>Ga0307933_1001224_pt1 | contig 20884 bp, 23 predicted proteins | sample OrgLakmetageno88_FD_201811 | JGI IMG/M metagenome (GOLD analysis project Ga0307933, IMG submission 201811) | Saline water microbial communities from Organic Lake, Antarctica - #88 | ecosystem: Environmental > Aquatic > Non-marine Saline and Alkaline > Saline | place: Antarctica: Organic Lake...
AGGCGATGATCGCAGCGGCCCGTGCGAGGGGCTTCAGCCCAGCTGATGACAACGAGGCCGATGCGATCGCTATCCTGCTCTGGGCCATCGAGACCGGCGGAGGTGCGCGATGACCGGCATGCGCTTCACGCCCAAGGGCTATGGCGGGCACCGCCGCCAGCCTGACGAGGTCAAACGGGACGGCTGGAAGGAACAGGGATTGCTGGCTGTCGCCATCGACGATTACCGGCTGACCTGGCCTGAGCGGGAATTGGTGCGCCAGCTTGGCGACAAGCTGTACGGCAAGAGGCAGGAGGGTAATCACCATGGCTGAGTGGACAACCACACTGGTGGAGGAGCGGCTGGAGAGTGCTGCCGACGTCTTCCGCACCTTGCCCGGCGTCAGGCCGCAGGGCTTCGTCAACGCATGGCCCGAGTATTTCCACAGCTTCGCGGACAAGGTCGGTCAGGAGCCGCAGATGCTTCGGCCTCGGCGGGGACCGCGACAGATCACCGAGGCTGATGAGGCGATGCTCTGGCTCCGCTGGCTCGAACGGGACGACGCACGGATCGTCTGGCTGCGAGCCAACCATGTGCAGTGGAAGAAGGTCTGCTGGGAGGTGGGCCTCAGCCGTCCGGCGGCCAACCGTCATTGGCAGTATGGCATTGCGGTGATCACCTGGCGGCTCTGGGGACGCGTGCCATCGTCCAAACGTTCGAAGCGCTTCGTCGTTGAAAACGCTGATAATCTGTCAAGGAAAATCATCCTGTGAGAAAAATTTTCAGAGAGACATCGGAAGGGATTCCATCACACGGCTTTGGGGGCTATCTATTGGATATACTCGGGAGAGACGCGTGCAGGAGGTTGCCAGCGCAAACGATCTCCGGATGGACGCCGTGGTGGACCCCAGAGTTCGAACCGGAATCCAGTCGGGGTCCACCCCCTAAGTCATTGTTTTACGGTTCCTTTCTGGCCGAAAACGTATACGGGGGGGCGCAGCGCGGCATATCGCTAGCGTCAGAGCGATTTTTTTGGGAGTCCACCCCTCGTGGAATCCACCCTGAAACCCTGAAATAGCATAATAAAACAAACACTTGTCTGGTGGACTCCGGGGTGGATACCCTGGACTCCGGAGTCCAGCTTGAAGCCAGTGGATTCCAAGGTTGAGGAGTCCAGTCAGTTGGGCTCAGGTCGGCGGCGTTCCCTCCCAAAAACGCCGCCAGATCCACTCTGTGAAGAGCGAACCGATCCGAGCTTTGCCTGCTCACAGGCGAAGCTGGATCTTTCTTACTGCTCTGACCTTCGGCTTCCAGAACGGTGATTAAATACATCACGGTTTTGTGATTCTGTGCAAGCGAATAAAAAATAGGATTTTTGTGATGACCCTCAGCTTCGCCCCGGAGCGTATCGAGCACTGGCCGATCGCTAAGCTGCAGGCCTATGCCCGCAATGCCAAAACGCATGGTGCGGATCAGGTCGCTAAGATCGCCGCCAGCATGGCTGAGTTCGGCTGGACCGTGCCCTGCTTGGTCGCGGAAGATGGAGAGCTGATCGCTGGGCATGGCCGGGTGCTTGCGGCCACGCAGCTGGGGTTGACCGAAGCCCCCGTTATCGTGCTGGGGCACCTGTCTGAGGCGCAGCGGCGGGCCTACCGCATTGCGGACAACAAATTGACCGAACTCGGCGCATGGGACGAGGCGCTGCTGTCGGTGGAACTGAACGACCTGCTAGCCGAGGATTTCGACCTGTCCCTGATCGGGTTTGATGACGCTGAACTCGAGGTCTTGTTGGCGGGTGGGGGTGATCCCGAGGCTGCATCCCGTGACGGCGAAGACGACGTTCCAGAGGTACCTGAAACCCCGATTAGCCGGTCCGGTGATCTCTGGGTGCTTGGCAAGCATCGGCTGCTTTGTGGTGATGCGACGGTTGCCACCGATGTGGCAACCATTCTGAATGGCGTCCTGCCGCTGCTGATGGTGACCGATCCACCCTACGGTGTGCAATACGATCCCGGTTGGCGCAACAAGGCGGGGGCTGCCGCGACCAAACGCATTGGCAAGGTTCTGAACGACGACCGCGCTGATTGGCGCGAGGCCTGGGCGCTATTCCCCGGTGATGTTGCTTATGTCTGGCATGGCGCGCTGCATGCGACCACGGTTGCCGACAGCCTTGAAGCAACAGGCTTCAACATCCGCTCGCAGATCATCTGGGCAAAAGACCGTCTGGTGCTGAGCCGCGGCGATTATCACTGGCAGCACGAGCCTTGCCTCTATGCTGTGAAAAAAGCTGGCAAGGGCCACTGGGCGGGCGACCGCAAGCAGACGACGCTCTGGCAGATCGCAAACAAGGATCAGGATGCAGAGACGGTTCATGGGACGCAAAAGCCCGTCGAATGCATGCGCCGGCCCATCCTGAACAATTCCAGCCTTGGGCAGGCGGTCTACGAGCCCTTCATGGGATCGGGCACCACACTGATCGCAGCCGAGACGACCGGGCGCGTTTGCCTTGGGATCGAACTCAATCCGGCTTACGTCGATGTCGCCGTGGAGCGGTGGCAACAGTTCACGGGCCAGAACGCCGTTCTTGACGAGGATGGTCGAACGTTTGCTGAGATTCTGTCAGGCCGAGCGAGGCCGGATCAGGAAGACGGCAATCCCGGTTCGGGCCTATCTTCGCCCGTGGCGGCGTAGAAACGTATGTCGGCGATGGCAATGTCGGCCTCGAACTCTCGACCGATGGCGACGATCCCGATCCGGCGCAGGCGTGCGATGTTCAGTGGCCGCTCCGTTCGGTGCGGCGCGAACTCGCCAAACGGCAGGAACACGGTCGTCCATCTGGCTGGGGCGTGGAAGCTTTGCCGGTAGGATTCCCAGGGGCGCCGGATGTCGGAGGTGCGCAGGTGCAGGTTGTAGATCTGGTCGTTCCCGAAGACGTCCATCTGGATCCCTGCCCAGTTTCGCGCATCTACTTCGCCACCGGCATCGCCGAGATCGATCGCGATCTGCAGGAACCCGCCATTGTTTTCGAGGCTGACCCCGCCCTGCATTCTGATCGCATCGCGACCACCGACGACCTCACGCTGCATTGTTCCGGCCGATACACCGCCCATCACCCGATCGGAAATCAGTGCCCAGCCATTGCCGGTCACCGCCACCGGCGGAGCGTGACGCAGATCGTCGATTATTTTGGGGGTATCAATCATGATGAAAGCTTCCAAGGATATGCAGACAGATTTAGGAGCGACTGTACGCAACGCAATCCCTGTGGGGTATCGCCAATCGCGCGCCGTGTCCTTCGTCGAGGCCATCACCAATGTGGTTGTCGGCTACGGCGTTGCGGTTGTCATGCAGGTCCTGATCTTTCCGGTCTTTGGATTACACACCACTCTGTCGCAAAATCTGAAAATAGGGGCTCTGTTTACAATCGTCTCGATTTGCCGCTCCTTTGCTCTGCGGCGCCTGTTCGAGGCGGTCCGGGTTAGAAGCTCTTGAAGCCGTTGGCAGGTGTCAAATTCGTTATCCACATTCGCCGTGATCCACTACGGTTGATAGAGCGAAGGGGGCAGAGACGATGGCAGGCGGACAGGAGCACTGGGACGGGGTTTATGGCGCACGTTCGGAAGACGAACTGACATGGTTCGAGGCGACGCCGTCATTATCGCTGGAACTCGTCAAAATATATCTGCAGCCTGGCGACGCCTTCATCGACATCGGAGCAGGCGCGTCGCTGCTTGTGGATGCTTTGCTCGGTGAGGGTCTTGGTCCGCTCACCATTCTGGATCTCTCTGTGTCCGCCTTGGATGTGAGCAAGCAGCGCCTTGGCCTTCGTGGGGACGACGTGGTCTGGATCGAAGCGAATGTAACGAGCTGGTTACCTGATCGGAGTTACGCGGTTTGGCACGACCGCGCGGTGTTTCACTTCCTGACTAAAGGCGAGGATCGCGCCGCCTACGTGCGCGCAATGTCTGAAGCGCTCCGTCACGGTGGGATCGCAATCATCGCGACCTTCGCGGATGACGGGCCAGAAATGTGCTCCGGATTACCGGTGGTTCGCTACGCTCCAGAGGATCTGGCGCGGGAATTCGACCGTTTGCTTCCGGGGCACTTCGAAACGATTGATGCCAGACGGCACATGCACGTCACGCCAAAAGGTAATCAGCAAAGCTTCCAGTACAGCGTGTTTAGAAAGAAAGAGACTTGAGCCGCCCTCCTGAAGGACGGCGGCATGCAAGGCTCGTGAACCCAATGGATCAGGCTGCTGGCAGTTTGTAAATCCGCCCGCGCCCCTTGATCTTCTCCGAGGTTACCTTGAGGCCAAGCTTCTTCTTCAACGTCCCTGACATTGCGCCCCTAATCGTATGCGACCGCCAGCCCAAGGCTGCGACGATCTCATCGATGGTCGCGCCGCCGTTGGCACGGAGCATGGCGATCAGCTGCGCCTGTTTGGTGCCCTTGCGCTGGGTCTGAGGTGTCAGGTCTTGTTGCGGGGCGGGCACATCACCGTCCGCGTCGCCAAGTCCAAGCGTCGCATGGGCCAGCTGTGTGGCGCGCAAAGTCAGGGGACCCGCGTCATCGTGCCGCCAGACCGTGTCAGGATCAGCGGCGACGATCTCCTCGATCAACCCGCGCTTCAGCAGGCTCTTGCAGACATTGCCCACAGCGCCGCCCTTAAGGCTGGCGGTCACAGGGAACACCATCCCGTCTTCCCGGGCGCAGGCTGCGGACAGAATGACGGATTGGGCATCGGACAGATGAATTTGGATCATGACGGTCTCCGGTTAACAGGCGACGCGACATACGCCACCTTCTACCGGGGTAAGCCCACCAATGGCGGGCTTACCTTGCGTCGGAGGCAAAAGCTCACTCGGCGTGTTCGCCTTCCTTGAACGCGCTGTCGCTGATCTGGCGCAGCAAGCTGGCATAGTGGTTCAGGGTTCCGACATGGCCCCAGTTGATCTCGTCGGGGTTGGCCTCGAAATGGTCCGCGCTGAGGGTTGTCAGGCGCGCAAGCATCGCGTCGATATCGACCTTGGCAGCGAGGAAGGCGTCGAGGGCTCTTGTGTTGTCGGTCGCGCGGCGGCTCATCTTGGTGGCTCCGTGGTAAGTTGCATCGTCTTCATGTGACAATCATCGCTCTGATGGACTGATTATCGTAGTCAATTCAGAGCAATAACATTTCTTTCCGATCAATTTCGGGGCCAGTGGCATCTGCCCAGCCACCGTCCTGCCAGAGATAAAGGTGGCACAGCTCGCAGGTTGGATGCGGCAGGATTTGCGGCGCGCGGGGTGGATCGAAACAGTCCAGCGCGTCCGCGCGGACCTGCCGAATTTCCTTTGCGGCGAGGATGTCCTTAGGCGTCCAGCGCGCCAGTGCGGGCAGCATGTGCGAAGGGTAGCCGTCAAAGTGGACATAGATATGTGCCCATTCCTCGGGCCCAGTTTGAATGGCGATCTGCGCGCGTGTGCTCATGGTTCTGCTCTCCCTCAGATCAGGTGCAAGCTGGCCAGCACAGCGCTGGCGGCGGCAAGCTGGGTGGTCGGCAGCTCAATCTTGAGATGCGAGATCACGTCCGAGGCTTCGGCGGTGATCCCGTCTTCGCGCAGCGCGGCCTCGATGGCCTCGGCGACGGCGTTCGGGCGCGAGCGGTCGAATTGTGCGGGAAGCGCTGCGTGGTCTATACGGATGGTTGTAATTGCGGTCATGATTTGGTCTCCGATCCGGGGTGATTTTCTGATCCCAGAATTGCTCCATCGCAGAGTGTAATCAACTCATTTCAAAGCAATATCATTGCTTTATGAAGGATACGGGGTGCGAGATGCAGGGGATGAGCGAGCGTCAGTATGCCGCCCACGTTGGCCTGTCACGGGGCGCCATCCAGAAAGCCAAGGAGGCGGGGCGGTTGGTTCATCACGCCGATGGGTCGATTGATGCGGCCGCGTCCGATGCGCGCCGCGCCGCGATGACGGACCCCGCCAAGCAACGGGGTGAGGCAAAGAAAGCGCCACCACCCGCACCCAAGCTAAAGCCGGTCCCCGACACCGCGGTATCGGCGGTTGGTGAGACATTACGCGAGGAAGGGTTGCCCGCCCCAGTCTCTGGCGGGGGCACAACCTTCCTGCAGGCAAAGACCGCCAACGAGGTGCTGAAGGCGCAGGAGCGCAAGCTTAAGCTGGCCAAGCTGAAGGGTGAGCTTATCGACCGCGACCGCGCGGTGGGGCTGGTCTTCCGGCTGGCCCGTGAGGAGCGCGACGCCTGGGTGACTTGGCCCGCGCGCGCGGCGGCGCTGATGGCGTCGGAATTGGGAGTGATGATTGCGGATCAGGGAAGTCTGGAGCCCGTCATGATGCAGAAGGTGCTGGAAGCCCATGTCCGTGCCCAACTCGACAGCCTCGCCGAGGTCCGCATCGACCTTCGCTGAGGGCAATGACGGACTGGCGGCCTTCGAGGGTGCCGATCAACTGCTGCGGGCTTGGGGCCGGGGGATGCAGCCAGACGCCGATCTGACGGTGTCGGAATGGGCCGATACACACCGGATGCTGGGATCACGGGCCAGCGCCGAGCCGGGCCGCTATCGCACAGCGCGCACGCCCTACATGCGCGAAATCATGGATGCGCTGTCGCCGAGTTCTGCTGTCCAGCGCATCGTATTCATGAAGGCCGCACAGGTCGGCGCGACGGAGGCTGGGAACAACTGGATCGGCTTTGCCATCCACCAGGCACCGGGGCCGATGCTGGCGGTGCAGCCGACGGTGGAACTGGCGAAACGCAATTCGCGCCAGCGGATCGATCCGCTGATCGAGGAAAGCCCGGAGTTGCGGGAGCGTGTCAAACCGGCGCGGTCGCGCGACGCGGGCAACACGATGCTGTCGACGGAATTCGCGGGCGGCATCCTGATCATGACCGGGGCGAACTCGGCCGTGGGGCTGCGCTCGACACCGGCACGCTACATCTTTCTGGACGAGGTCGATGCCTATCCGGCCTCGGCCGATAATGAGGGGGATCCAGTCAGTCTGGCTGAAGCGCGGTCGCTGACCTTCGCGCATCGGCGCAAGGTGTTTCTGGTCTCCACCCCGACGATCCGGGGGCTGAGCCGGATCGAGCGGGAATACGAGGCCAGCGACCAACGCCGGTTTTTCGTGCCATGCCCGCATTGCAGCCAGTTTCAGTGGCTGAAGTTCGAGCGGCTGCGCTGGGAGAAGGGGCGACCGGAGGCGGCGGCATACCATTGCGAGGGCTGCGACCGGCCCATCGCCGAACATCACAAGACGGCACTGCTGGAGGCAGGCGAGTGGCGGGCAACCGCTGCCGCCGCCGATCCCGGCACCATCGGCTATCACCTCTCGGCGCTCTATTCGCCGATTGGCTGGCTCAGCTGGGAGCGGATCGTGCGGGCATGGGAAGCAGCGCAGGGCTCGGACGAGGCAATCCGGGCGTTCAAGAACACGATCCTTGGCGAAACATGGGTGGAAACCGGCGAAGCGCCGGACTGGTCGCGGCTCTATGATCGCCGCGAGACATGGATGCCGGGCATCGTTCCTGCGGGCGGGCTGTTCCTGACCGCCGGGGCCGATGTGCAGAAAGACCGGATCGAGGTCGACGTCTGGGCCTGGGGCCGGGGCGGAACAAGCTGGCTGGTCGATCACATCGTGATCGAGGGCGGCCCGGACCATCAAGGCGCGTGGGCCGAGCTGACAAAGCTACTGGATCGGACGTGGATCCATCAAAACGGCGCGCAACTGCGGCTGGCCAAGCTCGCCATCGACACCGGCTATGAGGCTCCGGCCGTTTATGGCTGGTCGCGGCGGCAGGGCGTGGCGCAGGTCGCACCGGTTAAAGGCGTCGAAGGGTTCAACCGTTCCAGCCCGGTATCGGGGCCGACATATGTCGATGTGACGGACGCGGGCAAACGCCTGCGCCGGGGTGCTCGGCTCTGGACCGTGGCTGTCTCCACCTTCAAGGCGGAAACCTACCGCCATCTCGGCCTGCCGCGCCCGACAAAGGAGGAACTGGCCGAGGGGGCAACGCATCCGCCCGGCACGGTGCATCTGCCTGACTGGGTGGAAAGCGAATGGCTGAAGCAGCTGGTGGCCGAGGAACTGGTCACCGTGCGCACCAAACGCGGCTTTGCCCGGCTTGAATGGCAAAAGCTGCGCGAACGTAACGAGGCGCTGGATTGCCGGGTCTACGCCCGCGCCGCTGCCTGGATCATCGGGGCTGATCGCTGGTCAGAGGCGCGTTGGGTCGATCTGGAGGCGCAGGTGGCTGGGGACGGCGACGCGTCACAAGACAAGGCCGCAGCAGGATCCATTCGTGCAGTGCGCAGCCCCGCGCGGCGCAGGTCTGTGGCATCGAATTATATGCGTTGATCTTCATTCCGACACGCGCTCGATGCCGGTCGCGTATTGCAGATGGGTTGCAGCTCTGACTTAGGCTTCTGCCTTGTGCGCATCAGTTGATCAGATCAGAGATTGCGTCACTCACGAGGAACCGGCGGTAGCGACCGCCTGCGGGCACACCGTTTCCGTCGATTGTCTCTCTCAGGTCGGCTTCGAAACTGGCAAAATCTGTGTAATCGCGGGGGATCACCTCTTTCTGTATCGCATCGCGAACATTCTCCGCCATGTCCTCTAGCCCGAGTTCTGCGATGCAGTTCATCCAAGGGATCATCACGTCTCCCGGGGCTTCCGGACAAAGCACGCGAAACTGCCTGAAAAAACCCTCCACCTCGTTTCGCTTTTCCGGATGCGCCAGCGAAACAAGGACAAGAGCACTCATGAAGGTGCCACGAACATATTCATCGGCGTGTGGGTTACATGCAGCTTCGCAAAGTGGCTCCAGATCGCCGTCAAATGTGCTGGCCAGAATGCGATAGCCGCCAGAGTCGATGGCGTGATCACCAAAAAGGCGCTCGACGATTGGTATGGGGCGAGAGAGCACTCTTATCGTTGGACGATATGCAAACGGCTCACGCCACTCGGCAAGTAAGAAAAGCACTGGCACGAGCGCGTTCACTTCCAGCTGGCCCATTTCGCGAGTGGATTGATAACCAAGCCGCGTGACCAGATCGACAAAGATCGGGCCCATGGCTTTGCGCTGTTTGCGCGCCGCCATCATCGTATCTTTGAGGGATGTATCAGCCTGCGTGAAATTAAGCATGATTTCGGATGGTGTCATGGATTCGCTTTCACTGGAGGGCAGGTCCCTCAATTGAAACACTTTTAACCCAAGGGTCAATTCATATGCCGACAATTTCCGACCTTAAAACCCGCCGTGACGCCCTCTCGGCGCAGCGATCCTCTGGCGTGGCGCGGGTCAGTTGCGACGGCAAGACCGTGGATTATCGCAGTATTGCCGAAATCGACCGGGCCATCGAGGTCCTGGACCGCGAGATCGCAGCGGCCGAGGGGCGCAAGATTATCCGCCAAGTGCGCGTGATCACCAGCAAAGGGCTGTAATGCATGGGCTGGTTTGATGGCTTTCGCCGCCGGGGAACTGGCGGCCCAAAAGACGTGCGTGCGCGACTGGAAGGGGCAATGTCGCAGCGGCGCTTGCGGGGCTGGCAACCGCCCTTGGAGAATATCAACTCGCTGGTCGCCTCGGGCGGCCCGCGTCTACTGGCGCGGTCGCGTGAGTTGGTGGTAACCAATGGCTATGCGGCAAATGCCTGTGAGGCTTTTGCGTCGAACCTGGTGGGCGACGGGATCAAGCCGTCATCGCTGATCGAGGATCCGGCTCTGCGTGATCAGGTGCAGCGGCTCTGGCTTGCCTGGACCGATGAGGCGGATGCTGACGGTCTGACCGACTTCTACGGGTTGCAAGCGATGGTGGCGCGCGAGATGTTCGTCGCGGGCGAATGCTTTGTGCGGATGCGCCCGCGCCGGTCCGAGGATGGCATGTTGGTGCCGATCCAGCTGCAGCTATTGCAGTCTGAGATGCTTCCTTTTGAGAAGACGGAGACCGCCGCCAACGGCAACCCAATCCGTTGCGGGATTGAGTTTGACCTGATCGGACGGCGTGTGGCGTATCACTTCCGGCGCCGTCACCCCGGCGACAGCACGGATCAGACCATGCCTGTGCCGCTGACGACCCGGGTTCCGGCTGAGGATGTCTTGCATATCTACCGCCCCATTGACGCAGGGCAAATCCGGGGGTTGCCGCATATGGCGCCTGCCATGGTGCGGCTGTTTCTGCTCGACCAATATGATGACGCCGAACTGGACCGCAAGAAAACGGCTGCGATGTTCGCGGGCTTCATCACCAAAACAGCACCCGAAGAACAGCTGATGGGCGAAATCGAGGCGACCGATGACAGCGGCGCTACGGTCAGTCTGGAGCCTGGCACGCTGCAGGTGCTGCTTCCGGGGGAAGATGTGAAATTCTCCAGCCCCGCAGATGTTGGTGGTGGTTACCCACGCGCCAATTTCAAGCTCAACCGCGCTGCCGCACTTTCTGTGTGGCGTCAACTTTGCTCAGCATAGGTCCTGGTATTTTGCGGCAGACTGAAGCTGGTTCGCATTCGTCTGACAGCACCAGATCGACGCCTATCATTGCATCCTTCGCCATGGTTGCCGTCCTTTCCTGATTCAGTGGCTGCAACTCCAACATCATGGCACATTGTGAAGCCGTCGAGGGAGGGCGGCAACGGGGGACGGTATGAGTCAGAGCCGATCCCTGTCCGCAATCGAGGCCGCAACCAACGTGATCCTTGGCTGGGTGACGTTCTACCGCTGAGCGGCGGCAGGCGCAGCACGCCAGCCTTGACTGCTCAATACTGCGCATAATGGCGCAATAGTGCGCAGTGTACGATTGTCCGCGGCCAGCTACGGTTACTAAACAGTATGATTCGAGCCAAGCATATGGCCATCGTGGCTCGGTCTTTGTGTAAAACAGGGAAAGACGACATGGTTCCACAGGACATCCAGTTACGCGTCGAACCCAGTGTAGCTTTGAGGCGCGAACTGAAATGAGTTCAGTCAGTGCCGCTACCATGTCACGCAGAACAGTCACGACCAGCCTTCTAGCAGCCGCCGCGTTGCCTGCGGCAGCACAATCCTTGCCGACGACCCGGGATGTCGTTGTCATCGGGGCCGGCGCTGCGGGTCTGTCGGCGGCGCGCACCTTGATCGGCGCAGGCAAAACCGTCGTTGTCATCGAAGCGGCTGATCGCGTGGGTGGGCGGGCCTATACCGAAAGCGAGACGTTCGGGGTTCCCTACGATCATGGTTGTTTCAACGTCATGGGCCCCCAAAAATTCGAGTTGCTGGATGTAGCACGGCAACGGGACATGGATTTGCATGACATGACGGGCATGCCCGAAACCCTGTTTGTGGGGGATCAAAGGGCAAGTGCCGCGCAGATGTCGCAATATGGCCAGACCTGGGGGGCCATGACCGGTGCCCTCAACGCTGCCGGGCGGGCGGGCAAGGACGTGTCCTGGGCGTCGGCAATGCCGGATGATTTCATGGACAGGCCCTTTGCCGCACTAAGCCAGACCTGGATGGCACCGATGGGGTTTGCCGCCGATTTCGAGGATTTGTCCATCATGAATTGGTGGACCTATGGTGCGGTGCCCAACAGCCATATGATCAGGCAGGGGTATGGCACGCTGGTCGCCCGTACGGGTGACGGCCTGCCGGTCAGGCTGAACACACCCGCGACCACCATTGACTGGAGCGGCTATGGCGTAGCGGTTGAAACACCGGACGGCACCATTCGGGCAAAAGCCTGCATCGTGACGGTTTCGCCCGGCGTGCTTGCCGCGGGATCCATCCGGTTCACGCCCGAGTTGCCTGACAGAACGCAGCAGGCCATCGGAAATCTGCCGATGGGCCTGCTGGCCAAGGTTTCACTGCAATTTGATGGTGCGCGTTTTGGTCTGCCGAGCAACGGCTATTTATTGTATGGTGTGCCAAACGAAGTTCCGGCCGAGGCCAGTTATTTTATCACCTGGCCGTTTGATTTTGACCACATGTTCGGCTTTGTCGGCGGGTCTTTCGGGTGGGAGTTGTCTGCGGCCGGCACCGATGCTGCTGTGGACTTTGCGCTTGGGGAAGTGGTCAAGATGGTCGGCAGCGACGCCCGCAAGCATTTTGTCAAAGGCCATCTGACCGGCTGGGCCGAGAACCCGCATACGCTTGGCGCTTATGCCACTGCCAGGCCCGGCCATCACAGCGCGCGGGCAGATCTGGCCACGCCGGTCGGCGATCGCATCTTCTTTGCGGGCGAGGCCACGGCGGGCCCCTACATCATGCTGTGCAGCGGTGCGTGGATGAACGGGGCAGCGGTTGCCCGCGATGTCGCTCGGCGTGTGGGAGGGTGATGTTGCCCATGTCCGAGAGTGACTTTCAGGAGTCGAAAGACGTGAAGAGTACCCAACAGATACTTGCCTTCTCTGGCCATCTTCGTGGCGGTGTTCCATCATCGCGGCGGGCGTTTGCAACCACTTTACCCGGCGATGGGAAGGCCCATCCATGACCCAGAATGCCACCCGCCCGCTGTTCAGCTTTGCCATCATCACGGACACGCATTTGACCGTGGACACGGACTTTGCCGAAGGTGGAAGCGAGGCGACGAGGAAGCTGACGCGCCTCTACAAGGATGTGGTCGAGCGGGTGAACGCGATGAACCCCGCCTTTGTCGTGCATCTGGGGGATATGGGGGATCCGGTGCCAGTGTCGCAAAAATACGGGGCCTCTGCACAGGTTTTTCAGGATGCATCCCGGCCGTTTTCGGTGCCTTATCACGTGGTTCCCGGCAACCATGATATCGGCGAGAAGCTTCACAAGGCCCTGCCACATCGGGACGATCAGGTTTCGATGACATCCGCCTCAATTGCCCAATATGTGCAGACGCATGGCCCGGATCGCTACAGTTTCGAGCACGAAGGTTGTCTGTTCCTTGTGCTCAACACGCTGTTGTTGAATTCGGGCATGGCCGAGGAACAGGCACAGTGGGAGTGGCTGACCCAAACGCTGTCTGAAAACGCCGGCAAGCGTATCTTCGTGTTTACCCACTACCCGATGTATCTGGCTGCACGGGATGAACCAGACTATTACGACAACCTCGAAGAGCCTGCCCGCACGCGCATTATTGATCTGCTGCAAAAGCACAAGGTTGAAGCCTATTTCGCGGGCCATGTCCATAATTTCTTTTACGACTACCTCGACGGCCTGCACCAGACCGTGCTGCCCTCGGCGGGCATCCTGCGTAGCGATTACATGGAGATGTTTCGCGCCCAGCCAACTCGGGAAATGGGCAGCTTTGACCCCGCCAAGCTCGGCTTTTTGTGGGTCGATGTCTATGCAGACCGTCATGTGCCACATTTTGTCCGGTCCAGCGAAAATCTTCCCTATCGGACTCATTCCTGGAGGAGCACAGGCGCGACGGTCACGATGGATTTACGTCTGCCGTGGTGCGAAGTGACGGATATCCCCTGCGCCTGGGGGCTGGAGATTTTCGAGCGCAAGGAGATACGCAATGACTACCCCCTTGCCGCACTTTGGGAGATGGGGATTACTGATCTCAGGGTTCCTATATCCGATCTTCTGAAACCGCGCGTGTCGAACCGCGTAAAACAGCTCACGGCACTGGGGCACAAGTTCACGATCGTGTCTTTTGGCCTGCCCACCGCTGCGCGCCGGGCTGCCATTGCCGACCATGCCAACGGGATCAAGGCGATCGAGGTAGTGGCGTTTCTGGATCAGTGGACAGGGTTTGCGCCCGGGTTGAAATACTTGCGTCAAGGTAGTGATTTTGCGGTTTACCTCAACGCCGTCCGCCCCGAGGTGGAAGGGTGGACAACGCATCACGGCCTGCACACAGATTTGGCTGAGGAGGTCGCGTGGGTGCTGGATCAGCCTGACCTGCGTGGCGCAGTCGACGGGTTCGTGTTTGGTATCCGGCGCGGGGTTGGGCCGTGTGACGGGCTGAAAGCGGTGCAGGGTTGCCTCGACGGCACTGATTTCAAGCCGATGCTGCATATCCCAAACGTCGGCATGTTCTGGAGCACGAAGCATAATGAAACGCTGACCGAAAACGCCGAGATATCCCGTACCGCTGAGGCCGCGATGCTGGCACGCGTGCATCCCGATATCTCGTTCGTGGTCGACAATTTTGTCGAGCTGGAGCGGGGATATTGTGGATGCCAGGGACTGGTTGACAGGTTCTACAATCCCAAGGACGGCAGCCGGGTTTTGACCAGTCTGAACGCGTTGCTGCCCGGGTCTCTGGCGCATGTGACATGCCACGACACTATGGCGGGACGGGTCTTGACGGGCGATCATGACGCGGGCCGGGTCGTTCTGATTTGCGAAAATAACGAGGTTGCGGGCCGCCCGATCAAGGATACATTCGATGATCTCACGCTGGAAAAGCGTGGTAGGCTGATTCATCTGACCAACGGAAAGGAGATCAACGCATCGCTTCAAGACGCACTGGAGGCCAGGATCAGCGCAGACGCATCTCAGCCCCCCTGCCTGCTGATCCTGCCGCGCCTGCCGGAATGAGGCTGGTCAAATGCGCGTGTTTACAGGCGCTCACCACATCCAAGGCACGTCCGCCCGAAGACATCCGACGAACACCACCAACCAACCACAACCGCGCCTTTTCAGGCTTAATGCAAGACGGGGAGAAGAATATTGCCACATCACAGTTTAAACGTTCACCCAACACAGCGGAAGGTTGCGGGCAGCGTCAGGCGTTTTGTCGCCGCGATGGCGCTTGCCATGACAGCGGGCTTGTCACAAATCGGGGCGGCGGACGCGGATACGTTGCGGGTTTACACGCCCAGCGACCCGGCCAGCCTTGATCCGGCGTTCTATGGGACGACCACGGATGTTTACCTGATGAACAACACGATGCCGCGCCTTCAGACCATGGCCGTCAGTGATAAATGGGAGTTGATTAACGACGTCGCCGAATCCATCGACATGTCGGATCCGGCCAACATCAAGTTCACCCTGAAAGAAGGATTGCAATGGGCCAATGGATACGGCGAGCTAACCGCCGAGGACGTCAAGTTTTCCTTCGAGCGTCACAAGGATCCCGAGGTGGGATCATACATCGCGGGTGAATTCGACGCGCTGGTTGAGGTCGAGGTGACTGGCAGATACAGTGGTGTGATCCGCCTTGAATACCCCTCGGTTCCAATGTGGCAGCTGACCATCGGGTGGACCGGCGGTGTCATCGTGTCACAGAAGGAAGTTACGGAAAACGGGGGCAAACTGCCGCTGCCGCCGAAGGCAACACTGAATGCCTACACCTTCGACGAGTTTACGCCAGGCCAACGCATGGTGCTCAAGGCTGATCCCAACTGGCGTGGCGAAACACCGGATTTTGACGAGATCATCCTGATCCCGATCTCAGACACGAACGCTGCGGAAATTGCTTTTGCCGCTGGGGAGCTTGATTTTCTGCCCCTCGTGAACAGCACACCGGATATACTTCGTGCCCAATACGGAGACGAGGCCATCGTCGAAGTGCTGCCGACCATCGACTTCACCTGGCTTGGGATCAACGCGCAACACCCCGCCCTGCAAGACAAGCGGTTACGCCGCGCCATCCAGCAGGCGATCGACCTCGAAGCGCTTATGGACGTGACCTACGAGGGTGTGGATGTTCCCCCGGCCACCGGCTTTGCAGCCCCCGGCGTTGTTGGCTATCGGGAGTCCACCCTGTATGGCTATGATCCGGAGGCGGCGCGCGCCCTGATCCAGGAGGCTGGTCTTGAGGGGCACACGGTTGAGATTCAGGTCGCGAACTACGGTGCGCGCAGCACCCAGGCGCAGCTGATTCAGTCCTATCTGAACGCGATCGGCCTCAACGCAGAGATCAACGCCCTGGACGAGGCGACATTTTGGGACCTGTCTGCCTTTCCAACAAAGGACCGTCAGTTGACGCTCAAGACATGGTTTGGCAACCCGGAGGTGATGTATGCGCTGTCCACTTTTACCGAGGAAGGCTTTGAGGGTTGGAACTGGGAAGGCTACCATTCGGAAGAATATGTGGCCCTGATGGATAAGGCCAATCGGACCCCCAACAACTAAGAGCGGGGCAAGATCTATGTCGAAATGCAGAACATGCTGGAAGAAGCTGGCACGCACCTGTTCGTCGCCAACGGTCCTGCAACGATCATGTATCGCAAGGGCATCAAGGCGGGCACCTGGCCTGATGGTCGGCCAATCTTCCACGCCTTCAAGAAAACGGAGTAGGGCGTAAACTTACGCTTTCCTCTCATCGGGAACCAGTGCGACATGTCTGGTTCCCGATTGCCACAACAGCTTTGTTTCAGCTTTTGGCCGATGGATAACTACTTGCTCATATTTTGCCTGCGACGACTTTTGCTAGGCGTCACGATCATCGTGCTTGCGGTGACGACCCTGTACGTTCTGGTGTTATCGGCCCCCGGTGATCCGGTTGCCATGATGCTTGGACCACGCTCCACTCCTGAAATGATGGATGCGCTGAACGCGCGGCTTGGGCTTGATCAACCGATTATCGTGCAGATTGGCAAGTTTTTGACAGGCGTTCTTACGGGTGATCTCGGTCAGGATATCAAGACCGGGCGAGATGTATTCACATCCATCATGGAGCAACTGCCCTACACGCTGTACCTTATCCTTGCCGCCCTCGTGATTGCGGCCGGGCTGGGCATTCCGCTGGGCTGCTATTCCGCTCTGCATCAGCATTCGTGGGTCGATCGTCTGGTCGGTATCCTGTCGGTCAGCGTGATCGCAATGCCGTCGCTTATTCTTGCGATTTATGGGATGATTCTTTTCTCGGTGCATTTGCGCTGGCTGCCCGCCATCGGTGTGGGTGACAGAGGCGATTTGTTGGATCAGCTGCATCACCTGATCTTGCCCGCGCTGGCTGTCGGGATCGGCTGGATAGGATATCTGGCGCGACTTGTCAGGTCCGCCATGCTGGAGATCCTCGCCGAGGATTACATTCTGAACGCCCGCGCCTATGGCCTGCCAGAGCGTTGGGTTGTCTATAAATACGCCCTGCGGCTGGCCGTGGCACCGACGATCACCGTCCTGGGGATCGGTGTGGGGTACATGCTTGGCGGTGCCGTTTTCGCCGAAATTATTTTTGCGCGCCCTGGCATCGGCAAGATGATGTTCGATGCCGTCACCCAGCGGAATTATCCGATCACGATGGGCGTGGTCTTGGTTAGCACGGTTCTGATGGTCACCACCACAACGCTGTCGGACATTATCAACGCTGTGATAGATCCCCGCATTCGAAAGGCACAAGAATGACCTTTGATAGCAGCATCGACACGCAAAAGCAGCCCAAGTCCTCGACGCACATGTCCAACAGTTTCAAGAAGCTGCTCAGCGATCCTATGGGTCTGTTGGGTCTGACGCTTGTATCGACGCTTGTCTTCCTCTCCGTGTTCGCGGGCCTTATAGCCCCTTACGATCCTGCTGAGATTGATATCACGCAGCGCTTCGAGACGCCCAGCTGGGACCACCTCCTTGGGACGGACGAGTTGGGGCGCGATGTGTTCTCGCGGGCGCTCTATGGGGGGCAAACGGCGCTGACGGTGGCGCTGATCGCCACGTCTGCGGCGCTTGGTATCGGGACGTTTCTGGGTATCATCGCGGCGTATGGGCCAAAATGGCTGGACCATGTTATCGTTCTGGTCCTTGACACGATCCGGGCCTACCCCGTGATCATCCTTGCGCTTGCCGTGGGTCCGATGTTCGGCGCGGGCCTGACGACGGTGGTTGCCATCCTGATCTTTACGTCCGTGCCTTACTATGGGCGCGTCGTGCGCACGGCGGCGCTCAGCGTAATGCAATCTGAATACATTGACGCCGAACATGCCATGGGGGCCAGCTCCTTTCGGGTTACATTCCGACATGTCCTTCCCAATATCATCGGCCCGATGCTTATCATTGCCAGCATGGATATCCCCGTGGTCATCGCCGCAGAAGCTGGCCTCAGCTTTCTGGGTGTGGGGGTGAAGCCGCCAGAGACCAGTTGGGGGCTGATGCTGGATCAAGGGTATCGCTTTATCAACAGGACCCCGTGGCTTGTGATTGCTGCTGGCGTGCCTCTCGTCATTGCAACGCTTGGCTTTACGTTCCTGGGTGAGGCGCTGCGGGATGCGTTTGATCCCAAATCAATCGAAAGGCGATAAGTCGTGACATCTTCCGGGACAATGCAGACGCCAACGCTCCAGATCACCGATTTTTCGCTCAGTTACGGCCCCGTTCAGGCGCTGGCCAATATCAACATGGAAATTGCGCGCGGTCGTATCATGGGGGTTGTTGGCGAGAGTGGCAGCGGCAAGTCGACACTTGCGCGCGCAACACTTGGCCTGCTTCCCAGTATCGCGCGGACGACCAGCGGTGTTATCCTGTTCGAGGGCACCGACCTGACCCGACTGAATGCGGCCCAGTTACGGCAGATCAGGGGCGCGAAAATCACCTACATTTCACAGGATCCGCTGCGCGCGCTGACCCCGACGCTGACCATTGGTGCGCTGATGACGGATATTCAATACCGCTCGGGCGAGAGCCGGCGTGAAAAACGCCGCAAGGCGATCGAGACGCTGGAGCGCGTCGGCCTGCCGAACCCGGAACAGCGCCTCAACATGTACCCGCACGAAATGTCCGGTGGCCAGCGTCAGCGTATCTCCATTGCGATGGCTGTGATGATGAAACCCGCCCTTCTGATCGCGGATGAGGCCACGACTGCACTGGATGCAACGCTTGAGCTGGAAATCATCAGGTTGTTGAAAGAACTTCAAAGCGAAATTGGATGCTCCATGATGTTTGTGACCCATCATCTGGGCGTGGTGGCAAGTCTTTGTGATGATGTCACGGTGCTGCGCCATGGCGTTGTCTGCGAACAGGGCACCGTGCGGGAGGTCTTTGGCAATCCGCAGAACCAGTACACAAAAACGCTTCTGCGGTGTGATCCTGCATTGATCGAGAAGAAAACCAGACGCCTGCCCACGACGTCGGATGATCCTGATGCGCCGATTGTGGTCGAAACCGGCCCTCCGGATCGCATCAAGACTCACAAGGCGCCCATCATCCAGATCAAGGATCTTGATGTCACCTTCCGCAAGAAGGCGTTTCTTGGCGGTTTGCTGGGGGGAGACGGCTATGAGATCAAGGCCGTAAAGAAAGCCAGCTTGTCGATCCATGAAGGCGAAACCGTTGCTGTCGTGGGCGAAAGTGGCTCGGGCAAGACTACTTTGGCGCGTGCGATCATCGGCCTTCAGGCGACCGGAGGCGGGACCATTCGGTTTAACGACCAAGACCTCACTCAGCTGACGCATTCCCAATACCGCCCCGTCCGCAAGGACATTGCCATCATGTTTCAGGACCCGATCGGCGCCTTGAGCCCGCGGATGCGGGTTTGTGATGTCGTGACCGAACCCTTGCGGATCCACAGTATTCCAAAGGATGATTATCGGGCTGAGGCGCGGCACCTGCTCGGGTTGGTCGGTCTGGACGAGACTTTTCTGGACCGCTATCCACACGAAATGTCAGGCGGGCAGGCGCGGCGCGTGTCGCTGGCACGCGCCATCGCGCTGGAGCCAAAGATGATTGTCGCAGACGAGCCGACAGCAGGCCTTGATGTGTCAATTCAAGGCGAGATTCTGAACCTCATCGCCGAGATACAGGACAGGACCGGCGTTTCGATCCTGCTGATCACCCACAACCTCAACGTCGTGCGCCACATCAGTGACAGGGTTGCGATTATGTATATGGGTGAATTTCTGGAGATTGGCAAAACAGAAAACATTTTCGAAAACCCTCAGCATGCATACACGCGCAAACTTATTGCCGCGAACCATCATCCAAGTTTCTAGAGCATTTTGGGTTTTACCTGAACCAAAGGAAAAACAAAACGCTCAGGCGGATGCTTTGACCTGAGTCTGTACTTGGCTGTGCCGGTTTCCTTCAGAAGCTACAGCCTTATTGGAGTCAACCGACTGCCTGATCCAACTTATCGTCGTAGTTTAGGAGGGGTAGCATATCGGTAATCTGACCAGCTGCCTACGGGATCTATAGTGATGCCTCGCGTGGATGCAGAACCGTCTGACCGTCTTCGATATCATTTCCAATCATATCAAATATCTGGGAGCTTATATTCTGAGCATGAGGTTTGAAAACCCCGCATTTTGCGAGCTCTTGACGGATATCCACCGACGGGCCCAAGTACTGCATCGCAAGGCGGACGGAACTCACATCACGCTGGGAGCGATGTGAAGTGCCAGACATTATACCTGACAAAACTCCAACATGGCTGCGCGGGGTGGGTAATAGAATGCGCACGTAAAATCCGTCGCGTTCCAGCATGTCCTGCTCAGCGATAAAGAGCTTGCCCGCGCTCATGGTAACAACGCCTTCGGTCTTGTACACGAACCGCCGCCTGCTAATGGGATCCTTGATCCGATCAATGGTTTTGCTGAAAACACGACCACGATGGCGATGCAGGCGTACCAGCGACCGAATGACCATGTTTGGCCAGCCGAAAGAGTATGAGTAGGAACTGTACCAGCCAAGATACTTCCAAAGGCTGTGCTCCATGATTGGCAGCCGTTCTTCAATGTCTCGGCCTAGCCACCCAGTACCGATCCCTTGTTTCAATCTTGGGAAACTTGCGTCGTTAAACGCCTCAAATTCATATTCTGGTAGAAAAAGGTCCGCTTGTTTCACACCGAGGACTTCGCAGATGCGCATCAAGTTGTGCTGCGAGGGACGATATGTGCCGTTCAGGTAACGGCTGAACTGCTGGCGGTTGATCCCAGTGCGGCGACAGATATCCGCAACTGATCGATGCGGAGTTATAGCTGAAAGTTGGTGACGGCCCGGATGGGCGGCATATCATGGCGTTGTTGACGCGCCGCAATTCTCATTGAGAAAGGGATATGCCACATGA
>Ga0307933_1001228_pt1 | contig 20854 bp, 14 predicted proteins | sample OrgLakmetageno88_FD_201811 | JGI IMG/M metagenome (GOLD analysis project Ga0307933, IMG submission 201811) | Saline water microbial communities from Organic Lake, Antarctica - #88 | ecosystem: Environmental > Aquatic > Non-marine Saline and Alkaline > Saline | place: Antarctica: Organic Lake...
CAATAAAAAATCATTTTATTTTTTTTCAGTCCAATTTTTTAATATCCATTTTAAATTGTCCGATGTTTGCTGAATCATATATTGATCTTCCTTTATATTGTTGTTTATGGATTTGTGTTGGTTTGAGATAGATTCGTCGCTTATGTTTATGTTAATTTCACATTTTGAGTTTACCATTTCCAATATCATTTTTTCTTCTTTTTCAAAACACTTTTTCTTTGGATTGATTTTTGTGGGTTTCTGTAAATCAATAAAACAACTGTATTCCATCAAATGGTATAAATAGTTGCAAATGTAAACAACTTTGTTTGACGAAGCATTTGAACTTTTGTAACTTGTTATTTGTTCCATGCATAATTTAAATATGGAAATCAAATTTGGTTTTTGAAAATAAAAATCAAACTGACTTATAAAATAATCCTGGTTCTTTTCCGGTGGATCATCTATTTCCATCAAATCTGATTCTGATGTTTTGTTTTCATTGCAAGAACTAAATAATTCAGACTCTGATTCAGAAAACCAAATATCTTTTTTCAATTTTCTCTTTTTCTTGTTTGGTTGCAATGGATCATCTTTTTCTATTTCATCCGACAATTCATTCATTAATTTCCAAACATTGTAAATATTGTCCATGTCACTTTTTCCAAACATGTCTCTCTTGTCCCCAACACTTCTAAGTTTTGAATTCTTTTTCTTTTTTTTCAAATTCTTTTCCGAATTTTTGTGAAAAACGTTTTTCATTTCATGTTGCTCAACAATTGAATGTTCATTTTCATTCATATACTTTAATATATTAAAAGACAACGACTTATTGTTTGGTTTTATGTTCCATTCAAAATGAACAATAAAAATCAATTGGAAAAACAATCGATGATATTTCTTTTGTTGAATCAAATAAGGAAACCATTGATCTGTAAAGTATTTGAATTGCACGAGACAACGGTCTATTCCATGATCAAATAACCATAATCCATATTCATCATAAAAAGAATGAATCAAAAACATGTGTGTTTGGAATCTTTTCAATAGTCTATAATTATCTTTCATAACATCAGATAAAAAATCAAAACAATTTTGTATTTTAACGTTTCCATTGTCGAGCAAGTAAAAATAAAAATAATACAGAATGTGGCAGTCTAAATAAATTTCACAACACTCATCCCATTCATCAACCAAATCCAATTCTTTTCTTTCACATGAATTTTTTGTGTAAATCATGTATTCAATGCAATGATAATATTTTGATTGAATTTCATTAACTTTATCAAAAAACAACAAAGACCATTGTTTTTCTTGATTGACAATTTTTCCCTGATTAAAATATTTGTAGTTTTCAACATCAACATTATAATTGCAACTCAAAATAAAATTAGACATCATTTGAATCATATTTTTTGTGTTTTGTGTGCAGTCTTCAATCATTTTCTTTTCTGTTTGGTATTTCTGTTTTGTTTCAATTGGTTGTTCGTTTAACCAAATATTCTCTATTCGGCAACATTTTTCTAAAAATTCAGAAGCAGAGTTTGAATGATCACCCTTTCCCATTTTATTTAATTTTTGATGTTTTGTTTTTTTAAAAAAGCATTTGGGTATAATTAAAACAATATTTTTTGATTTAAATATAATTTTCATATCACATTCCAAATTTTTATTCATTTTGAAATGAACGAAAATTCAATTTACAAATCGCTCGATTACAATGAAATTTACAATGACGTGATGATGAAAAATGTCAATATTGATATTAAAAAAATAGAACCAAGCTTTCAATACAGAATTGTTGTTGTTTCCATACTGTTGATTATTTTAATCATATGCTTGATTGTCATCATATGGTTCATGTTTAAAGATCAACGTTCCCATATTGAACGATTATCTGGGTTAGTATTTCATGCTGTTCGCACTTTTGCGGCAGTTGCTCTTGTATATGCATTGATAACGGCTTTCCATAAAGAGGAAAAGACTGATATGAAAGATTTTTACAATAATATTTCCAATCAATGGTCTTCTGTGATTAAAACATTTAATGACAATCCAAAGGAAACTCAAAATTTATTTTATTTGCTTTTTGATCGAAAAAAACACCAGCCTTCTCAACAATTGACTAAAAAAGAAATATTGATTGTTCAACTTTTATTTCAAATGGTTGAAGATTTTTATATTGACATTGGAACGATGAACACTTACAAAAAAGACAATATTGCATGGATTTATCATATGGCGCACATAATATTTTCCGATCAAAAAATCATTCAAGTATGGGAAAATTCAAAGTATTTGTATGGAAATAAAAAATTTATTCGTTATATCGAAAACAATTTCATCAAACACAATTTGTTAAAACAATAAATTTATTTAATGTTCAAAAGCATAAAAACATTAGTCAATAAAACAATCATCATCTCATTTTGATCCATGTTTTTTTGACAATAATCATAACAAATTTTCATCATTGGGAATTGTGACAATGTTTTTTGATTTTCCCAAAAATACTTTTGAAACATGAAACAACAAATATAAAAATGAAACAATGCATGATACGCTTGAATTTTTGTTTTTCTGTTTTTTGTGTGATTTTCCACATCCATTTTATATTTTGTCCAATGTTCCACCCATTTAGAATAATAATCAATGACAATTTTTTCCCACCGATTTTGAATTTCAGAAATATCAACTGAATCGTACATTTCTATTGTTTTCTGTTTCAATGATTGTTTAATGTCAACAAAATCTGACCCTTCTGTTTCACTATAAACCAAAATTAAAAATATTTTTTTTTGCAAGTCTTCATCATTTATCTTGTGAATCATTATAAACCAATAATGATAAAATTCACTTTTCATGATCATTGACAATGAAATGTTTTTTTCTTGATATTCCTTAATGTATTTTTGTTGATCGTTCATGTATTTGTGAACCAATTGAATATCGTTTGTCTTGTTCATCTTTTCTATTGATTGTTGCGTGAATTGTGTTTTGTTGTCAGAAAATAAATTTCTGTTTTCAAAAGATATTTCATTTGTAATGACATTTTTTCTCATAATATAATCTTTAAATAACCTTTCCGTTGGTTTATATTGATATATCCATTCTGAATATATTTTAAATTGATGTACTGAATCTGATTTCGAATTGATGAAAAACATTTGATACATGATGTTTTGAATTCTGAGCAAGGAGTTGATTTCTTTAAAATTGGATTTCAACTTTTTATTTATGATCAAACACCAATCAAAAAACAATTGACTTGTCCAAAATATTTGTTCTTTAATTTTTTGGTTGCTCATGAAATACAAAACAGTTTCATTAATCAAATGAACTACTTTTTTGAAAAACACATAATCATTATTTTTGTGAATTTCATTGACAACACATTGTAAAATTCTTTTTGTCATTGTTGTCAAATGAATATGAGAAGGATGGTCTGAATGCATTTGCGTGTATTTGAAATGTAAATGCACATCACTATTGTCTTGTTTCGGATTTTTTGAAATAATTGGTATTCTATAATTTGTCACAATGGACAATATTGATTTAAATGGATTGAAATTTTCCTTGAAGAAAAAATCTTTCATTGACATTTTCAAAGAAATGTCTTCATGATCATGGAAACATTCAATATGATTTTCAATCCATGAAAGCGATAAATTCAAAATCAATTGAAATTGTTGAATGCAATTGCATTTTAAACAAAAATAATAAAAGGAATTTTCTGGATAATCGGGATTCTTTTCTAAAAATTCCTTTTTTGTTGTCTCATCCATTTTTTTTGTGTCATTGTACAATGTTCTTGATGTTTTGTTGCACGGGACATCTTTATTATTGACGCCTTCCTTTTTGTAACGATCATTTCTTATAATATCAAATTCTTCCAATAATTCGTCGATCATTCCAATTATTTTTGTTCCATTTTCAGCATGTGAATCAGGAACAACTTGCCTAATATTATTTTTGATTTCTTGAATCCAATGTTCCATTTCAGTCACACATAAAAAAACATTCTCCTTGCATTGATAAAATGAAAACATGGGTCTTTCTTTGAAAAATCCGTTTGTCAAAAACGAATGATAAAATTGATGAAAATTCAACCATTTCCATTCTCCTTCATTTTTCAAATACAAATCATAACCCGAATGATCGTTGAAAGTGTTTTGGTTTAACCCAAACATTAACTGTTTCCTATTCATTATTGGACTATATTCAATGGATTCCATTGTCAATTTTCTATTTTTGAAATCATTGTAAAGTTTGGAGAAATCAATTTTTGATTTCTTTTTTTCATTTTGTGTTGGAAGCATTTGATTTGTGTTTTGTATCATTTTTAAAATTAAATATGTTTTATTGTTTGTTTTTTGTTTTGAAATTGTTCGAACCATTTTTTAATTCAAATAGTTTTTTGTTCATGGAAAATTTCAAGAAAAACCACAAATCGAAATAAAACTCCTATCAGGAAATTGATTTGGATCAAAGAATTCCAATCTTTCAAATACCAATTGAGAACCAGGTTTCAATATTATACTCCTTATTCTTGTTCCCGAATTAGTGGATTGTATATCAAAAGCACTAATTGATTGCTGGTATTGTAATTGATATGAATATGGTGTAGTTTGGGTTGGGAAATCATTTCGCAAATAAGCAAGATACATTAAATTTTCAACATCTTTATAATTAACTTGACATGAAACATTGTTACTTGATGTTGTGTTTGTCTCATTGTACAAATCACTGAAAAATAACAATCTCAAGTCCATTTCTGATGATTCATCGTTCACTATTTTTTTAATTGTTCCAGCAGTCAAATCAAACGTGTAAGTGTCCATTCTAACGTCTATCGTGTCTGTTAAATTATTTGGTGATGTTGGGGTGGGATTGAATGTCTGTGATTTGATCAGTTTAAAATTCAAAATATCGAATCCATTGGGTGCAAAAAATTGAATCACATCACTACTGTTTTGAATATCATCTTTGTTCAATGGAATAATTTTAAAAGGATTTTGTTCTTTGAAATCCATTGGGGTAATAGTTTGAGTGTCAGCAGGTTGAATATACAACGGACTTTTTTGAATGTACATTTTTCCACCTGATTTTTCTCCGAGTTTGCCGATGAAAACAAATGGATCAAGATGATATGATTTTTGTATGGCTGGAATACAAGGATATCTTCTAAAAGAAAATTGTACGTTATTTTGGTTAGTTGGAACAAAAGTTGGTCCATTTTCCACATACCATATTCCATTCAAATCAGGTCTTTCTTGATAATTAAATAAAACAATGTCATTTTCAACTGGAAATTTGTCAAAAAATATTTTAAAATAGTTGGGTCGATTAGATGACGCTGATAGACGCATTCTTATACGAGCTGGTCGATTAGATGACGCTGATAGACGCATTCTTATACGAGTTGGTCGATTAGATGACGCTGATAGACGCATTCTTATACGAGTTGGTCTATTGGGTGCTTGATTAACTTCATCATTAAATTGAAATTGAAGTGCGCCATAATTGAATGTTGGGTCAATGTTTCTTACTGACATAGCATCGAAAAACAAATAATGTCCATTCAAAAGAAGCAATCGAACCAAAAAGGAAGGGAATTTTTCCAATAAAAAAAAGGTCACGTTGTTTGTGTTTAATGAATTATTGGCAAAGAATTGAAGAATGTCTTTTTTGCTAATGGCACGATGAGCATCACATGGATTCAAATTTTCTTCCAATATTTGCCCTGTTCCATATTGAGAAAATAAATTTTCATCGATTGATTTTTTTACAACGACTCTTTTATAATTGGAATTGGACTTGAATATTGCTTCCTGTTCTTCAGATTTGAACAGTTGAAAATTGCTCATTTTTTATTTTCATTCAAATGATTTATATTAAATGTTTGAAACACAAATGATTTTTAAAAGTGTTTTTGATTCATATTTTTTGATAGAAAAGACCACAACAATTAAATTTTTTTCAACTGCATCAAATATGACTTTTAACGAAACTTTAACAAAAGAATCTGAAGGAACAGACTTTGTCATTCCAAAACCAGTGAATATAGAATCCGACTATGTTGTTAAACATTGTCTTGACACAATCACTGTGGACAATGAGTTTATGAAAAAAAATAAACATCAAAAAAACAACGTAATTGCAGTTCAAGGTTTACCAAGTTCAAGAAAAACAACATTTGTTGGAAATTTAATTTATCATTACATTGCAGATTATGATCAATTGATAATTTTCACTAATTCATTAGATCATAAATTGACCTATAAAAAATTAGTTGAATATGTGATCAAACACAACAGAAAAATAGAAACATCAACGGAAGAATGTATGCCAATGTTTAAAGATAAAAAAACATTTTCTGCTGCGCTTGAATTGTTGACTAAAAAATGGGACGAAGATTTTAAAACAAAAGAACCAGCCAAAGTACAAAAAGAACAAACTACACCGAGAGTATGGGAAAAAGATGAAAACATGGTTTCCAAAAGAATGTCCAAAAATCAAGAAGACTTTTTTAAAATGAAAGATTTTAATACAATGTTGCTAGATGAAGATAATGATTTTGCAGTTGAATCAGAACCAGAAAAACAAAAAAATGAATCATTGAAAAAGTTGATTGTTTTTGAAATGAGCAAAATGAACGATGTGTTGTTGAAGTCTCAAGAATTTACCCATTTGATGTGCAATTTGAAATCATATGATGTTGATGTTATTATTGTGAGTGAAGATTCAAAGACAATTAAATCTTTGTCGGTTGTTGATTTTGTTGTGTTTTGTAAAACAACATTGGCAGATTGCGATGTGATGAAAAAATCATTATTCACATCATCAATAAGAAATGGGAAGCTTTTGTTCGAATTGGCTGGTCATTTTCAAAAATATGCAAAGACTTATTTATTAGGAAAAGTTAACGGGGACGCAAGTAGAAATCCAGACACATACAAGAAACATTCAAACAACACAAAGATGCAAGATTTTGATCCTTCAGTTTTCTTTTCTGTTTCATTTGTTTGATTTATTTTTCCAACAATTCTTTTTCATTCAGTTCCAACAACATGTGTTTTCTAAATAAAAATGAATTTCCCCAAATCTTGTAAAATTGATTTAATTCTTCTATTCTTGATAATGTCAAACATCTCATATAATAACACACCATAACACCACAGTCAACTGTGTTCATTTGCTTTGGTATATTTTGAAATGGAATAAAATTAGATTCAAATGGAAAATCCATTGCCCACACTTCAATATTTTTGTTGTTTCTTATTGTTTGAAATGGTTTGTTGATGAATTCATTTTTGAAAATGGAAATATTGTTGTTGACTGATTTACTTGAAATTATTTGAGGTTGAATATTCAATGGATTCATGCAATACATGGATTGATGTTTTAAATCAAATACAATCAACACCCAATGACCATGATCACAAAATGGATAAAATACATAATTTTTATTTTCAATATCGATAGAATGAATGTATGCAAGCATGTATGTTTTGGAATTTTGTGTTTCAATAGAATTTTTGTCTTTTTTGTAATGAAACAACCATTTTTTAAAATCATGAATCAAATCACTTGAAAGAAAAGATATTTTTCGATGAAAATATCCCAACAACAAATTCATATAAGCATTGACAATGGAGCTTTCAAGTTCACATGATGATTTTGACATTTTCCATGTTGTAAAGTTGGGAACCAATGTTATTTTGTCATGATCTGAAATCCATTGCAATTTTTCTTGTTTGAAAATATTGGATGACAATTCCACTTCATCTGGCTTTTGATTGTTTTTGTTATCAATGCAATCACTTACAATATAATCACCAATCAAAAGTTTTTTCATAAAAAAATCAAATTCATTCGAGAGAAAAGAATCATCGATACATTCTTTTGCATGATTGTATAAATTCAATTTTATTTTAAATTTTTTCGAAAAGGAAACCGTTCCCGAATTTTCAATTTCATGTTTTATCGATTCTAATATTTTTGTATCTATTGACTTTTGAACTTTGACATCAAACCATAAACACAAGTTCATTATTTTTTGAATCAAGTAAAATGGTTGATTATTTATAGTTTCAATCATTTTTATTCAAGGTTGTGTGATTTATTTTTACAAAAGTCATAAATTGATTCATGAACATGAATGCTTTTTTACATACAATCAGATTGTGAATCTAACAATAAACTGTACATAATAGATATGAAAATATGTGTTCTGTATATTATATTGAGTATTACATCATATTCTGATAAATTTTCATTTTCATCATGTTCATCAGATTGTGTCTTTGTGTATTTTTTATAAAATTCATAATCCAATTCCAAATCCTTCACTGTGTTAACTTCTTTGAATGTATTGTTTACTTCCCCGAATTTGTAATTTTGATCGATTGACGCACCAGTAAATATATCTCTCCATTCAGATAATAAACAATAAAAATGCTGAATCGAATCCAATAGATGTTGATCAAGTGTTATGCTTTTGTCTTTGATTTTCTTTGGAATTATGTTTGGTTGATTTAAAAAATTGCCTTTGTTAAAAAATGAAATTTTATAAACATTTTTGCGCTTTGAATTTATTTTGCGTACATGAACATAATTAATCAAATATGGATTGTTTTTACTGGGTTTATTTTTTATGATTTTGTAATAAAACGATTGACTCTGTTTGTTCAACAAATACTCAAACAAACGTATTATTTCCGATTGACATTCTTGTATTTTTGAATTTATTTCATATTTCAAGAAATCAGATTTTTTGATTGTGTGATTGTGTATTTTTTTTTTGAAACCAAACATGTCGAGTCTTTTGTTTTTATTTTGTTCACTTTTGAAAAATGAAAATTTCAATATTTCAATTTTATTTATAATTTTATTGATGATTTTATTTTTGAAACATAGAATATTCTGTTCTTTCATTCAATTATTTTCAAAACTATAAATATTTTTAAATTGTTTTTCAACAACAAAAATAAATCATCAACAAAAAACACACAAAGAAAAATGAAAAGACAACGATCATATTCATCCGAACACAAACATCCTGTTTCCAAGAAAATAAAATTCAACAATAATTCCAATGCATTTTTGTTTTTATTTGATTTGAATCAAGAACCTTACATAGCATACAATATAATGGGTTACTTGGAAAATGATTCCAAATCTTTTATTCAAATGACTTCTGTTTCTAAGCAAATGAATCAATGGAGAACACATTGTGCATCATTTGATTCATTTTTAATGTTCGTCAAAAACAAATCACAAGAGCAAATGTCCATGATAAAAAAACATGTACCTGAATCTCAATTCCAAATGAAAATCCCAATCAATTGTCTTTTTCCAATCACAGTGAATCAAATTGTTTTTCTCAAACACATGACACGAATTGTGTTCTCCAATATAAAAATATTAATCAATCAACGTATTACAGATTGCGAAGATTTTTATTATGAAATAGAAAAGATGATTAGAAAAATAGATGAAAAGCATAGAAAGCAACAAAATTGGAAAAAAGAATATAATTTTGATTTTTATCAATTGAAGTTCTCATGTTCTGGTTTTTTTTTTGAGCAAACAGAATCAAGTTCAATGTGTTCATTATGCCCCCTTATATTCAAGGATTTTGAACAACTCGAAATATATTTATTTCAATCACCTATTTTAGGAAACAGAAAAATGTTAAATGAAAATCACATTGAAAAAAGTCAATTCATCAACAATTTGGATTTGGATTTGTGCATAAAATCAATTTCACCACCCGATCAAAATATAAAACAAGATATTGAATTTAAAAAAAATATCATTTCACGATTTGAATTTTCAAATTTAATTCATCTGACAATATCATTGAATGAACCAATGTGGTTGGAAAATCCTGATTGGTGTTCATTCAAACAAAGACCGAAATTAAAATCATTGAACGTTTCTATTGATTCCCCTCAATCACCAAATCGAAAAATAGACATTAAACGATTCATGTCATTTTTTGATTTTTCAAAATTAAAATCATTGGTTTTCAAAATACTAATAACTAATTATCTGGCGGAACACCTTCCTCATGATTTGGGAATCGAAGAATGGAACATAACAGGGGAATTGAATCGTTTATTTCTTTCTAATGTCAAGTTACTGTCTGATGAATCAAATCCCGATCAACTATCAGATAAAATTAAAAAATTAAAATGGATATCCAATGTGAAGGAATTCTCATTTTTCACATCCATTCAAGAAAAAAAGCATTTGCAGTTGATTCAATGTATGAAAAAATTAAAAAAGATCAAAATGATTATTTTTTTGAATTCCGAATGGCGTTTGGACAATAATAGAAATTTGACATTGGATATGAGTCATTTCAATCATCAATGTTTGGATTTTTTTTTTGTGTGCATCAAAAATTCTTTTCAAAATGAGATAAAAATCAAACTATCGAGACAATGGAAAGAAAACATCAAAACACTGTGTTATGAAAATTGCGACCTAACAACAGATTGTCATTTTGATCAATTAAATAATCTAAACATCGAATACGGGTACCCTTGTTTGTATAATTTGGAAAAAATATCAAAAAAATTCGAAAACAAACAATTCCAATCCATTACCAAATTAACATTGAACACTGAAAAAACTACAATTTCAAAAGATCAAGATTTTTCATTCCTCAATCATTGTAAAAATCTTGAATCTTTAATTTTAAAATGTGATGAATTCAATCTTATTCGAAACCAAGATAAATTCTGCCCCAAACTCAAATCCATTTCGATAAAATGCAACAAAATGATTGTTCCCTTTGGTATATTTCACCATTCATGGGAAAATTTACAGAAAATGCAAATAATTGTTTCGAAAACACCCATATCCGCCACATTTTTATTGAACAAATGTCTCGATAATTTAAACAAAATTAAGATTGAAGCACCCATTAATGAATTAAAATCTTGGACAAACTTATTGACACTTTGTTCAAAAAATGAAAATATTCAATCCATTCACATTGATTTGGAAAAAATAAAAAGTGTAAAAATCAAGAATCGTGAAATAGAAAAATTTAATAGTGTGTTCAAGACGATGGAAAATCAAAAGTTGATTGTTTGGACAAACATCAAAAATTTGAGACAATAAAAATTTAATTCTTGATTATCATCATAAATGATTGATTTGCATTTTCCTAATATGTTTTGATTCTTGTTTTCGAATCCATGCGTTTTTATTTTCAACTCCCAAAATACAACAATCAACAAAAAAATGAACATTGTAAAATATGACATTGAAAAAAAAGATGAACTGGAAACGATAAAATCTTTGCAGTTCCAAAATGTTTCAACTAAACAAACAAGATTTGATTCTGTAGTTGAGATAAGAAATCATAATGTTTATTCAAAAGAAATACCAGTGCAAGAAGGACCAAATGATTTTCGAATGGGATCAACTGACAGAAGATTAAAATGTGGAACTTGTGGAAATTCAGTGGAATATTGCAGTGGTCACAATGGGCACATTGAATTACCTTTACCTGTTTATCGTCCAAACAACATTGAAGTTTTAGTTTCTTTGCTCAATTCATTTTGTTATTGTTGTTTTAATTTCAGAGCAAACATATCCAACGCAAACAATTCTTCCAAAATTGAAAAACTGAAAAAATATTCCATTTCTTCCAAAAACAATAAGAAAACTATATTTGATTATGTTTGCAAAATGATGAAAAAGAACACTTGTGAAAATTGTGGTAAAACACAACCAGATTTTAAGAAAAATGGATTGTGGATCATTATTGAATGGAATCATTTGAAAATAAAAAAACAAAAAGAAAAATTGGAAGAGAAAAAATTAAAAGATTTGAAAAATGCACATGAAAAAAGTTTGGGAAAAAATCCAAAAAAAAAAACAAAAAAAACAAGCAAAAAAAAATATCAATTGGACTCCCCAACAAGTGAACTCAGTAGACAAATCGAACAAGAAAACATCAATCCAGTCATTGTCCAAGAAATATTGTTCCAAATAAAAGAAGAATATTTTGAATGGTTTGGGTTCAGAAAAGACAATCCAATCAAAAATGGAATCATTTACAACATGATTGTTGTTGCCCCTTGTATAAGACCAGATATAAAACAAACACATGGAAGTAAAACAGTTTGTCAAGACAACTTGACATCACGATTGAGTGATATTTTAAAACATCGAGACAAAATTATTGAAGAAATGAAAAACAAATTTTCAGTCAGCATTGTGAAAAGTTTTATCATTGAAGATTTTGAAGAATATCAAAACCAAATGGTTCATTCTAATTTCTGGTCTTCTATTTTGGAAAATATGAACATTGGATCATTATTGAGAGATTTATCTGATCAAAATGAATCCATAAGACCAATTTATGACGCGTTTTGTGAAGGTAAATTGGATATCATTCGATTAGGGAATTATATATACGAACTCATGAAAAAAATGTCGTTTGAAAATCATTGGCTGAAACTTCAAAATTTGTATACTATGTATGTAGACCATGAACTTGTCAAAGATGGATTGAAGCAAGATTATAAACACCAACCAACTCGTTCATTGATGAGCGTTCAAAAAGGAAAAAAGGGAAGATTGAGATTGAATATATCAGGAGTGAGAGTTAATTATACTGCAAGATGTGTTATTACACCAGACAGCAATATTAATTGTGATGAAGTTGGAATTCCCATAAAGATTTGCATGGATTTGTCTTATCCAGAAACTGTAAATCGGATAAACAAAGAAAAAATGCAAAAGCTTGTTGAAAATGGAGATGATGTTTATCCTGGTGCAATGATTGTTGTAAAAAAAAATAATCAAACATTGAAACTGTCTATCATTGATAAAAAACATAGAAAAAAAATCAATTTGGAATATGGTGATATTGTTCATAGACACATTGTAAAAGGTGATCCGATACTTGTAAATAGACAACCTTCATTACATCAAGGAAGTATCATGTGCCACAAATGTGTTCCCATGAAAGGAAATACAATTAGAATTAGTGAATCCACATGTGGAACTTATGGTGCTGATTTTGATGGGTTTGTTTTCATTTTGTTTTATTTTTTTATGAATTTTTTTCTAATTTTTTTTTCAAAAGTGATGAAATGAATTTACATGTTGTGCAAAATGAATTGGCCAAAGCAGAAGCTGTTGTTTTGATGGGTGTGAACAAACAAATAAAAAATTTGCAAGACAATGGAACATTGATTGGTCATATTCAAGATTGCATTACAGGATTGTTTATGCTCACCAAAAGAGATATTTTCTTTGACAAGGGAGACACAATGCAATTTATGGTTGATTTGAAATTGGATCATTGTTTATTGCCAATGCCTTGTATATTAAAACCCGAACCTCTTTGGTCAGGAAAGCAAATATTTTCATTGGCGTTGCAAAAATGTCTGAATATTAAACGATGGGTTCGATCAGGAAGATCAAAACATATTGATGATCAAGAAGAAATCGAACCACAAACAGAAATCGAAAAAGAAATTTATTTGAAAAATAAAGAATTGAAATATATTGTAGAAGGGGATTTCACAAATGAAAATTATGTGAGAATTGACCATGGATATTTGATCATGGGAAGAATATGTAAAAAAATGGTTGGAAGTTGTTCCATGTCCATTCAGGATATTGTTTACAATCAATTTGGTGAATCTGAAGCAGGTGATTTTATCAACAAGTCAGCAAGACTTTCACATATGGCTCTTTCGTTTTTGGGACTGAGTGTTGGATTTGACGATATTCAGATTAATAAAAATCAAAAAGAAAAAATTGATTTGGTGTTGGAAAAATTAGAAGAATGCAACATCAAAACATTCAATATTGAAAACAGAGTGGGAATAAACAAACATCAAGTTGAAAATTATATTAATGATGTTTGCAACCAGGCATTAAGTATTGCTTCAGGGTATGTTTGCAATGAAGAAATAGCAGACAATAATGCTTTTAGTTTAATGAGTGTTCCAGGATCAAAGGGATCCGACATTAATACAACACAAATGAGATCAATGTTGGGTCAACAAAATATTTTAGGTCAACGTTTACAACCACAAAGTTGTGATCGTATTATGGCTTACTTTAGACCAAACGATGAAACATTGCAGAGTCACGGGTTCATTGCTTCTTCACTATATAAAGGAACACATCCTGTTGAGTTTGGTTTACATTATCAACCATCAAGAAGAGATGTTGCAAATAGTACAACCAGAACATCGGATACTGGGTACAAACAGCGTAAATCGGGAAAATCAACAGAGGGAGTGGTGGTTCATTATGATGGGACAGTTAGAATACCCAATGGGTTCATTATTCAATTTTGTTATGGTGGTGATCAGTTGAATCCAAAGAAATTGCAAATTGTAAAATGCAAATCAATGTTGAAATGCAATGAATACATTAAAAAAAGATATTTCAATATTGATCATTTTGTTGATGTTGAACCAAAGAGCAATTGTGATCAAAATAAAAGTATATTGAACATGTGGTGTAATTTAACACTTCAAACAAAAAAGAAAGTCGTTTTGAAAAGACTGAGAGAAATTAGATATCAAATGGGAAATGAAAAAATAGATCAAATGATCATACCCTTGCATTTGAAACATTTCATCAAAGAGATTGACCAATATTCGCATTGCATTCAGGGTAAAAATACCACAGATAAAAAGGTCACAATTGTAAAATTGTATCAAAAAATAACACATTTGGTTCAAAAATTAAATCGTTTGGTGAGTCCATATGCAAATATAAATGATTTTCTATACCATGTTTGGATTACATGCACTCCCAGAAAGTTGATTTTGAAATATAAATACAATGAACACCAGCTTCAATTGTTGTGCGACAAAATTTATACTCTGTTTGCTCAAAGTTTAATACAATCAGGAGAATCTGTTGGAAATCATGCTTCGGAATCTATTGGGAAACCAGTAACACAAATGAATTTAAATACAAGACATAGTACTGGTATTGGAAGCAAAGACATGTCTTCAGGTTTACCTCGTTTGACCGAACTGTTCCTAGTGTCTAAAAATTCAAAATATAGTAAAATGGTTTTGTTTTTGAAAAGACCTTATTGTGAAAATCTTTCAATGGTTCAAATGATTCAACACAATATCAAACAATTATATTTACGTGATGTGATTGAAAAGAGTGCCGTTGTTTGTTCGGATAATATTTTAAATTTTGACAAGATGAAAAATGAAAAAGTTAATGAATCGATTAAAAGAATCGCAGAAATGAATAATAATTTCAAAACAGAAATACAATCAAATGACAAAAAAGAAGATTATTGGATTGTTTACAAATTGAAAAAGGATTACATGAAACACATGCAAGTGGGAATACCATCCATTGTTCAAAACTTTCCACTCGATTTCCTAAGTCAATTAACAACACCGTGTAGTGTGTACGAAAATCAACAAGACAATTTGACAGACGATCAATTGAGAAACGCGCCAAAAGATATCAATGAATTTTACAAATGGTTTCATCAAAAAAATAGAGAAACATCAGTATCCAAACCATACGAAGTGTTTTTTTCAGTTGAAAGTGAACAAAGATGGTATATTATTTTAAAAATAAGAGTCATCAAAGACATGCAAAAGTATTTTAAAAATCCAAAAAAAGACAAAAAAAGAAAAAGAAACTTTTTAGTCGATGAAAATGAACCAGCTTCAAAAAAATCAAAATCAAATGAATCAAACAATGAATTCAAAGTTCCCAATGCAAGACCCAAACAAGCAAAAGATGACATGGAAATTGAATCTCCCAAAACAAATGCATCTTTATTGAATTCCAAGCAAATATCTAAAATTATAAAAAAAGGTATCAATACCATGCAAGAATCAAATCTCGAAAAATCAATTTACTATTATATTAAAGAACATCTCATCAAAAATACACTGATAAGAGGAATACCAGGTATAAAAGACGCATTTGTAAGACAAATTGATTTCAAGTGGTTGGATGATTCAGATTCAAATATTGAAAATCATGAAATTAAAAAAAACAAATGCTATGTCATTGAAACACAAGGAACATGCTTGAAAAATGTTTTGCATCTTCCATTCATTGATTCCCAGCGATCATTTTCTAACGACGTGCATGAAATGCATCAATTGTTTGGTGTTGAAGTAGCATCTAAAACATTGACAAATGCATTCCAAGAAGTTATTGGGTTTGGTGGCACATATATTGACACACGACACATACAATTGATTGTTGATTTTATGACGTATCAAGGTGAACCCAATCCACTATCAAGACACAATATCAATAAAAACAATGAAAGTATTTTATTGAGAGCATCATTCGAAGAAACACCAAAGGTATTGACCGAAGCGTCTATATTTGGATACGAAGATCCAATCAAAGGAATTACGTCCAACATGATTATGGGTCAAAATATGCCAATGGGAACTTCAATGTTCGAAACAATGGCTCAAGAAAGAATTACAAGCAAAGATATATTTTTAAATAATTTTTGAAAATGAATCATAAATTTTTATTTGTTCATGTGATTTACAATACTGGAATCAAATAATCAGTTGGGAATTCAATAGCTTGTTCAAATACACCTTCTACATCAGCGAAGGCCTCAGTTGGAGAATCTTGAATTTGAACGTTGTTTTCATCAGGTCTCACAATTTTTCCTCTGTTGAAAACACCCATGTAAACAGCACCAGGTCTCAATGACAATGCGTTGTTTAATAAATTGGATGCAGACATGAATCTGTAAGGTGAACGGATTGCAATGATAACATTTCTGTCATTTCCTGGAGCTGGAGGAACAATTTCATTGTCTGAATCAAAAGTAACGCTTGAGTTTCTGAAATAAATGGTATCTCCTGTTTTGAATTGATCAATTTCACTTGGTGATAGGAATAAAACGGATTGTTCACCTTCTTCATTTCTAACAAGATAAGTGTGATTTCTTTCTACACCAAATTCAAATGTACTTCTGTGTTTGATTTTCTTTGCACTTCTACGCAATTTTCTTGAACGTTCAGTTTCTTGATCCACAATAATGGTTGTTGCAACATCAAGTGTGATTACGTTTGTGTTTGCACCAATGCCTTTTTCATCTAAGCTATCGATTTGTTCTTGTAAATCTGCAACATTCGAATCCAATGAATCTTCTAAATCTTGCAATCTTTGAGTGATTTCAGTTAATGAAAAATCATCTCCAGGTTGATTTGGGTTTGTTGGTGATAAACCGAACAAACTTTGTAAAATGTATCTTAAATCAAAAGCAGTTACACATTGTCTTTGTCCTTCTTCGGTGTAAAATTTGTTTACAGTTTTTAATGCGCTCACTGGAGCAGTTTCTTGAAAAGTTCCTGCTGGTTGAATTGGGTTGTATACTGGTGATGGAGCAGTTGACATTTTTATGTATGAAATGTGTGTGTATTAATTTATCAAATGAATATTGTAATATTGAAAAAGATAAAATGGATTTTATTTTATTGTGCATAAATTATTTTTCAAACATTGAATTATAAATCCTCAATTCATTTCAAATAAAAACTAAAATCACTAAAATTAGATGTGACAACTGATTTTTTTATTTTCAAAAACAAAATTTATTTTTCAAAAAATGAGTCAACCATTAATCACAAATATTCATTCTCAATCTTTTAATTTCTTTACAAAATTAAAAGACCTGTTGCAAAATTTAAATGTTTCATGTATGACATACATTACAAATTGATCGTCTGTGCAACTTTTTAAATCTTTTATTTCATCAATCGGTTCATAAAATAAAATGGTAAAAGACAACATTTTGTTTTTCAATGTCATTTCTTGAATTTGTCTTATGATGATCGACCACAAATTTCTTTTCCATATATCAGAAATATCTTTGCTGCCTTTTATATAATGAGGCAATTTCACAAAAAGTAAAGTTTTACATTCTTTGTCGTCTTGTTTCTCAATGTTTTCTTTTTGAATGATTGATGATCCAAAAATATATCGACTGATATCATTCACTTTGTTTTGATTTTCAGGAGATTGTCTCAAAGAACATTTTTGTTTGAACGTTTTCCAAAATGTTTTCCAATCAACATTTGTTCCAATGGCATTTTTTTCAATTTTATAAGAATAATATTTTTTTTCAAAATAAGATCGATCACAATTTATCATTTCATCATCTTCTCCAATAAATATTACAATACAATTTTCTATTTGTTCTTCCATTTTTTTGTTTTTTGTTTGTTTTTTGTTTGATTTCATGTTTTTAGAACAAATAAATTTTTCAATTTAATATTTTATTTCAAAAAGAATTTTCTTTTGCTTTTTCGATAGATTGCTTCGATGTGTGTCCATTTTTTTCAAAAATAAATCAAAACAATCAACAGCAATTTTTGTCGTTTTGTGCGCGAATATGTTCACTCATATTTTTCTGTGTTTTTATAATAAAAATAAATTATCAATACATCGATTAGTTTCATCATAAATCACAAAAATTAAAATTTCATACCAAAACAAATGTCCTCCCTTTTCATATCAAGTAGAACATTTGAAAGATTAAGCGCTTCTGATATCAGAAGACAAGCTGAAAGCTTGAGCGATGCTTCAACGGTTGAAGAATTTTCTGCGGTATTAATTCTATACAAAGAAGAAAACAACAGAAGAACTTCAAGAAACAGAAGATTAAGAGAAAATTTGGCATATTATTTGGAAAGATTGCAAATCAATTATTTCAATTTAAGAGGCAAGGATATTTACAATATTGTTTTACCAAATGGAAGACCTGTTTTTAGTGCTAGGCGAGCAAGACAAATATTGAACAGATCTTCTTCAAGCAGCTCTTCATCAAGTAGTTCAAGTTCATCTTCATCATCCAGCTGGTCATGTCGATCATCCGTATGTTCATCATCAAGTAGCTCATCATCATCATCAAGTAGCTCATCCGTATGTTCATCATCAAGTAGCTCATCATCGTCATCAAGTAGCTCATCATCGTCATCAAGTAGCTCATCATCGTCATCAAGTAGCTCAAGTGACAGAAGACGTCCAAGAATTGTCAGAATATTTACTGACAACATTGTTGTCAACACAGTAAATCCTCCTGTTGAAAATGAAACACCGCTTGCTTCAAGAAAATCAAAATCAGGCAAAAAGACAATTGGAAAAAAGACAAAACGATCGGAAAAAAAAGCAATTGAAACCATCCAAAAAATTGTGGATTCAAAAAGTGAAGAATAAATGATTTTTGTTCAAAATTAAAAATTTCAATAAATAAACATTTTGATCAATCCATTTTAAATTCTTTTACAATAAAAACAAAATATTTGAAAAATGCAAGCATCAAAACCTTTTTTTTCAAACTATCAAAACGAAAATGAATTGGACAAAAGTTACGAACATTTGATTAACTTAACAAAAAAATCGAATGAACAACAACCAGGAACTTTTGGATCGGAGCGAATTGGCAATATTTTTCAACCTGAACCAAATACTATTCGTCCACTAACAAATTCATCCAATACTCAACCAAATATAGCACCTTCAAACAATGAAAATATATTTGGTGGGATGTTTAACCCATCAAGAGAAATCAGCAACACAACACTTGACAATTCACAAGATTACGTTAATTCTTTGCAACAAAAAATCAGCAATTCGATGGGAAATTTAAATGATCAAAACGATTCAAACAATGAAACATCAAAAACAAAACAAAATAAATTTAAATTGATGAGTTCAGAAGAACTTCGTGAAATGGAAAAAAGACCCAGTGAATTCAAACAAAAAGCAGATGAAAAGTTTCTTGAAATGAAACAATACACAGATCAAGCAACCGAAATATCTCAAATTACATCCAAGCGTTTGATTGATTCATTATCAAAAATACCAGATGATTTTTCCAAAAACAAAAAAATTGTGCTCAAAGTGGTCAATTTGTATAGAAAATACATTAACAAATTGATCAAACGAATTGGGCAACAAATTGCTGAAAAAAACAGAGACATTAAACATTTGAAATTGATGGTGCAAGAAATTTTGAACCGAACTGCCGAATTTTTACAAGAAATGATTCTTTTGCATGATAGTTCAAACAAAGACCTTCAACATTTGGTTTACACCATGACCCAAATATTACAAGAAATTCGAATGGATAATTATATTATTGAGCAACACAAAATGTTGACCATTGAAAATCAAATTGTTTTAAAAGACACAACAGATGTGGCGCAATCATCTCGAATGATGATTGAATTTTTCTTGCAATGGATTCGTTTTTCCAAGGATATGTTTTTTAAAATAAATCAATATATAAAAATAGACGAACCCGAAGCGAATTTCATGTCGGAAATCAAACCACAAATCAATTATTTTCAAAACACAAATTCCATCATGGAAGTTATGAAATCGTCCTACAAAATAAAAGGGATTTGCTTTCTTTACATGGAAAGAGTTGGAAAGGATTTTCAAAAGGATTTTCAAACATTCATCACTATCAACTTTGCAAAAACATTATATGTATTTTCAATTCACACACTTGTGTCTTGTGGTTTAATCATAAGAACGATTGAAAGAAGTCCAGAATATAATATTTATAAAACAAACGGATCACATATATACAATCATCATAATTACATTGATTGGAAGAATTCAATTGATTTTTTAAAAAATGAAGAAATATTTGAATTATGGATCAATGAAATTAATACATTAAAAAATCAATATCTTTATTAATTTTTCAATTGGTTTAAATTATTAATTTTTGATCAATTAAAAATTTTTTAATCATATTTAGTGTTTCAATCACTGATTTCATCGTATTTAAAAATACTATTTCAGCTGACCTTAGAGCAATCATCATATATTTGTTTGATTTATATTGATTTTG
>Ga0307933_1001233_pt1 | contig 20779 bp, 21 predicted proteins | sample OrgLakmetageno88_FD_201811 | JGI IMG/M metagenome (GOLD analysis project Ga0307933, IMG submission 201811) | Saline water microbial communities from Organic Lake, Antarctica - #88 | ecosystem: Environmental > Aquatic > Non-marine Saline and Alkaline > Saline | place: Antarctica: Organic Lake...
AGCCGGCGTATCCGGCAGTACTCACATCTTTCATGGGTTACTCCTGATTCTGACGTGTTTTTTGTGGTTATTGGTTGAGTATAGTTCGAGTTTACGCGTGCCGGCGGGGTGAAATCCATGGGCGTGAATCCTGAGTTTCCTCCGGCGTTTTGTTCTTGTGCTGATAACAAACTATCCTATTTTGTTACATGCGGATACATACCGTGTGTCCAGTGAACACCAACGACAAGAAAAATTCGGAGACAGGACAATCAAATACCAAAGGCATCTTCTGGTGATGGCTTGCGCCGCCGCTGTGGTTTTGTCCGTTCCTGGTGCACTGCAAGCCAAAAGCGGAGTTCAGGATAAAGGTCCGGAATTCGGGGAGAGCTAGGGCCGGACCAAGAATCAGGTTCTAGTGCGTTGGCACGACACCCGCACCTTCACCGTGGCGCCCGATCTGGCGTTTGATGCGCTGGGCGGCGTCTTCCTATTCGGCCAATTTTTATGATGTGCGGGCCGCCATTGAGGATACCAGCCGCCTGACCCTGAATCTGACAGATATTCTGGCCCGGGAACGGAGTCTTGATCAAAAGCCGGACGGCGATGAGGTGCTGGGCCCGAAAGTGGTCGCGGACGATCAGTATGGTTGCGACCACACCATCAACGATGCGTCGACTCCGGGACGCGCCAGTCTGCCTCAGTGTGACTGGTCCGGATTATCTAAGACCGACATCATTGATCGCGAATCACAGGCTGTCAGAGGTCCAGTGAGACGCCGCCGATAATGCCCAGTTCGCTGTCATACACATCAAGTTCAGCGAAAAGTTTGAAGTCACGCTTGATGGCGTAACGGGGGGTGCCGGTAAAGCCCACGTAGTCCAGGTCGCCACGCAGACCCAAGGCGGCATCGTTAACACTACCCCGGTCAAAATCGAATTCCTGATATTCCACGGTGACACCGCCCCAGAGGTCGGTCCGAGCGTCGAGACCGTAGTGATAGCTACCACCCAGATGCAGAGCGGTCAGGTCAATATCATCGGTGAGATATTTCAAACCACCAAACCCAAAGACATTATCATTGATAGCCAGGGAGACGCGGATATCCGCGCCGATGAAACCCTGGGAATCAAAATCCGGGCAGAGGGCCAGGCTGCCCTCAATGTTGCTGTAGCTGAGGCTTTCCGTCGCTGTTGTAGAGGGTAGGAGAATCGCCGCTGCGATCAGACTATAAAATCCGTTTTTTATAAGGTGTCTTAAGTTTTGACGTTTGTTGGTGGAAAGACTTCTTGCGCGAAGAAAAAGTTCAGGGTGACGAAAAGGCAGACCCGGTATTCCGACCGCATCTTAATAATTGTCGCGCTGGCGTAACGTTTTCCCTGCCAACGGTCCGCCGTAAGGACTCTATTGCCATGCAGACTAAGTATCTTCTCGACGAGACCAGAATCCTTGGAAACTAGTACAACATTCAGGCGGACTTCCCTCAGCCGATGCCGCCGGTGCTGCACCCGATTACCCATCAGCCCTCGGGACCGGCGGACCTGGAACCCTCGTTCTCCAAAGCTTTGATCGAGCAGGAAGTGTCCAAAGAGCGGGAAATAGAGATCCCCGGGCCCCACGGCAAAGATCTTCTACAAGTACAAGTACAAGGGCATGAGCCCGGCGGATAGCCACGAGCCCACTACTGCCATTCCCCAGGCCTTCTATAATCGAGACGCGGATATTCGTCAGTTAATCACGGAAACCGGAGCGAGCCAGTGGGGCACCTCCCTGGCGTTTGCCGGTTCTCTTTTTGACCTGAATGTGAAAGTGTTCCAGACGCGGGTCTCCTACGACCAGAAGCCCTATCGCCGCGCGGTCATGGAAACCTATGGCGCCCGGTGCGTGGCCTCGCCCTTGGATCAGACCAAATGCGGTCGCAGCGTACTGGCCGGGAACCCTGACGATATTGGCAGTCTGGGGGAATGCGATCTTGGAATCGGTGGAGCTGGCGGTGAAGGATCCTGGCACCAAATACGCCCTGGGTTCGGTCCTCAGCCATATACTGTTGCATCAGTCCATCATCGCCTTGGAATCCATGGAGCAGACGGAGATGGCGGATGTGTGGCCTGGCTAATCTCGTACTCGCGCGCAGACTGGCACGGCCTTAGTGCGCCTGAAATCCGGTCAAAGGCCGAAAAAAGCGCGACAAAGGGCATTTTTTGGCCTGATAACGTAGTGATTGAGCCCCACACCACCGAAATTCCGCGCTCTTTGGGGCGACGGCTATTTGATCAGCGTTTCTTTAGATGACCGGGCTCCCTCCGGCCCGACACCAATGAGGGGAGGTGGAGTTGTGTCTGGATGTCAGGAATCGGTTAAATTCTGATCAAATATAGCTCGAACGCGAAGCCGGAAATCAAGATACCCTGAGGCAACCTCCGCGCCGGACAGCTAAAACGAGCGGGACAGTCAACAGGTTCTGCAAAGACTCATAGCCAACCGGACGGTTATTGCGGTGGCTTATCGGATGTCCACTCTGATGGACATGGACAGAATCATCATGCTCGAGAATGGGACTGACTGAAGAGGGAAATCACGAAGCATTGCTGGCCCGTGAAGAACCATACGCAAGTCTTTGGCGAATTCATAATGAAGGTTACGGGGGGAGTTGACTGAAGATCTGGGGCCATGAAATATATACCGGATATCCAGGCGTTGTTCAGAGGCTACCTTTCCCGGGGGAGTAGCCTCCTGTTTTGCTGATGGGCTGATTGCATGCCCTTATTACAGACATAAGGGTCGGTAAGCCCTGTTAAAGGCTGAAGGCTCGTATTTTTCATAACGGAGGGGGTAACTGCTCATCCTGTTCCATGGCTAATTGAAAAACGGGTCGGCTGGAAAGATCCAGATATACAAGGTGAAGGGGATCCCGGGAAAAACTATTATCTCCCCCCTCAGGAGGGCCCGGTGACCCTGACGCCCGGAGAAAGCGGGAGTGGTGCTAGTGATCAGCCGCTAACCCTGGTGCCGGGCCGTCTTGAGGTCCTGCTTGGCAACTTTTACTATCTTGAGGATCGGGGCGCACTGGGTCGGTGGCTGTTCGACCCCCAACGCAGAACCCCATTGATTCCTGAAAACCGGCTCAAGCACCTTTCCGCTGCACTTGCCGAGGCGCTGGCTGATGCCCGACCTGGTGAGGATGTTGCCGTGGGTGTGAGAGGGGCGGAGAAAGGCAGTTCCGGGTCTTCGTCCGGGACAGCATTGGCTGGGAGTCGGTAATGAATAAAGCCGGATCCCGCTGAGCAACCTCTGACCTTGGCAGCGGAATTTACTATTCCCGGCCGGAGGGAGGCCTGCAGAGACTCCAGGATGACTGGATAGTCCTGGATCTGAAGCCGGTGACGGCGGCGTCCGGAGCTCCGTCAGAGTCACGGCCCGGGGAAGAGAGTAAGGATGCCTGCTCCCCGGTTGCGCCCGGTGAAAGCGCAAATGAACCATCTGGTGAAACAACGCAGAAGCCGGCCGCCGGTGCCGGTTCCGGGGAAAAGAAGGCACTTACTTGTGATCCAAGTCATTTACTTGCGACTCAAAGCCGAACAGAATATTCCCACGAGTCGTGAAGAGGTGCCAGAGCGCCGGCTCGGGACTCTGTCCCCTGCCATGATCCTTGGAGCGCTCGGGTTCAGGCCCGATTTTTTCGGGCCTGAAAAAGCACAGTTTCTGGATCAAACTAGTATTGCGTTTTGCTTCTCGAACAATCCGACTGACGCTGGAATAATGCAGTCCAAAGAAATTGCCAATCTCTTTCATGCGGTATCCCCTGCTTGCATAGGATAGAACGATTGGCTCGTTCCGATAGGAGGCAACGTCAGCATAGTGTTTCAAGAATCTTGCCAAAGGCCTACGCTGACTAGATAGTATTTCGCTCAGCCGATCCGATCCGTCAATCCGTCTCTGCATTTCATCAACGAACTGATCACTACCCAGGTAGACCTGATTTTTCAAATGCTCCCAAGGAGAAGGCGGGCTATTCCCTTCAGCGACGAAGCGCTCATAGCCGTTTATTGCTACTTCACGGTGTTCACCAAACACAGTAAGGACCTAATCCCTATTGAGAGCCTTCAAGTTCTGCTGATAACCCACTGTGGCCCGGAAGGTAGTTACCCCAAGGCCAATCAACAGCAAATCGAACCATCGCAGAGCGAACTGGCTTTGGAACGATGTATCGATACAGCTCCAACAGATAGCTGTCTTTTTCGACGAGGATTGCCTTATGCCGCCTCTGGAAGATATGCCCCACCCGACCGTGATTTCGATTGAAGCGTTGCGTATACACCTCATTAAGCTGGCGCATTTTTTTCGACAAATTGCCTTCAGGCGTTTCAAGCAAAAGAGGGTAGTGATTGCCCGTCAGACAGTACGCGTGGCATTCCCAGTTGAAGGTCTTACACACGTCATCAAAGACTGATAGAGAAGCACGGCGACCATCGTCCGATTCAAAAATAATCTCGCGCCGATTACCGCGAGACGTCACAGGGTACAGCGCGCCGGCAAAATCCAGTGGCCAAGGTCTGGCCATTCCTTTGCTCCTTCCGTGGTTTTAGTTAATGCGAGATAGACTGAGGCGATCAGACCGAAATGGCAAGGCAGGGGCAAAACGCAAGGCCTGACCCCGACGCTCGCGCCTGCCAGAGGCGGTGGAGCTTAACCTTTTGCCAGCCACCGCATCAACGTCGCGTGCGACTTGCAAAGCCAATTCAGGCGTAGGGGTACAAGAATGCGTGGATGGTCCTGTCCACCTGTTCCATTCTTTCGACGGCTGCCTTGGCAACCTCGAGAATTGAAACCTCTTTCTCCCGGATCATTTTCGATAGGGAAACCGCATCTTTTTGCCACAGTTCATTGCTCACCTGAGCTCTCCAGTCATCTTAAGGAAGCGCTGCGACTAACAGTCAATCTGTGACACCCAAAAAAAATTTGCCTTCTTTACTCCGATGGTCGGGGCGTTCGCCTATTGTCGAACGTCCCGATTGGAACCGCGCAAGCTAGAAACACACCATCAGAAATACATCTGGAATACGGTCATTTGCCTTGTTCCTAGTGCTCTGTGAAACTGGGCGAGCACTGAATCAGTGCTCGCCCAGCTCCATTGCGGAGCATTTAACAATCAAGGCTGCAGAACACAGGTGATCAGTACAGCAAGTCTCGCAGGCCCAGGGTGACGCCCGGTATGAAGGTCACCAGTATCAGGCAGCCAATGGCGACCACCAGGAACTGGATCAGGTAAGGGATCATCTTCTCCATGGAGATGTTGGCCACCGAGCAGGCAGCGAATAGGTTTACGCCCAGCGGCGGTGTGAACATGCCGATGGCCAGGTTCACTATCATGATCAGGCCGAAATGCACCGGGTCGATGCCGAAGGCGAATGCGATAGGGGCAAGAATGGGAGCGAGGATCAGCAGTGCCGCACCGGTTTCGATAAACATTCCCACTAGCAACAGCAGGATGTTGATGGCGATTAGGAAGGTGTATTTGTTATCAAAGGTCGCCGTCACCCATGCGGCGATTTCATTGGGCAGACCGGACCGGCTGATCAGAAAGCTGAACAACATTGCCGCGGAGATGATAAGCAGGATAGCGGAGGTGGATTTCACGCTCTGCACGAGAATGGAGCCAAGCTCCCGCAGCGACAGCTCCCGGTACATCACGCCGCCGACGAACAGCGCATAGAACACCGCCACGCCGGCAGCCTCAGTGGGTGTGAAAACGCCCCCGTAAATCCCACCGATGACAACTAATGGCATGAGCAGAGAGGCCCAGGCGCGTTTGATGGCGTACCACAGGGGCAGCCGGTCTTTGCCATCGTGCATGCCATAGCCTTTCACTTTGCACATGAAGTACAGGTAAGTGATCATGGCGGCGCCGAACAGTAGCCCCGGGCCGATGCCGCCGATGAACAACTGACCGATGGACGTCTCCGTAACCACGCCGTAGAGGATTAACGGGATGCTCGGTGGAATCAGCACGCCCAGTTCCGAGGATGATGCCTGAATCGAGGCTGCCAGCGGTTTCGGATAGTGGTGCCGGACCATGGCGGGGATCAGGATGGAGCCGATGGCAAAGGTTGTGGCCACGCTCGATCCCGACACCGAGGCGAAGATCATGCAGGTGACGACGCAGGAGCAGGCAAGCCCGCCCTGAATGTTGCCGACGACGGCTTTGGCGAAGTCCACAAGCCGCAGAGAGATACCGCTGCCAGACATGATGTTGCCGGCAAGAATGAATAGCGGAACGGCCATCAGGGGGTATTGGTCGACGCCGACGAACATGCGCTGCACGGCCACGAGCAGCGGCAGTGGACTGAAGAAGTGGATGCCGAACATGGCGGCCAGGCCGATGGATACAGCAACGGGCACGCCGACCGCGAAAAGAATGATGAGAGAGAGAGTGATCGCAAGATTCACAGGTCCGCCTCCGGAACGCTTTCCTCAGCCGCTGGAAGCTCCCTATTGACCAGTTGGTCGGCGAGTTTCCCGAGGATGCCGATGATTGCGAATGCCGACCCCACAGGTAGCGCCGCATAGGCCCAGGCGATGGACATGTCCATGCCGGCAAGCGTCTGGGAACGCACCCGGAAACCCATATGGATGCCGTAGTATAGCACCAGTGCAAAGAAGATCACGCACAGAATGGAGACGATACACTCAAGGGATAAGTGAAGCCGCCTTGGCGTCATGGTGTGGATGAGCTCCACGCGCAGCATGCCCCCGGTACGGAAGGCGTAGGCCGTGCCCATGAAAACGCTCCAGATCATAAATGTGCGGGACGCAACGGCCGACCAGGTGGACGGATCGCCGATTATGAACCGCATGATCACCTGGTAGAACACGAGTATGGCGGTGAGCGCAAGGAAGATGACGGCCGCTCCGAGCGCGGCACGCGTGGTCAGCCTCTCAACGCACAGGAATGCAGACAGCATGTGAAATCCTCTGTTCGAAAGGGTAGGGACTTGACCTTCGGGTAAGCGAATCAGTACTCGAAAGCGAGGATCCGGTCGAGCATTTCATCCCCGTATTGCTCTCTGAAGCTCTCGTACACGGGCTGCATCTGCTCCTGGAACGGGCCGATGTCTACATCGGTGATGACGGTCATGCCTTTGCCCCTAAGTCTCTCCACGCCCTCTCGCTTCAGGCGCTGGATATGCTCGCGGCTTGCCGCAGCACCGGCCTGTGCTGCTTCGGTGACCCAGCCCTGTTCTTCTTCGCTGAGGCGGTCCCAGAGGATGGGTGAGGCCAGGATAAGTCCGGGCGAGTAAACATGCCCCGTCAGTGAAAGGTGCTCTTGCGCTTCAAAGAAGCGGCTGGAAATGATCAGGCTGAGCGGGTTTTCCTGTGCATCTACCGCGCCCTGTTGCAGTGCAGTGAACACTTCCGGGAAGGGCATCGGCGTGGGGCGTGCGCCCAAGAGACGAAACGCTTCCATGTGGATTTCGTTTTCCATGGTGCGGATGGTCATGCCGTCCACATCACTGGGCTTGTGGACTTCATTGCGACTGTTGGTGAGGTGGCGAAAGCCGTTGTCTGCCCAGGCCAGGCCGATGATGTTGGAATCACTGAGTTTCCCCAGAATCTCCTGGCCGATTGGCCCGTCCAGCACAGCGTATGCCTGTTCATAGCTTGAAAACAGGAAGGGCAGATCGAACACGTAGGTTGCCGGTTCGAAGTTTCCCATGGGCCCGCTGGAGGTGAGGATCACGTCGGTCGAGCCGATCTGCAGGCCCTCTATCATGTCCCGCTCGCCGCCGAGAGAACCGCAGCAGTTCTCCCTGACCACGAACTCGCCGCCGCTCAGTTCATCCAGTGTTTCGCCGAAAGCTTTGGCGGCTGCACTGGGGTGGGATTCATCTGATGCCGCATGGGCAAAGGAAATAATGCGCTCGGCGTGCGCGGTTCCGGCGACAAGTAGTGCTCCGCAGACGACAGCGGAGAGTGTTTTCACCTTCATTGTGTACTCCTTTTTTTATATACGCCGCCCTCGTTGCGGGGCAGTGTTTGTGCGAGTCAGCCGAACAGGGCCTCAACTCGTGGATTACCTTCAAAAGCGTTGTATTAAAATCCATATTTAGAATATAAATATATCAATACTTCATCTTAACGCGTTGGTCAATGGCCATTTATTTTGACCTGCCTTTGACCAATAAAATTGACCCACCATTCATAGCCTAAATTATGACTTTCTGCTTCAGTCGATAGCTTTCTCCTCCCAGCGTGAGGATGTGTGAGTGATGGATGATGGGTGCCGCCACGTTGTCGTCGTGGAAGAACTCGCCCCAGCTGGTGAAGTCCTTTTTGGTAGTCAGAATGATCGATCGTTATTCGTAGAGACTGTTGATCAACTGGAACAGGTTGTATCGGGTCTGCCGGGTTATGGGCAGGTAACCGAGTTCATCAATGATCAGCATCGTACTTGGCCAACGAGCTGACTCTGGAATACCTCAAGCAGCGCAAGCAGTTCGGCGTACCCATCAGCAAGTTCTAGGTGCTCCAGCACCGTATGGTGGACATGAGGTCGAAGCTGGAGTCCGCCCGCTTTATGGCGATCCTGTCCGCCAGTGTCACGGATGACAAGCAGAGCGATGAGCGCCGGTCAGGTCATTGCCGAGAGCATCATTCAGATGCATGGCGGTATCGGCATGACCTGAGAATACAGCTTTGCCCAACATGCCAAACGCTTGTATGTGACGTCAATTATCAGACTTGTCCAATATGAAGTGAGTCTGAAGAGGGGCTGTATTTCTAATATCAAATGAGTCTGAAGCAAGCGTAGGATTTGTTCATGATGGCGGAATGAAATCTATTATGAAGCTCGACGATTTAACGACCATCGACCAACTGATTGATGCCTGAAGTATGGCCAAAGCGGCGAGATCAGGGCCAGATGCTTGTCATGTGAGCACTCGGTTGGCCTGAATAAGGTATCGTTTCAGGCGGCTTTATAAAATATGTGCAGGGGCCATACTGAAAGCAATTTAATTGCGATCGAGTTGGTTCAAAAGAGGTTGACACGTTCTGGGGACGTCTGATAGTACTAATTTCCGGGCGAACATTAGTTAGTTTACCAGTGAGTCAATTCGCTCCATGAAACCGCGATTTCGCGCCACATTGAAGCAGAGAACAATAACCTACAGGATTTATTAATATGATTAGTATGAACGGTTCCACTGACGTTGACAACAACGAACTCAAGAACGCTGAATGGAAAGTCCGTACCGAACTAGCGGCAGCCTACCGGCTGGTAGCGCTGTTTGGCTGGGATGATCTGGTATTTACCCACCTGTCGGCGCGGGTGCCCGGTCCCGAGCATTATTTCCTGATCAATCCCTATGGTCTGCTGTTCCACGAGATCACGGCGTCGTCGCTGGTCAAGGTGGATCGTGAGGGTAATGTGGTACAAGCCGGGGGCCTTGACAGGGTCAACCCCGCTGGTTTCACCATCCACAGCGCGGTGCACATGGGCCGTGACAATGCCGGCGCGGTCATGCACGTGCACGCCGCCGACAGCGTTGCGGTATCAGCCCACAAGGACGGCCTGCTGCCCCTAAGCCAGACCGCCATGCTGTGCCTGGGTCACATCGCCTACCACGACTACGAAGGTGTGGCGTTGAACCAGGACGAGCGTGAACGGCTGATCCGGGACATTGGTGACAAAACCATGATGATCCTGCGTAACCACGGCATCCTCACGGCTGGCGAAACGGTACCGGAGACCTTCACTTACCTGTACTTCTTCATGAAAGCGGCGGAGATCCAGGTCAAGGCCCTGGGCTGTGGACCCACCCAAATGCCATCACAGGAAGCCATTGAGACCACGCGAGAGCAGTCCCAGTCCCTGGGCAAGATCTCCGCCCTCACCTGGCCAGCCCTCATGCGTCTGCTGGACAGCAAGAATCCTGGCTACGCTGTTTAAGGACTGACTGGCCACGGAAATCACAGAATGATGCGAAAAAAATCAAAACGCGTCGTTCTGTGGTTTCCATGGATAAGGCCCTATTTGCGCGTGGGGTCTTCTGACACGCGGATCAGCATCTTGCCACGATTTCGCCCCTGGAGCAGGCCCTGGAAGGCACTGATGGTGTTTTCGAAGCCGTCGACGATATCCTCCTGATAGCGAACCTTACCTGCTTTCACCCACTGCGCCATTTCACGCCGGAATTCGGGCAGCAGCTCCAGATGGTCCGACTGGATGAAGCCACGGAACATCAGGCGCTTGATCAGAATTTGACCTATGAAAGGGATCAGCCGATCCGGCCCTTCCGGCAACTTGCTCTGGTTGTAATGGGCGATGCGGCCACACACCGGAATGCGGGCAAAATCGTTGACCAGGGTCATCACCGCGTCGAAGACACGCCCTCCCACGTTCTCAAAATACACATCAACACCCTGGGGACAGGCCGCTTTCAGCTGCTCTTCAAAATCCTCATCCTTGTAATTGACGCAGGCGTCGAAGCCGTACTCTTTCACTACGTGTTCACACTTGTCCTGGGCACCGGCAACGCCGACCACGCGACAGCCCTGCATCTTTGCGATCTGACCCACCGCTTGGCCTACGGCACCGGCCGCTGCCGATACCACCACGGTCTCGCCGGCCTTGGGCTTGCCGAATTCCTTCATGCCCACATAGGCGGTGAATCCGGGCATTCCCAGCACGCCCACACCGGTGCTGATGGGGGCCTGATCGGGATCCAGCCGATAAAGGGTATCCGCAATGGCCACCGCGTGGGTCTGCCAGCCATTGGCGCTGAGCACAAAGTCCCCTTCGGCGAACTTCGGACTGTTGCTGTGCAGAACCTGGCTGATGGTCTGGCCGGTCATAGGCTGACCAATACCCACCGGGGTGGCGTAGGAGGCGCCGGCATTCATGCGGCCCCGCATGTATGGATCCAGGGACATATAGATGGTTTTCAACAGCACTTGGCCGTCGCCAGGCACCGGCACCGGCTGTTCATCCAGTTTCAGGTGGGTCTCGTCAGGCATGCCCGTGGGACGTTCGACAAGAATGTAACGCTTATTATTTTCCATGGTTTTAGCTCCGGTTGTTGCACCCGAGCAACGGGTGCACGAAAATCAGTCAATCCAAGAGTGTCATCAAGGCGCTGATTTGGTTCAAACTATCAGGAGTAACGATAATGACAAGTATCGCACTGCAGGATCTGGCAAGCCACAAGGGTGAGGTTATTGGCCACAGCCCTTGGAAAACCATCACCCAGGAAATGATTCAGGCTTTCGCCGATGCCACCGGTGATCATCAGTGGATCCACGTGGATATTAAGCGCGCGAAACGGGAGTCTCCCTGGAAAGGCCCGGTTGCCCATGGTTTTTTGACCCTGTCACTGATTTCGCAACTGAACCAGCAAGTTATGAATGTGACCGGAACCTCCGCCATCATCAACTATGGCATGAACAAGGTGCGGTTGCCGTCGGCGGTGAAATCAGGTGCAGATATCCGCACGCGGATGGAACTGCTGGAGGTCAACGAGGTGGACGAGTCCCGCCTCATTGCCACCTACCGTACCACCATTGAAATCCGCAACGAGGAAAAGCCCGCCTGCGTCGCCGAGAATCTGGCCATGTACGTAAAGGGCTAGGACCCGGCGTGGCAAACCGCGTTATCGAGTAGGAGGCGGGATTGCTCCCGCCGTCCTCTCACATCACCGTACGTTCGGCTCCGTATGCAGCGGTTCATGATCGGCTCTGAAGCCGTAGTACTGTACCAAGCAATGATACAAGACCTCACCCATCGAAGACCTTTTTCGGTAAGACTGCATTCATATGCGAAGCGCCGCCGTGCCACCACGGTCCACGACCGTCGACGGCACTCGTCCACGCTCGCACTTCAGTCAGCCCCAGCCTCATCAGATTCTTCGTCCTGGTGGAGACCCGTTTTCATTGTCTTCACAACACTAGCCTCAATTTCCGACGCACCTACCCGTCCAGCGTCTCCAGTGGTCGGCGACCCTGCGACAGCTCATAGTAAGCCGCCCAGCCACGAAGGACCGGGGCGAGCTGCGCTATCGTACGCCACAGTGCGCGACCTCTGGATTTCCTGAGCAGCTGCCGTAGCTTGTCCCGCAGCCGTTGATGACTGTTTTGCGCAATGCGCAGTCGAGCCTGCTTGCGCCACGTCAGACTGTAGCCCAGAAAGCTGCGCTTCCAGGGCTGATCCACGTCGCTTTTATCGAGATTGGCTGTGAGCCTGAATTGCCTCTGAAGGAAACGGGTGACACTGTTCATCACCCGATGCCCGGCCTGTTCGCTGGCAACGTAGATGTTACAGTCGTCAGCGTAGCGGCAGAAGCGATGGCCCCGACGTTCAAATTCTCGACCAAGCTCGGTTAGCAGGATGTTGGGCAGCAAAGGCGAAAGAGGCCTACCTTGTGTACATCTACTCGTTATGCGAAGTATTGCGCTGGAGAGCAGCAGGTAGCTGTATTTTTGTCCGATTGACTTTGCATAAAACCTGACTGCTGTGGTGAGAATGGAAACTCCCATTAACGCAGGAATCAGTAACCATGTCCGTGCTTACATTTGATGAGTTGACTCACCGTCTAGGGTCTGTTGACAATTGATCGTAAGCCTTTGAAAGGTAATAGCAGGCTCGTACGATGAAGATCCACAACAACAACCCTACGAGCCCGCAATGCCCAGATACATGCTCACAGAAAAGCTGTGGTCCAAGCTAAGAGAAATATTGCTTCAATTCAGTCTGTATAACAAAACAGGTCTGCGTAGGACAGTCGAAGGCATTCTGTTCAAAATGCGGACCGGTGTGCCCTGGAGAGATCTGCCAGAGCATTTCGGTAAATGGAATTCTGTCTACAAAATCTTCAATCACTGGTCGAAAAAAGGCCTCTGGAAAAAGCGCTTCAACGTGCTGAAAATAGACTCCGATCTGGAATGGGTCTTCATTGATGGCCGCTATGTGAAAGCACACCAACACAGTGCCGGAGCCGCGGGTGGCTACGACGAGAATATCGGTAAAAGCAGGGCTGGCAAAACCTCCAAGGTGCATCTGGCGGTGAATGCTTACGGCCTGCCAGAGGCTTCACCATTACCGGCGGTCACATCAATGACTGCACTGAAGCGCCAACACTCATCGAAAAAATTGACGCTGCGCAGGTGCTGATAGCGGATAAAGGCTACGACAGCCAGATAATACGTGACAAGGGAGAAGCCCTCGGAATGAGCGTTATTATCCTCAGAAGGAAAAACTCGATAAAGGGAAACAAGGGGCTCGACCGGCATTTGTATAAGCTCAGACACCTGGTCGAGAATGCGTCTGCCAGACTCAAGCACTATCGTGCCGTTGCCTCCCGATACGACAAGCTGGCTCGAAGTTATGAGAGCTTTGTGTCTCTGGCTTGCGCATTTCTCTGGCTACCAATGTGAAACGTCAACAGACCCTAGGCATCGGGCACCCCAATAACGAGCGCCTGATGCAGGCTATCAATGTGTCCGGCCTGAAGTCCCTGGTGGGTGATCATGCAGACGGCTTATATATGCAGGTCGGCGAGGGCGGTAATCGCTTGTCTGGCGGGCAACGCCAGACCGTTGCTGTAGCCCGCGCTGTTATGGCGGATAGTAGTATTTTGTTGCTGGATGAGCCTACCAGCGCCATGGACAGCATGCTGGAAAACCATGTCAGCAAAGGTTTAGGCCAGCTTGGCCAAGGTAAAACCATGCTGCTGATAACCCACCGTACCAGTTTGTTGGATATGGTTGATCGCCTGATTGTTATGGATGCAGGGAAAATTGTTGCCGATGGCCCCAAACAAAGCGTGCTACAGGCGCTGCAGCAGGGAAGTATCCAGCGGGGTGCGCAATGAGCAACGCCCCGAGGGCTGGAGAGAAAGCCGCTCAAAAGCAGATTGAGCAACAGGCGTTTGAACGCTTGAGCATGGCCGATGCTGCAGGTGCGCGGGGGCGGGGCTTTGTTGATCGCCTGTTCAAACCGTTTTTTTCTGCCTTCAGCAATAACTCAAAACAGTGGCCGGCTGATGCCGATCAAGCGATAGATCAGCAGAGCACCATTCGCGCCCGCAGCCTGCTATATAGCATTGCGCTGACATTTATTGTGTTGGTTGTCTGGGCCGCTTTTGCGCCCATTGATGAAGTAACCCGTGGCGAGGGCAAGGTGATTCCATCGCGGCAGTTGCAGATCATACAGTCTGCAGATGGCGGTGTGATTGAAGAGGTTTTTGTTGAAGAAGGCGCAAAAGTAAAGCAGAACGACCTGCTGGTGCGCATAGACCCCACGCGATTCGTTGCCAGCCTTCAGGAAGGCAGTGTGCGGGTGTTTGCATTGGCAGCGAAAGTTAGACGGTTGCGGGCGCAGATTCATAACGAGCCGCTTCAGCTGAATTACAACGAGGCCGTAACACCTGAGCAGCAGCAGGTTTTACGCCAAAAGCAGGGTTACTATCAGGCCAGCCTGGAAGGGCTAGATGATCGGCTATCGATCGCCCGCGAACAGCGCGCTCAGCGGCAGCAGGAACTAAGCGAAGTTCAAGCACGGGTGTCTGCTGCTGAGCAGTCCTACCGCATGTCGACACAAGAGCTGCGAGCAACGCAGCCATTGCTGACCTCCGGTGCCGTTTCTGAAATAGAAATCTTGCGTTTGCAGCGGGACCAGGCCGCTGCAAACGGTGAGCGGCTTCAAGCTGCAGCCCGTGCCAGGCAGGTAAAAGCCAGTATTCAGGAGGCGGAATCGAGACTAGAAGAGGTTGGATCTACCGCTCGCAATCAATGGCGTGCAGAGCTTAGTGACGCAAGTTCGCAATTAAACAGTCTGAAAAAGAACGTTGCTGGGCTGGCGGATAAAGTGAAATTTTCCGAAATTCGCTCGCCGGTGAACGGCACGGTTCAGCGTGTGTTGCTGAACACCATCGGTGGTGTGGTGCAGCCCGGGAATGCAGTTGTTGAGATTGTACCCAGCGATGATCGCCTGCTGGTCGAAGCCAAAATTGCGCCTAAAGATATCGCCTTTCTACGCCCCGGGCTGCCAGCCACGATCAAGCTGCATGCCTATGATTTTTCTATTTATGGTGGAATTTCCGCAACGATCGAACATATCAGTGCGGATACCATTACCGACGATCGCGATAACACCTTTTATTTAGTGCGCGCCGTGACCGCCGACAAAGAATCCGCGAAGCATTTTTCCATTATTCCGGGCATGACCGCACAACTCGACATCATGACCGGCAAAAAAAGCATCTTATCTTACTTACTCAAACCATTACTGCGCGCCAAAGCCAACGCTTTGAGCGAGCGCTGAAACCGATCCGTCACATGCGCCTGAATCGCATGCGTAACTATTTTTTGAGGTCCTTATGACTACTTTGGCAATCGTTGTATCCCTGGTCGGACAAGCTTGGGTCGAGAACGCCAACGGTGAACGTCGCGCTCTTGAGGTTGGGGATCGCCTGAGTGTCGATGAAACACTGATTATGGAGGCGGGTGCGCGTGTTGATCTGGATTTTGGCGACAATCAGCAGCTGACTTTCTTGGGTGAACAGCACATCACGGCTGAAGATAGAGGCGCGCTCATTGAGCAAGCTGAAAGCCTGGCACCCCTTGAACGCAGTGAACAAGCGGCGGCAGATGCACCTACGTATGCCGGCCAGGATTCTTCATCTGAGGGCTACAGTTTTGTCCAGTTGGTGCGCATTGGCGAAATAATCGAAGCAGATGGATTCACTCCGGTTACTGTCGCGCGTATCCAAGAGGTACTGCGTCCATTCGGACTGAACTTGCCGCAATCCGATTTTTTGCGCGACGAGCGCGATGAGAATCGATATGACGAGAACTCTCCAGAGAGCGGTTCCAAGCTCGCAAAGCTGAGTATTCCCATCGGCATGATTGCCGGCGACGATATCGTTGGCGCCACAGAGGCCGGGCAGACCATTACGCTGGCGGGCACCGTGGGTGGTGGTGTGAAACCTGGCGATGCAGTAACCGTGATGGTTAACGGCAAAGCCTATGCCACCAAAGTGAATGCCGATGGCAAAACTTGGCAAGTGGATGTTCCTGGCAGTGAGCTGGCGCAAGACAACAACGTTCACGCAACTATCAGCAGTGTCGAGCCTAACGGCACGCCCGTTTCTGCCGATACGGAACGACCGTATGACGTTGATGACGCGACACCAGGCGCCAGCGTTGAGCTAAAGGACTCAGGTCCTGATGGTATCTACAGCGAATCTGAAATCGTGGACGGCAAAGTGTCAGGTGAGATCATCCTGGACTCCAACACCGAGCCCGGCGACACCATTGTGGTCACCGATGGCAAAGGTAATGAACTGATAAATCGGCCAGTCACCCAAGACGACATTGACAACGGGATTCCCGTGGAGGTTCCTGTTGAGCCTGGCCAGACTGACGTTGAAATCAACGTGGAGTTGACTGACCCAGTGGGGAATAGCAGTACTATAGGTGACAACAAGCCTGTTGATAATGTTACGCCTACGGTCGAGGTTGAGCTAGAACAGGGTAGTGATCCAGACGGTAATTATAATTTAGACGATACCGCCGATGGCATCGTACAAGGCACCATAAAGCTTGACCCCGATAATACGGAGCCTGGTGACACCATTTTGGTCGAGGACGGCGATGACAATGTGTTGATTAACCGCCCGGTAACCCAAAACGAGATCAACAACGGTATTGTTGTGGACGTACCTGTCACCCCCAGACAAACCGACATTGAGCTGAGCGCCACAGTTATTGATCCTGCGGGGAACGGCAGCACAGATACCGACAGCAAGCCGTCCGATAACAGAGCGCCAGAGATAGTTGTTCCAGTTGATAACCAGGCTAGCGATGATGTTGAAATCATCAGTCTGGACCTCAGCGTAAATTTCAACGATGCAATCAATGGCGGCAACATCAGCTACAGCGCCAGCGGCTTGCCAGACGAGCTCAGCATTGATCCCAATACAGGCATTATCAGTGGCACTATCGATAAATCTGCCAGCCAGTTTGGCGGCAACGGCGAGCATACTGTCACCATCACTGTTACCGACAAATCCGGAAACAGTGCAGATACTGATTTTACCTGGAGCGTTAGTAACCCACCGCCAATTGCTGAACAAGACACCGTAACGGTTTATGAAGACAGCACGCTAACGGTTAATAGTGCCAAGGGTGTATTGGCCAACGACTACGACCCAGATGAAGATAACCCTCTGGCGGTTACTGAATTTACGGTGAATGGCCAGAGCTATGTGTCTGGCTCTAACGCATCGATTGCCGGCGTTGGCGAGCTAACGCTTAACGCAGACGGCAGCTATGAGTTTGTACCTGAGCCTGAGTACAACGGCGCTGTGCCAACTGTCACCTATACGGTTACGGATGCCAATGACGGCACGGATACTGCAGAACTGAATATTACGGTAGAGCCCGTACTCGACATTACGTTAAGTACGTCATCACAAGTTAACGAAGGCGATAAAATTACTGTCACCGCAACCGTTGAAACACCGGTGCAGGATAGCCCGTTGTACGTGGTTCTGGATAACGGCCAGTCCATTACCATTCCGGTCGGCGCAACCAGCGGCAGTACTGAAGTAAACAGCCGCCCCGATGATGAATATGTGCAGGGCCAAACCGACCTGACGTTTGAAGTGGTCAGTGCATCAGGCGGCAGCGAAACCATAAACGATAGCAGCTTTGGCGCTACAGCCACGGTAGGTATTGTGGATGCAGATTCCACCGTTACCGCCAAGCTGTCTGTGGATAAAACCACGACAGAAGAAGGCACTGCCGGTCTGGTGTATACCGTTACGCTGGAAGATGCCAACGGCAATGCGGTTGCTGCGAATAACGACGTCACCATTGTGACCACACAAGGCAGCATCACGATTGTTGCAGGTGGTAGCACGGGCACGTTAGATGTTGCTGTTCAAGCTGATGATGTGTACTTCGATGGTGAGACGGTTAGCAACGAAATTACCAGCGTCACCGAGACGAATGTAGGTACCTCAGGTTCTTTCGAAGACCTCGGTTTTGATGGTGCGTCGGTACAAACAACGGTTAGCGACACCATCGACCCGGTTTACGCCATTATTGAAGTTGATAACGAGGCGGTACTGGAAGGCAGCGCACTCAATTACACCGTAAAACTGGTGGATGCCAACGGCGACTCTGCGCCTGTGGCGGCCGGAAAAGACGTAACCATCAATCTTAACTGGAGTGGCGCAGCCGCCAATACCGATAATGTAGATGCCTTGCCTGCCAGCGTTACCATTACCGGTGGCGATGCTTCAGCAAACTTCACCGTAAATACCAGCTCAGACGCAGTAGCAGAGCTGAGTGAGCCGATTACCGTCACCATTGATAGCGTTGTCGATAACGCCGGCACAGATCCAGGCTTTGAAAACCTGCAGGTGGGCTCTAGCGGCAACAGCGCCACCGCCCAGGTAATGGATGCACCCACCGTTAAAGTGCTCGATGATAACAGCGCTGCAGGTGGCCAGCTTACCGTGCGTGAACAGGGCCTGGACACCAGTGATGGCTCAAACACGGTCAGTGGTGTGCTGCGCATTACCGCACCCTCTGGCCTGCAAACAATTGAGATCGGCGGGCAAACCTTGACGCTTGCCCAGATTGAAAATCTGGCGGGCAGCAATCAGATCATCACGGTTGATGGCCATGGCGAAATCACTCTGAAGACCTCTTCCGTGGTGGAAACCGCCAACGGCCAGGATGCCGTGTGGGTAATTAATTTCGACTATGAATTGACCGATGCACAAACGCACACAAATCAGGGCGACGACGACGCACTGAAAGACATTTCCCTGAGCGTTAGTGCGGTTGACCCGCAGGATTCCAATAACAGCGTAACCGGCTCCGGCAACCTAGGAGTGTTGGTAACGGACGATATACCGGAAGTAGATCTCACCGGCGTTAAGCTGGATGAAGCCCAGGTTGAAGAAGCCCAGGTTGATACGCCAGGCGGCGCTGAAGCAACCGTTGATTTCTCAGGGGCTTTCGATATCAACCACGGCGCCGATGGAGACAGCGGCGTCGTTTACGAATTGGTGATTGATAACAATGCTTCTGGCCTTGTGGATACGGCCAGTGGTGATGTGATCGTACTTTTTGATAATAACGGCGTAGTTGAAGGTCGTAACAGCAACGGTGACGTGGTTTTCACCATCACGGTAGATGACACCGCGGGCGAAGTCTCGCTAACCCAAAACCGGGTTCTGGAGCACCAGGACCCGTTCACACCGAACGACGTAGTCAAAATCACCAACGGTGCGATCAGCCTGAAGGCAACCGCAACAGACGGTGATAATGATACCGACAGTGCGAAGGTTAATATTGGCGACCGTTTTGTATTTCAAGACGACGGCCCAACAGCTGTTGCTGACAGCGGCAGTGTCACTGAAGGTAGCAACCGTGTGGTTAACGCCGGTAATGGCGTACTGGCCAATGATCAGCCGGGCACCGATGGTTGGGCCAGTAACGCCGTTGTCGGCGCAGTGTCAGGCGGCGGCAGCGCCGTTGAGAACACGAATGTCGGCCCGGCAATTGCCGGCCTTTACGGGACCCTCACGCTGAATGCCGACGGCAGCTATGCCTACCAGGCCAACCCGGACAGCATCACGGCAAACGCCGAAGACGTATTCACCTACACAGTGAAGGATGGCGACGGCGACCTGGTGGAAACCACCCTGACCATCAATGTGACAGACGTGAGCCTGACAGCTGCACCGATCGCTGGAAGTGTGAACGAAAGCGGCCTGATAGGTGGCTCCACTGAGGGTGATAACAGTCAGATTGCCAGCGGCCAGGTCGCCTTGCCAACCGGCGTGGAAGCCATTCCCCAAACCAACGTCAGCACAGAGCACGGTGAGTTCAGCATCGATAAGGATGGCATCTACACCTACACCCTGACGGGCAATACAACCGGTAATACGGTTGCCGACAGTTTCGAGTACACCACGCAAGATGCCAATGGCAATGCGGTTACCAATACCGTCACCATCAGTATTGTTGACGATCACCCCATTGCCGCGGCTGATACCGGCCCCGTTGATGAAGGAGCCACCTTAACGGTAGGCGCTACTAACGGCGTGCTCGGGAATGATCAATCCGGCGCGGATGGCTGGGATAACAGCGGCGTAGTGGTGGGCGTTGCAGCTGGAGATACGCAGGCCAGCGGCACGTTTGGTGTCGGCGGTCGTATCGATGGCCAATACGGCTATTTAACATTGAATGCGGACGGTAGCTACAGCTATGTTGCCACTGCCAACGCCATTACTGCAGATGCCCAGGATGTATTTACCTACACGGTGCGTGATGCCGATGGCGATGGCGATCTTGCTCACACAACACTGACCATAGACGTGGCAGACGTAAACCTGACACAAACGCCGATCACCGAAAGCGTGAACGAAAGCAGCCTGGTTGGCGGTTCCACCGAGGGTGATAACAGCCAGATTGCCAGTGGTCAGGTCGCCCTGCCACCCGGCGTGGAAGCAATTCCTCAGACTAACGTCAGCACAGAGCACGGTGAGTTCAGCATCGACAAAGATGGCAGCTACACCTATACGCTGACGGGCAGCACAGGCGGCGACACCGTAACCGATAGCTTTGCCTATGTTACGCAAGATGCCGATGGCAACACGGTGACTAGGGGCTGTTGACGTTTCATTACATCGGCAGCCATAAAAAACCACAAGCCATGGCGACGACGCTCTCATAGTTGCGCTTCAATTTGTCATAGCGTGTCGCCAGTCCACGAAAATGTTTCAAG
>Ga0307933_1001237_pt1:2500-20661 | contig 20661 bp, 20 predicted proteins | sample OrgLakmetageno88_FD_201811 | JGI IMG/M metagenome (GOLD analysis project Ga0307933, IMG submission 201811) | Saline water microbial communities from Organic Lake, Antarctica - #88 | ecosystem: Environmental > Aquatic > Non-marine Saline and Alkaline > Saline | place: Antarctica...
GAGCAGACCAGCACGTCTTTTGTCTCACACCCCGCTAGGCGAGCGATTTCCACTTCGACCGCCAACTGCGCGTTTCCCGCAAAACTCTTTTCCGGATGCACTGCATCGCGCAGGCCATGCACCCGCAACAAGTCCTCCGCCTGCCGCGAAGAAATGCCGCAGCCCGTGTGCTGCACAAATTTTCGAATCCGCCGATTCAGTTCCCGATCCGAGGCATCAAAATACACCAGAAATAGCGCCTCCTCCACTTCCGCGCAAGTGACACCCTGCCCGCTCCAATCGACCAGATCCTGCGTCGCCCGCCGTCCAGGGATCAAGACCGCGCCACGCGACTGCAAAGCCTCACGCCGAAAGTAGAACTCGATCAACTCCTCTATAAAAGCATGCACCACAAATCGCGGATAACCCGATTTGAGCGCGTCAACCACCCGCGGTTCCCGCTCTTCATAGCCGCGCACATCCGCCATCGTAGGCAGGCTGCTGACCACAGCGTGTGGGCTGTCCGGGCAGGGTTCACCGAGAGGATAGTGTCGAAGCGTTGTCATAGGTAGTTTTGTCACTGAAAAGAGAATATTTCACTTTTGCGAGCACGGAGACGCGCCTCCCACGACAGGTATCACGAATGTGCGTAGTCGGGTTGGCTCTGCCGCCCGAGCCTATCCACCAGTTCTTTCCATGCCACAAGGCGGCAAGCCAACCTTGCTACAATTAAGATCACCCTGACAGCAATCCAAAAAAATCCTACCCTTCGCGTGACTTGGTTTGAAAATTATTTAAGCTTAAATCCTCGGAGTCCTCTGCTTTACACACGGCACAAAATCTGCAAATTACAGTCAGAACAATTACCGAGTTCTAATATGTACGTCACACGCCGAAAGTTCACCAAGCAAGCCAGCCTCATCGTACTGGGTAGCTTTGCCTGCGTGAATCTCGCCAACGCAAACAGCGCAAACAACACCTACACCGTCCGGACGGGCGATACACTCGGGCACATCGCGCAGCGCCACGGAATCGCCACCTCCGAGCTGCGACGCGCTAACCAGCTTTCGGGCGACCTCATCCGCGTTGGCCAAAAATTAACGATTCCCAGCCACACCACCGGCGCGACTGCGCCCACCCTCGGAGCGACTGCGCCCACCGTCAGCGCCACGCTGAGCACCTACACCGTCCAACGTGGCGACACGCTCGGCAGCATTGCACTCACCCACGGCATCCGCGTCGGCGACCTCAAACGTGCCAACAATCTCTCCAGCGACATGATTCGCGAGGGGCAAAAGCTACAAGTGCCTAGCGCAGTCTCCAGCGATGATTTACTAGGCCGCGTCCGCGCTGAGACCGCCCGAATCAATGTGCGCACCAGCAACTGGAAACGCATCGTCGCCCACCACAGCGCGATCAAATATGGCAACGCCGCCATCTACGACCGCGCCCACCGCCAGCGCGGCATGCAAAACGGGCTCGCCTACCACTTTTTAATTGGCAACGGCATCGATTCTGGCGACGGCGAAATCGAGATCGGCCCCCGCTGGCGCAAGCAACTTCTCGGCGGCCACGTCAAAAGCTACCGCATCAATCTCACCGCCATCGGCATCTGCCTCGTAGGCAACTTCGAAGCCACCCACCCGAGCCGGCGCCAGCTCGACGCCTTCACTCAGCTCATGGACTGGCTACGCAGCGAAGTCGTCCCCGGCGCCAAGCAATTTGCTGGTCACCGCGACCTGCGCGGCGAGCAGACCATCTGCCCCGGCAAAAACTTCCCGCTGGCCGCCATGCACGCGCGCTATGACTGATTTGTGGAAGCGACTCTCTTGTCGCTTTATTGGCGCAACGCAAACGACAAGAGCGTCGCTTCTACGCCTTCGGCAACATCACCACCGCCTCAACCCCCGAGCACCCCTCGCGATTCCCAATCGTCATCCCCCCCTGATGCAGCTCAATCGCTTCACGGGCAAAGCATAGTCCCAGCCCTGAGCTCTTCTGCTCCGACCCTGGACGTGGCAATGAGTAAAAACGGTCAAAGACACGCTCGACCGCGAACTCCGGAATGCCCGCTCCTTCATCAAGCATCTTGATCACGACGGCATTCTTTTCTGAGATCGCAACGATCTGCACAAGCCCGCCCAGTGGTGAAAAATCAATCGCATTCTGCACCAAATTATTCAGCGCGGTTTCCAGTAAAAATTCTTCTCCCTTCACTTGGATTCCCTCGCCCGTCACCACCGAAAAGCGCACACCCTTCTCCAGTAAGTTTGATTCGTGCTGATTGACCACGCGCCGAATCAAATCGCTGATCGAAACCAGCGTCGGCGCACCCAGTTCCGTCCGACTCTCCAGCGAGACCAGAGCGAGCAACTGATCGACCAGATTCTGCAAACGCACCGACTCCGATTGAATATTACTCAAAAACTGCCGTCGCTTTGCTTCTGGCAGATCCTCGTGCAGCAGTTCCGATGCCCCACGAATCCCCGCAATCGGCGACTTCATCTCATGGGTTAAAGACTGCACATACGATTCCACATATTTGCGGTTTTCCAGCGCCTCGCGCATCGCCTCCGTAGTCTCCGCTAAGATGCGCAAGTGCCGCCCGGGCATCTGCGGCGCAGGTGGACGCTCCCCCTTCGATACCGCCGCCGCATAGTCCGTCAAACGGCGCAGCGGATAGGTCACCCACTTCGAGAGCAGCCACCCCAACACGAGCACCATGCCGACAGCTAAGAGGCCCAGCGTAATCAGGCGCCGCTTCGTCTCGATCACGAAGAGTAACATACTGCGCTGCGGTTTATAGACAGAGAGCACGCCGATGATCTCATCGCCCTGCATGATCGGCGCAGCCACATACATCACCGACGAAGCCGGGTCTGCCTCATCCGTCCGCGACGAGCGGGCACCATATCCGCCCGCCAAAGTCTTCGACACATCATGATAAATGCTAAAATCGTCGCCCACCTCAGCCGCGTCGCCAGAATCATAGACGATCCGCCCCGCAGCATCCGTGATGTAAAAATCCATCAGCACACGATCTTTCACCAAGCTATAGATGCGCGCTTGCAACGGCTTCGCCTTGGCCGCCTCCATTCCGCGCTGCCACGCCTGCGGCACGAGTCGCTGCGCGTCTGATCGGTTCGACAACAAAGCCGCCAAAATCTCGGCCACATCGACCATCGGCTCCTCCGTCGCTTCCAGATATTGCCGCTCCACTCGATCCAGCACTGGGTTCAGCAACACGGCAAACCCCGCCACAGCCATCAGCGCAAGGCTTATTAAAATACGGTTAGTTAAGCTCACCATTTCTCCCTCAACGAATAGCCGATCCCCCGATGCGTCACGATCGGCTCTACCTCCGCACGCAGCGCCTTCAACTTTGCCCGCACACTCTTGATATGCGTATCCACCGTGCGCTCCATCGAAGCATCGGGCTCCTCCCAAGCCGCATCCATCAGTTGCGCTCGCGAATACACACGCCCCGGCTTTTCGATCAGCGCGGCCAACAAGCGAAACTCATAGCGCGCGAGCGACAAAGCCTCCCCGAAATAGTGGATCACCCAGCGATCGTAGTCGATTTTAAATGGTATCTCAGCAACTCCGACACTCATCGCTTGCTCAGGCACTCGGCCTAGCTGCGCCCGTCGAACATTTGCCCGCACCCGCGCCGTAAGTTCACGCGGGCTGAACGGTTTCGTCACATAATCATCCGCGCCCAACTCAAGCCCCACCACTCGATCCACCTCTGAGGCACGCGCCGTTAGAAAGATTACAGGCACCTCACTGAACTGCCGCAATTCACGGCACACATCAAAGCCACTCATGTCTGGCAAGCCCACATCCAGCACCACTAATTGAAAGAAAGTCGCCTTCGCCTTGGCCAGCGCCTCCACTCCCAAGGCCGTCCAATCCACGCGGAAGCCTTCCGACTCTAAGGCGTAAACGATGCTATCACGAATCGAAGGTTCATCTTCGACCACCAGCACGCGGGGTAGATTTTCAGAGAGGGTGGACATGGAGTGCTTTGTTTCTAATGAATGAAGCAATAATTTATCTTCATTCATAATGAGTTGACGAATCAAATCAACCGTAACATGTTACATAAATGGCAACTGTAAATCGAATGCACCGTTATCGTGCGAAGCTGCGCCAACAGGGACTGCGGCCTGTCCAGATTTGGGTGGCTGACCAGCGAAATGAAAACTTCAGGGACGAGTTGAAAAGACAAATTCAGTTGCTCGACGACAAGGACGAGCAGGAGTCTCTGGAATTCATCGCTCAGGTAGGTGATTTGTCAGACCAATGAAACGTGGCGACATTGTCATTGTGGCCACCCCCGGTGATTACGGTAAACCACGCCCTGCAGTCGTGATCCAAACCGATGCGCTCACGGAACTTGGCAGCCAGAGCATCGCGCTCTGCCTAATGCGTAGCACCCCTCTCAAAGCCCCACTCTTCAGAATCGGACTCGACCCGACCGAACTCAACGGCCTCGATAAAACCTCTCAAATATTGGTGGAGAAGCTCTTCAGCGTGCCACGGGAGAAAATTGTTCGAACCATCGGCAGACTCAATGACGACGAACTCGTCCTACTCAATCGTACGCTTAGCTTCGTCATCGGCTTAGGCTAACCAAATTGGCGAGACTTAAAAATCCACAAATATCTGCTTTCACGCACTTTCGCAATTTTCGCAATTTTCGTAGTCGAGCACTGCACTTTTTAAGCGCAACTCGAAAGCGGTTCCCGCTTCCGCTACCTCAGAAAACGCAGCCTCCAGCTTACACCGTGGCGGACTGATGAAGCCATTTCAAGTTGCGGCCCCCGGCCCGCCACTTCACTTACTCATCCACCACCACGTCCGGTATCATTTGCGGCATCTCCCGAGTCTGCTTGCGCGAGACCAAGACCTTCGACCAGTTTAACTTGGCTGTGGCCACCATCAAGACCGCCAACGTGAGCACCGCACCGACCGCAATGGTCAATCCGCTCAAACCATCGAAGAAGAAGCTATAGCTAAACAGAACCATGTAGGCAAACTGCGCAGGCAGCGCGATCCGCGTCAGCTGCCGCCCGCCGACCGCATGTAAATAGCCTCCAACCAGTCCGAGTGAAACGGCTGCCGAGAGAAAGAAGCATAAATGAATCGGCATCAGATCCACGGTATAGGCGAAGAGTAATTGGAAGGCAAAGCTGCCCGCCGATAAGAAGAAATAATTCATCGGGTGTAGATTGATCCCTGTGACCGCTCCAAAGATGAGCAGCACGGCAAAGAAAAAAAGTAGCGAGACCGGCGCGAAAAAACTAATCCGACTCGCGATGGGCCCAGGATTTAAGACCTTGGGCATATCCATCCCGATGGACTGCGCGCCGATCACATCTGGATAGTCCCAGGCGAAAACCCAGCCGCCTTCTTTCACCTCGCTGCGATCCGTGGGGGAGGCGGTTCCTCCGGGGAAATTAATTGAATCGAAATCCGTCTCCATGCTTAGTTTGAAGTTCTGCACGCGCGAAGCCCCATTGAGATCGTAATCCCAGCGGTTGAGCCCGCGCGCATGGTAAGCGACTCGAAGAGGCACCACACTCTGCGCCGGAATCACCACTGCTTGCGTGATCATGCCCTCACGCAGCACGGGTTCGTCGACGCCCGCCCTTTCCAGCTCAAAAGTGAAGGCATTATAACTCGCATCAACCGAGGGCAGACTGAAGGCCACATAAACGGTCTGCTCAATCGGAGTCGGGTTCGGAATCTCATAATTCGCCTCAAACTGCGCCTGGTAGGTGCGATACCAGAAGAGCCCCTTGCGCTTCGGCTCGTATTGTAGAGCCACCTCCACCCGACTCATGCTCGGGCTGACTGCGCTACGTCCACTCGCATTAGCGGGCGATTCATACCACGCGATGGGGTGCGACTGCCTGAGCTCCGGCCCCCAAGTCTTTTTAACTTCTTGGGCGAGTGCGCCAGAACGATCCATCGAGCGATGGGTGAGCGCACCGCCAAGTATAAACCAGGCAACCGCCGTACAGATGAATATAAAGCCCACCGCAAAGAGGGAGCACGCTGTTAATTTGTGTGTATGCATAGTAAGGTTATCGCTGAAGATCTCTCCGCGTGTAATAGAGTGAAGCCACGGGTCTTTCGCCGTCGCAGATTTGTTTACTCAGGCGCACGGGCTTGCCATCGGCCCCGCCCGCATCGATCGCCACGTTGCCTTCGAGAGCGGTGGCTTGGTATTCCCTCGGCAGTTGTACCGTCCAGGTGAGTTTGTGAATAAACAACGGCGTCTGCGGCAGCGCTAACTCCAACTTACCTTCGACCGGGTTCATTTTCTTGCCCTTAGTGGTGAAAGTGTAGCCGACCCGGGTGGTCGCTTTGCTCTCACCAGCACGAGGCAACATGAGTCGCAGCGTGCCGTCTTCTTGGACAATCGGTGCAGTCGTCGATCCATCCAGCGTGCAAGCGAGCAGCTTGCCACTTTCTGGAAGCGTGAATTCGTAATCCGCCTGCGCGCCGTGCTCAATCGTCAGACTCCCCTGATGCAGCCGACCACCTTCCGCCACCACCTCCGTAGTATATTCGGCCAGAAGGATCGTTGCGCTAGCTGTCTGTAAGCGCGGCAGTAAACGAGCCGACAAGATCAGCGACTCGCCCGAGAGCCCCGCGTAGTGATCGAGTTCACGCCCACCCGCATCTTGTATAATCCACTCGGGAGGCCGCCCCGCATCCGACCAGCCACCCTCCATCGGGCTCAGTTCGAGTCCATCAAAGTCGGTCAAGTAATAGTCTGCGTCCGCCCGCACCGCATTCGACACTTGCAGCACAGGGAGCGCGACACGCTCATCGACCACCGCGAGCGGCACCATGTAGGCCACATAGATTTCGCGCGCAATTGCCTCGTCTTCGCCCCAGTTGAAGTGAATGACCGGCCCCTCCACCGTCATCTCAACCGACTGTTTGACGGAGCCGACTCCGTTCACCTGACTCACATTTACTTCGCTCGGCAAGCGGAGGGTTGCTTGCGAGGTGCGCCCACCATCAGTGGCCTTGAGCCTTAGATGGCAAAGCACCTCCATGGTCCCACCGGCATCGCGCACTAAGTATTGCGCCTCGCTACGCCAGCGTGTCGGCTCAAGCGCACTGTCCTCGTATAGCTTCACCACCAATCGCCCCCCCGAAGCCGACAAGCTGAATTCTGTCTTCGCCGCATTGCCTCCGACCGCTCCGATCACCGCAACTGATTCAGGCTTGCTGCCATGCGAAACCGTCAGAGAACTTTGCACCGCACCGATCGCGAAAAACTCCGCCACCACTTGACCACCCCGCGAGTGACTCGCTCCCGTTAGCGGCAAACCCAAAGTCACCGCGACCTCCGCATGGGGCTCTAATAATAAATGTAGCCCGCCCTCACGCTGCACCAGCTTAGTCGCCACCGGATCGACCGAGCGTATCGCCTCCGAAGCTTCCACTAGGAGGACAGACTGCCAAGTATCAGAGAGGTTCGTCACCGCAAAGCTCGCTTCCAAAGTAGCCGCTTCGAGAACCACACAATCCAGCCGATACTGAGCCGAGCGCACGATCACATCAACCGGAGCGGTCGCCGGAGCCGCTTCCAAGCTGCGCTCTACCTCACTCACACGGCTGAGCAGTGCCGCCAGTTCCGTGTAAGGCAAAGTCACCGTCGCCTCCTCGATTTTCATGCTGGCACCCAGCGCTCCCAGCCATGCACAACTCAAGATAAGACAGAATATAGTTTTCATTGGAGTCCATCCTACCGCCCCCGTTTGAAAATATTATGAACTCACTGTGAAATCGAAAAGAACTCGACCGGCGTTGACCAAAATTCTGCGCCCACTTTTTAAGTTTTCGCTAATTTAGGCAGCCAACTGCCCATCGTGCTAACACTGGCTTCAGTAATACAGCGCGCTACAAGAATCTGCTCTACGACAGGAATTGACCTGAGATGCACAGTCAGTATCGTTTTCTTGTTAGATATACCCTTGCTAAGTAGGCTCATCTAAATCGAAGTTCAACCTATTGCTCGACTAACATGCGCATTTTGCAATCAACCGCACATAGGCTCTGGCCGCTTTTCCTGCTACTATTTGCATGTGGCTCAGGTTTCGCACAACCACACTCGCATGATGCCTCTTGGAGGCTGGACGACTCGTCCGCACTCGCTGCCGTCTGGGAGTATCGCTGGGGCGATTCCCCCTTCGAGGCCGGCAAGCCGATCTGGTCGCTGGGGAGCGATGAGTCCGCGTGGAGGAGCATCGCCTTCCCCAGCGACCCGCCCGGCCGCGAAGGCCAGACAAATGCTTGGTTCCGCGTGCGCTTGCCCAAAAACGAACCGGGAGACTCGCTTTACATTTACAGTATCGATTTGATCGCAGAAGTGTATTTCGAGGGCGCCAAAATTTACCAATACGGCAGTTTCGACGAAGCAGGGCACGGCGTATTCGAGGGCTGGCCTTGGCACCTGATCGATCTGCCGGAAGACTATGGAGGCAAATATCTCTACTTCCGAATCTACTCCGATTATCCCGATATCGGGCTTTGGGGCGAGGTCGCCATCGGCAGCGAGTTCGGCCACATCCAGCGGATCATTCAGCGCGATCTATTCCCCGTGGCCATCGGCATGGCCGCCCTATTCTGTGGCTTGCTGCTGGTGCTGAGCATACCGCTGCACCGGCAAGTGCCCCTGCTCACTATGGGCATCTTTTTAATGCTGCTAGGATTCATCCCGATCTTCGAGTCGCAGATCAAGCAGCTAGTCGTCTTCGCACCCGTTACGCTGCAATACCTCGCCGCGCTCAACTACTTTTTGCTACCAGTCGGCATGGCGGCGCTGGTTCACGCGCTCTTCGGGCGCGGCCTGTGGGGCATCCACCAGTGGATATGGATCGTGCATCTGGCCTTCGCTGCTTGTGCGCTCGTGTTATCGGCATTAGGTACTATCAACCTCTCTTCCTGCTACATTTACTTCGATGCACTGGCGCTCGTTACCATGCTAGTGCTCTCGATCACGCTGACCTTGGAGGCGCGTAGCCAAAGAGGCGGATACGAGTTGATCTCGATCGGGTTTTGGCTGCTTTACATAGTGATGACCTACAATGGCTTGACCGCTCACGGCATCCTCCCCTTCGCCCCACGCTCCGAATACATCGGCCCACTGCTACTAGGCGTCTGTTTCGCGCTGATCTTGATCCGCCGCTACACGCACCTCAGCCAGAGCCTCGAAACGCGCACCCTCGAACTGGAAACAGTCAATGATAACCTTAAACACACCGTGGCTGTGCGCACCCACGAACTGCAAGCCACCAATCAATCGAATAACCAGCTCCTAACTATAATCGGGCACGATCTCAAAGCACCGATCGGCACCCTCTACGAACTCCTCAGAGAGTACGAAAAAGACCGCACCGGCATACCCGCCACAGAGATCGCCGACCTACGTGAGAGCTGCGGCCGCGTGCACCGCTTACTACAAGATCTACTCACTTGGGCGCGCGGGCAACAAGGCGAACTAGTGCCGCGCAAAGAAATCCTCGATACACAGACGCTTACCCTGTCTGCCATCGCATCACTCAGCGCGATGGCCACCGCCAAGCATATCCTCCTCGAAGTCGCTCCCGACTCACGCTACACCATTAAGGCCGATCGCGAAATGATCGCCACCACCATTCGTAATATCGTCTCCAATGCCCTCAAATTCACACCCCGCGGCGGCGCAGTGCGCGTGGCTTTCACGCAGCAGGCAGACGAAGTCCGCTTCACCTGCGAAGACAATGGTTCAGGCCTCAAGAACGAGCAACTGGACAAGCTTTTTCGACCGAAATCAGAACAACACCTCGGCATCGGCACCAACGGCGAAGAAGGCAGCGGCCTCGGGATGCTGCTCTGTCAGACGTTTATCAACACCCATGAGGGTAAGATTGGTGCCGAAAATAGAGAGTCAGGCGGGCTCCGCGTTTGGTTCACCCTTCCCCGCGTTGACGGCGCTACGGATAAAGGTCTCTGGTAGAACTGGCCAAAAAATGAGCCCCCGTGCAGGAATTTTTAACGATCTGATGTATCTTCCTTTTATGAAAAGAAAGTTACCCGCAACCCTCGCCTCCCTCGCCCTGATCTCACTCTCACTCTTTGCCAGTGCTTGCACCGCGCAGCCCACCGCTGAAGCGCAAGCGCCCGCCAGCGTGGAAGTGCCCGCAGGCATGGCTACCGCAGTCGTCGGCGCGGGTTGCTTCTGGTGCGTCGAGGTGTTTTACGAAAAACTCGAAGGCGTGCACGAAGCCGTCAGCGGCTACGCCGGCGGCGAAGAACTCGACCCCACCTACCAACAAGTCTCCATGGGGAGAACCTCTCACGTAGAAGTCGTGCAAGTGATCTACGATCCCGCAGTCATCACTTACCGCGAGCTGATAGACTTTTTCTGGACGACTCACGACGCCACCCGCAGCGACGGCGTGTGGCCAGACTTCGGGCCGCATTACCGCAGCATCCTACTCTACCAAACAGAAGCTGAGCAGTCTGCCATCAAAGCCAGCCTCAAAGCCTACGAAGCCGAAACAGGCAAAACCATCGCTACCGACATTAAAGCACTCGACATCTTCTACCCCGCCGAGACTTACCATCAGGACTACGCCGAAAAAAACCCTAACGACCGCTACGTACGTGGCGTACTCAATCCCAAGCTCAAGAAACTGGGGCTGAAGTAAGGCAATCGTCCGTGGCCTCGATCCTAAGGATCGGGCTACCGAACTTACGCACAAAATAGATAAAGCAAGCCGCACCCCTTGCATTGTAAACGGTGCGGAGACTTTTTTAGAATAACAATTTAAATTTCAATACTCATGGAAAATGAACCCCCTCCTCTCCTCACTGCGGTCGATGCACGCGTGCTGGGTTGCCTGCTCGAAAAGGCCGCCACCACGCCCGACGCTTATCCGCTCACACTGAACAGCCTGCTGCTGGCTTGTAATCAAAAATCGAATCGTCACCCAGTGGTCGAGTATGAGGAGGAGACTGTCCTCGAAGCTATCGACGACCTGCGTAAGGCGAAGCTCGTCTTCCGCGTCGATGTGGCGGGCTCGCGCGTCGCCAAGTATCGGCACAATATCGACGAGCACCTCGGGCTCGACAAAGCGGGTAAAGCGCTGCTTACCGTGCTACTCTTGCGAGGGGCACAGACACTCGGTGAGCTACGCACTCGCTGCGAGAGAATGCACGCCTTTGTCACCACCGACGAAGTGGAAACTACCCTGAAGGAAATCGCCGAAGATGTAGATCGTCCGCTCTGGACAAAGCTTCCCCGCTCCCCCGGCAAGAAGGAAGAGCGCTACCAGCACTTATTCTGCGGCCAGCCAGCGCTGCGCTCTGAAACGGAGAGCACCGAAGCTCCCTACGATACGGCGCAAAGCCCACTAAGCTCGCGTGATGCGCGTATCCAAAATCTGGAGACACGAGTCGAAGCGCTGCAAGATGAGCTCAATGTGTTGAAAGTCGCCTTCGACGAATTCCGTCAGCAGTTTCAGTAAGGCAAAACTTCTACGAATCTGATGGCTCCTGCGTTTGCACTTTCATGGCTTCTTCTCGGCTTTGTTTGTTTTGCTTCTTCATACTAAAATGCAGCCAAGAGGCACAGGCGAACACCAGGATCACGCCAAGGGCGAGTAGAACGAGAAAGCTAAAAAGTTGGCTGAGCATCTTAGGTCGAGCGGAGTTTTCCTGTTTTCTGAAGGCAGTGCAAGTATCCTAGCAGGAACTAAGCCCAGAATGTTGAGTCGAAAGAAATTGAGCACTCGCCAGCGAGCGCTCAACCCGCAACTTATAAACTTATAACTATGCCGATCCGCCGACAACTTGCTGAAAGCTTCAAAGAAAAATGCCGCCTGCCTGACTTTTGGCTAAATTCCGCCTTGTTTGCTTTACTAGGGCTAGCGCTCTGGCCACTCACTACATGGTTTGCGCAAACGGCCAACGACCAAAGCCGCCTCTTTCACGCCCTGATCGTATTAACGATGGCCTCGGTGCTGCTGGTGCGCTTCGGCGGGGTCGATGTGCGGGAGACTTTGACGCTGAATCCCGCGGCACGGCGCGCTTTGTTCGCCGCCTATGGCTTACTGTTAGTCAACTATGTTGCACAGCTCTTGATCGGGCACCCGCTGACCAGTCTATTAGTCATTCCAGCCTACTGCTGTGGCTTGGCTGCTTTTATCCGCTTCGTCTTTGGTGAGGGCACGCGGCGACTCACGCGCACGGCGGCCGCGGCTTTATGCGCGTTTTTATTACTGAGTATTTTCATGCAGCCGCTGGATTGGCCGCTGCGCTCGCTAGCCGGCGAGTGGAGCGCCTACGCCCTTGCGCTGATCGGCCAGAGCACCGAACTCGGGCTAGTCGGGCAAGAAGCGGGGCCGCCAATGCTGATTCTTGCGGTGAATGGCTACCCCTTCCACGTGGCCTCCGAGTGCAACGGCTTCGGTGTGATCCTCACCAGCCTACTGCTGGCGCTTTTGCTGGCAGTCTATCGCCGGCTTAACCCTTTCGACCTTGCGCTGAATCTGCTAGCGGGGGTGATTATTGGTTTTATTTTCAACATCCTGCGCATCGTGATCATCGTGCTGCTCGCACCGTCGCTAATGGAGCACTATCACCTGATGCACGAGATCGTGGGTGGCCTCACCTACTGGGCGTGCTTGATTCTAGTCTGGGTGACGCTGAACGGCCCGACTCGACCAGAAAAAGCGTAAAACGTAAAGGAAGCTTCGCTATATAGACCTCATCAAAATAAACAGCCTCATCTCAAAATAAACAGCCTGTGTATTTATTTTGTTTGACTGATCGAGGCGCCTATTCATTTTCGGCGGATGCAATCACGGAAACGTATTTTAATGGATCATCAGACAGCGATTTATCATGTTATGAGCCGCACGGCTTATCGGTCACTTTTGTTTGGTCGAGAGGAGAAGGAGATTTTTACGCGCTTACTCTTTCAACAGGCGATTTTTGCGGGGCTTGAGGTGCTAGGCTATTGCATCATGGGTAACCATATTCACCTGCTGCTGCGTGTGCGCCCTATCGACTCGCTGCCGGATGCATTACTGCTCGAACGGTATCGCCAATACTATGGCACTAAGAAGGTACCTCAATCGTCTTACTCGGTCAGCGAGCTCGAAGCGATCCTGCTGGCAGATGGCGAAGAGGCGGCGAGCGCACGCCAGCGAATCCTCTCTCGTATGGGTGATCTGCCAGCCTTTATGCGTGAACTGAAACAGCGCTTTACCATTTGGTATAATTATAAAAACCAGAATAAAGGCACCATCTGGGCGAGCCGCTATAAAAGCCTGCTGGTGGAAGACTCCCCTGAGAGCCTCACCCGCGTGGCGGCCTATATCGATCTGAATCCGGTGCGCGCCAAGCTAGCGGAAAACCCTGAAGACTACCGCTGGTGTGGCTATGCGGCGGCCATGGCCGGAAATCGCCTCATGCGCTCGGCGATCGTCAGCTTGTTCGGCCAGAAGCATAAATATACGGAAGCCATTCAGTCCTATCGGCTTATTCTGTTCGGTAAGGGCTATCAGCAAAAGAAATCAGGCTCTGCTCTTTCAGATAGTGGCACAATCTCTGCCATAGATCTGGAAAAAGTGATTCGCCAAGGTGGCAAGGTGCCTCTGCATGAGCTGCTACGGCTGCGGGTGCGCTACTTTTCGGATGGTCTGGCGCTTGGCTCGAAGTCGTTTGTCGAAGTGGTCTTTCGTGAGCATCGTGGGGCGTTTGGCGCAAGGCGTATGAAGGCGGGCACCGCTTTGCCAGCTGGCACTTGGGGGCAACTACACGCCATGCGAGACTTGCGGAAGGATGTGTATTCGTAGGCTGTTGCGCTAGCTTTTGTCACCGCAACGAGGTCGCCTGGGAAGTTTGCGCTTTCCAGCGAGTAAAAATCCGACAGCCTCTACAACTCTATGGAACTCATCGATAGCCACTGCCACCTTAAGGGTTTTAAAGATAAAGGCGAGCTGGAGCCTGTGCTCCGGCGTGCGCGAGATGCGGGCGTGCAGCGCTTCATCACGGTTGGTACCTCGCCTGAGGATTGGGTGCCCTACCGCGAAATGCATGCGGCCTACGCGGGCACGATCGATTACACCGTCGGCCTGCACCCCTGCCATGTGGATGCGGACTGGGGGGCAGCGGTGAGCCAACTCAGCACTTTCTTTATGCCGCCGAATGCACCAGTGGCTTTTGGCGAGATCGGGCTAGATTATTTTCATCTACCTAAAGATCCGGTGCAAGCGGGCGAAGTGATCCTGCTACAAGAAGCCGCCTTCCAACAACAGCTGATGCTGGCCTCGGAGCTGGAGTGCCCAATCATTATACACAGCCGCGATGCCTTTGCCGAATGCGTGCAATTTATCGACGAATCGGGCATCGATTGGCAACGTATCGTCTTCCACTGTTTCACCTACGGCGCTGAAGAAATCGCTCAAATCAACCACCGCGGCGGACGTGCCTCCTTCACCGGCATCGCTACTTATAAAAGTGCGCACACCGTCCGCGAGGCACTACGACAACAAGGCATCGAGCGCCTGATGTTAGAAACAGACTGCCCCTACCTGACCCCCGAGCCGCATCGCGGTAAGCCCAACGAGCCGGCCTACATTGCGCACATCGCTGAACGCTGCGCTGAGGCGCTGGCCTTGAGCGCCGAAGAACTGGCGGCGCGCAGCAGCCAGAACACCAAAGACTTTTTCAATCTATGATCTCCGGGTTCGCCAAGAGTTGCTTGATCGTCTTAGTCGATATAGCGCTGATACTGGCGATACCGTATGTGATCGACCTGCGTGAGGAGCTTGAAACTCTGCGAGCCGAGCGGGGGCAATTTAAAGTGCAATCAGTTCAGCCAGAACCGTTTAAAACACCAATTTTAAACCCGATTGTTGCAGCAGAAGACGCTCCGAAGGCAAACCGCCGCCTGATCTTGCTACCGATTGCTCAAGCCGCAGCCGAGCCCGCAACCGAGCCCGCAGACGCCTTTCTCGTAGAAGCCCGCCGACGCGCCAGCGAAGATCCTGAAGCCGCGATGCAGTGGCTGCAAAGCCAGCACTCGGGCAGCGAACGCCTGCGCGGCATGTTAGAAGTCGTCGCATTATGGGCCGCCGAAGATTCCGAGACGGCGCTACTCTGGCTCGAAACCAACGCACAAGGTCTCGCCCGTTTGGAAACTCTTAACAACGGCGTCGAACTGTGGGCAGAGCGCAACCCCAGCGCCGCCTCGGAGTGGATCGACGGCATGGCCAACGACGGCAGCAAAGTCACCGCCGCCAAATCGCTCGCCGCCACTTGGGTGCAGACCCAGCCTGAGCTAGCCACCGTTTGGGTTGCGGGGCTACCTGCGGGCTCCATCCGCGACGAGGCCGCCGCCGCCCTCGCCGAATCTTGGGCGCGCAAAGACCCCGAAGCGGCCAGCCTGTGGGCGTTTGCCGAGGCAGAATTTAACGGCAACAGCGAACTACTCGTCGCCACCATACAGACATACACCCGCGAAGCACCCGAGGCCGCCGAAGCTCTACTGCGCGAAATGAACGAGGCCGCCGATGCACCCGTCGTGCTCGCCAGCCACGTGCTCGCTCGCGCCGAAGCCGACCCCGCCGCCACCGCAGAATGGCTGGCCAACATGTCGCCCGACGATCCTATTTACTCTGCCGAATACGCTAACGGGCTGATGCAGGTCTGGGCAGAGAGCGACTCTATCGCCGCCTCCGAGTGGCTTAGCCAGCGCCCGTCAGGCGCACAGCGCGATGCCGCCGTTTACGGCTTCAGCGAATCGATCCAGCGCTTCGAACCAGCGGCCGCCGCCGCATGGGCCAATACCATCGACGACCCCGACCGTCGCGTGATGCGGCTCACCGACAGCATCAATAACTGGGCACGCACCCAACCCGTCGAAGCGCTCGAATGGGTCAAGACCGCCGACCTCGAGCCGACGATCCGCGAGCATCTCGCCAGCTCTATTCCGTGGGACTAGCCGGCTCTTCGGGCTGCAAGACCAGCCGCCCGCGATACACCAGGTGCGCCAGCCCATCCTGATAGACATAGCTATCGAAGCCATCGGTGTGCAGCCGCCGCACACCCTCTTTTTCCACGAAGACCTCCTTCATCTGGTAGTCCGTAGCACGCTCCAATTTCGCCGGAATCCAAACGATGCCCTCGTCATGTAAGACACCGACAAAGCTCTCTTTCGTCTCATCCTGAATCACCTCCGAGCGCAGCTGCCCGTCTTGGATAAAAGTACGCGCCTTCGCAGTCTGGATACCAAGATCCGTATCGGAAACAGAGATACCATGCAACTGCCCATCCTTCCACCAGAAGCGCTGCTCCACCGGAAAAGTCTGGCTGTAGCCCGTCGCGGTCGAATGAACGGTAAAATCCCCGACCCAGCGCCCTTGGTAGCCTTTTAAATAGTCCACGACCTCGTCAGCCTGCAAGGCAAACGAACTAACGAAAAAGACTAGAAAGATGGGGGCAAATCGAAACACGAATAATAGATATGTAAGGATACTTATAAAACGCAAAGCACAAAGCGTATGGAAATTAACTGAAAGCTTGGCGCAGCTGAGATTTGCACCCTTAATCATCCAAATGATTTACGACCCTAAAAAGCTCTTACTACTCGTCGGCCCCTGCTCGCTCGAAAGCCTCGACACCTGCCGCCCCGTGGCCGACGCGCTCGCGGCGCTCCAGCAAAAGCACCCCGAGCTCAACATCCTCTTCAAAGGCTCTTTCGATAAGGCCAACCGCACCTCCATCGGCAGCGACCGCGGCACTGGCCTCGAAGCCGGCATGGAAATTTTCCAAACCATCAAAGCCGAATACGGTTTCAGGACTGTGACCGATATTCACACGCCCGATCAATGCGCCATCGTCGGCGCGGTCGTGGATGCGCTGCAGATCCCTGCTTTCTTATGTCGGCAAACAGATTTACTCGTGGCCGCCGCCGCGACGGACTGCGCCATCAATGTTAAAAAAGGCCAGTTCCTCTCGCCCTACGAAATGCAGTTTGTCACCAACAAGCTGGAAGAAGCGGGCGCGCAGGAAATCTGGCAGACCGACCGCGGCACTACTTTCGGGTATCAAAATCTCGTCGTCGATATGCGCAGCTTCAGCATCATGGCCGGCAACGGCCACCCTACAATCATCGACGCCACCCACAGCGTGCAGCTCCCCGGCGCTGCTGGTGGCATCAGCGGCGGGCAACGCGAGTTCGTGGCACCGCTCGCTCGCGCCGCTCTCGCAGCCGGAGCCGACGGCGTATTTCTCGAAACACACCCCGACCCAAGTCAGGCGATCTCCGACGCCGCTAGCCAAGTGCCGCTGAGCGAACTGCCGGAGCTGGTCGAAAGTCTGCTGCGTGTTTGGAAGGCAGTCAGATGAGGCTTTCAAAAATCAACTTTAAACGCTTAACTTTAAACGCTCAACTCTGAACGCTCTCATCGAAATGCGTATCACAGGAGGCAAAGCACGCGGCATTCCGCTCAAAGCACCCAAGGGCGACGGCACACGCCCCGCGACGGATCGTTTGCGGGAGGCGGTTTTTTCTAGTCTCGGAGCCAGCATCGAAGGCTGCCGCATAGCCGATCTCTTCGCCGGCACTGGCAGCTACGGGCTAGAGGCGATTAGCCGAGGTGCCGCCAGCGCTACCTTTTTTGAAACGGATCGCGCAGCGCTGACCTGCCTGCGGCAAAACGCGCAAGCCGTGCTACGTAGTTGTAATCTGGATACAACGGCAGCCAAGATCGTAGCACGCGATATCTTCACCCTCGAAGTGAATTCACCCACCTACGATCTAATCTTTCTCGACCCGCCCTACGAAAAGATCGCCAACCACGTGAGCCGCATCTTTGAAAAAGCGGTCAACTCCATCGCACTCGAAGGCGCGCGCGCCATCTTAGAACTTCCTGGCAACCTCGAGCCCGAGATCGCCGGGTGGCACCTGCAACGCCGCATCGGCAAAGCAGGCAAAGACAAACCAACCGCGGCGATTTTCGTCCGATCATAAACTGTAGGGGCGCGACTTGTCACAATGCCATTGCATATTAATTATGCCATTCTTTCTATGACAGTAATTTCAATGGGTTCTCTCGATTCAGCGCGCTCTCTGAGCTTCGGCCAGTGAGCGACGCTTTGCC
>Ga0307933_1001238_pt1 | contig 20641 bp, 16 predicted proteins | sample OrgLakmetageno88_FD_201811 | JGI IMG/M metagenome (GOLD analysis project Ga0307933, IMG submission 201811) | Saline water microbial communities from Organic Lake, Antarctica - #88 | ecosystem: Environmental > Aquatic > Non-marine Saline and Alkaline > Saline | place: Antarctica: Organic Lake...
AATGTGGCAAAACCATCAAACGGAAATTCAAATTGAATAATATCATCTGGCTGATTGATGCTGGGTTGAGCAAACATGAATACATGTGTTGCAAAGAGGAATAGGAATAGTGTTTTTTTCATGGCTTAAGGATTTTATATAAAGGTAATAAGGTTAAGTGAATCTATATGGAACAATTGAGTAAACGATAGGTATTAATTAGAATTCGCTACATGTTTTTAATTATGTTTTGTAAACGTTCTCTTTTTCTTTGTGAAATCGGCAAATGACTATCATCTGACATCACTACATAGCCGCCGTCCTTTTTTATATAGGATTTTAAGTAGCTTAAATTGATGAGGTGTGATTGATGAATCCTTTCAAAATTATGTTCTTTTAGCATTTCTTCATATTCTTTTAAAGTTTTAGATATCAATATGGGTTTGTTGTTTTTTATAAAGAATTTGGTATAATTATCTGTACTTTCACATCGTATGATGTCGCTGATATCAAATAAATGTATGCCTTCTGAAGTGGATAGGGCTATTCGCTTAAAATTATCCACATTTTTTTTGATGTTCTCTAGCAGTAAATCAATGTGAGAATAATCTGTTTTCTTTTCTAAAACGGCTTCAATTTTTTGGATGACTATTTGTAATTCTTCTGGGTCAACTGGTTTTAATAAAAAGTCTAAGGCACTAAATCGAAAGGCTTTGATGGCATATTGTTCATGTGCTGTAATAAAAACTACATTGGATTTTATGTGCTTATTTTCCTCAGCTAGTTTTTCTAAAATATCAAAACCAGTTCCATCATTCAATTGAATATCCAAAAAAACCACTTGTGGTTCTAGTTGCTGCATGACTTCTATTCCAGAATTTACGCTATGTGCTTCTCCTATGATATTTATGTGAGGCGCAAATCTATTCAACATTTTTTTCAAGCCTTGTCTTAGGTTTTCATCATCATCTATAATAACCGCTTTTATCATTTTTTTATTCATTTATATACCTCAAAGGCAGCATTAAATTTACTTGAGTACCAGTAGCGTTTGATTTGTCGTCTATTTCTTCAATAGTAATACTTGCTTGTTTAGAAGTTGATTTAGAAATCATTTCCAAGCGTTTTTGTATAATGTCCAAAGCCATGGATTTATGCGCCAAAACAGAATTTTCTTTATTTTTTTTTGAAGTGCTAATACCAATTCCATCATCTATGATTACACATTTTAAATAATTATCTTCAACTGAAAAATTGATGCTAATATTTCCCACTTCCTTTTTAGGAATTACGCCATGTATAATCGCGTTTTCTATAAAAGGCTGAATTAATAGCGGAGGCAATGCCACATCATCATCTATATCCTTGCTTTTTGAAATCGAAAAATTAAACCTGTTATTGAAACGGAGCTGCTCTAACTCCAAGTAATTTTCTAAGCTTTCTATTTCTTTGTCAATAGGAATAAGTGATTCTTTTGAATATTCTAAAGTTAAGCGCATGAGTTTAGAAAACTTCGACAAGTATTTAATTGCTGAATCTGTCCCGTTTTGAACAATAAAACTGGAAATTGAACCTAAGCAATTAAAGACAAAATGCGGATTCATTTGAAGGTGAAGTGCTTTTTGTTCATATTCTGCAAGTTCTTTTTGAAGCGTAAGCGTTTTTTTGAGCGTATTTCTATTATAGATTAAGAAGCCAATTCCAACTAATAATAGGGCTATCAATGCTCCAAAAATCAACTTTATTTTTGTGTTTTTCGCTTCTTCCTTTAATAGTAATTCTCTTTTTTCGTTTTCTTCTTTTTGTAAGAGTTCTTTCTTTTCGAATTCATATTTCATAGCAGCTTCAACAGATTTACGTACGTCAGTCTTTTTTAACAAACTGTCTTTTAGCAAGCTGTATTTTTGAAAATGAAATAAGGCTAATTCTGGATTGTTGGCTTTTTCATAAATTTTACTTTTTAGTTTTTCATAATTAGATTGTTGTTCTAAAATTTGAATTTCTGTAGCAAGGCTAATGGCTTCATCTATCTTTGTTAGAGCTTGACTAATTTCATTTTTATCTAAGTAATACTGAGCTAGATAAGCATTAGTGTCTGCAAGACCGAATTTATCATCGATACTTTTAAAACTACTAATTGCTTTTTGCCAGTTTTCAAAAGCCAAATCATCTTCTTTAATATGCTTGTAATACACACCAACATTGTTATGCCATTCTCCAAGAGCTCTTGGGTTTGGATACTTTTCAATGCTTTTTTTAGCTTCGGTATAAAAAGCAAAGGCTTTATCAAATTCTTTGAGTTCAAAGTAAATGTTTGCAATATTAGTTTGGGTGATACCTACATTTGGATTATCTAATTTTTTTTGAATTTTCAAAGAAGTTAAAAAATACTCTAATGCTTTTTCATTTTGAAATTGAGACTGGTAAGCAACTCCAATGTTGTTATAAATCTTAGCACTTTGGTTTTCATCTTCTAATTTCTCGTAGATTTTCACTGATTTCAGATAATACTCCAAAGCTTTAGCATAATTATTTTGTTCAGAAAAAACAATACCCATACTGCCATACGTTCTTGCTATTTCCTGATTTACTATTTTTGGAGAAGAACCAGATTGTTCCAATTCTTCAAAAATGGCTTTTGCCCAAAGAAAATAAGCCAGGGACTTGTCGTAGTTACCAAGTATAATATTTGCCGTTCCTAAATTTAGATTCGCTTTACCTTCTTCTATTGGAAGAGTATTCTTCTGAGCTATCTTTAGCGCTTTATTCCCGAAATCTAACATTTCATTGGGGTCACTATACTTTAGTTCATTGGCAATTTCATTATATAATCTTGCTTTTTCTATATCGGTTTGGCTGTTTTCTAATTGTCCTTTCAAACTATCTAAAGGACTATTTTGACCATACATAGAATGATTCAATAGGAGCAATAAAAGCAACACTAGTTTTATTTTCATCTTTTGTAAATTTCCAAACGAAATTACAATTAAGTAAGCTATTTAAAAGCTATGAATGAGCATTTGATAGTTTTGATTTAGAATTTGTCATGAAAACTGCAGAAAAAAACTAAAGTTTAAGTCGATAAATTTGTGAGTGTCCATGGCTATAAAACAAAACAATTGTATCAATTTGGGGTAAAGCACAAGCACAAAAATGACGTGGCAAAATTCGTATTGATTTAAACCTGAAGTAAATTAGAGCTTGAGATATAGTTTCTATATTTAATTTGTAGCTCCCTCTAATACTTAATCGCTTCCCCATCTTTCGGAATGGTGTTCAATATAAATTCTCTGACATCGTCATTTGCTGTTTTTAAATCTACTTTGCGCAAGTACATCATGTGTCCACTCTCATAGGTTTTAAAATGCAGGCGATTTTGTAATTTACCACTTTCATCGATATGCCACATCGTGTATTTTGCATTGAAATAGGTGGTAGCTCCATCAAAATAACCTGTTTGTATCATCACTTCCAAGCTTGGATTTTGTGCCATAGCTTGACGTAATTGTTTTCCTGTGTTGTTGTTTTTAGTCCTGTCCCAGGGGTAAACATTGCCAAACATATTATAAGCATTTTTGGTTTCAAATTTTAAATCGTGTTTAAAATAATGATTCACTGCTGGAGTAAATGAATGCAACCAAGATGTCAATTCTGCATTGTAACCTGGACTGCCACCAGCTAGTTTTTCGTCTATACCTTTGTAGCGAGAATCTAATCTGCCTACGGTAAAGCCTTCTTCACGGAGCAATTCTTTCCAAAAGTAATTGAAGGGTAATTCTAAATTATGTTGCAAAAATACTTTTGCTGAAATGCTGCTGTATTTCTCCATTTGAGCTGCCATTTCTTGCTTAGCCTTTGGTTCTAAAAATCCACCTTTAACCATGGCAGGTGTAAGTTGATTTATAGCAAAATTTTCCACTTCATCTAAATATTCTTGAATGGGCATGTTTTGGAAAGTGTCATTTAATTTATTGTGGTACCAAGCTGCAGCTGCAAAATAAGGGAGACGATTTGCTATTTCAACTGGTCCATCTCGTTCAATACCTAATTCGGTAGGAGAAACCAAAATCACTCCGTTGATATACATCCAATGGCTGTTTTGCAATTGATTAGCCAGCCCTGAAACACGGGTTGTTCCATAGCTTTCACCGATGAGGTACTTTGGATTTCGCCATTTGTCTTTTCTACTAACAAAGTCGTTAATCCATTTGGCTAGGTAGTTGATGTCTTCATTTACCCCAAAGAACTCTTCTTTATCAAATTTACCTTCTTCATCTTTAATAGGTCTTGAATATCCTGTATTGACAGGGTTAACATAAACAATGTCTGCGACATCCAAAATGCTATGCGGATTTTCTTTAACACCATAAGGCTGAACAGGATAACCTTCATCATCTATATTGATAATTCTTGGTCCTGTATAAGCCAAATGCATCCAAACCGAAGCTGACCCAGGACCACCGTTAAATGAAATAACCAAAGGTCGGTTTGCATCATTTTTTTTGTTTTCAATGGAATAATAAGTATAGAGCAAATAGGCTGTCGCTTTGTCATCGCTATCCATAACTTCTTGCATTCCTACTTCTGCCGAATAATCTATTTTTTTTCCTTTTATGTTTACCTGATGCTGAGTAATGGAAGGTTCATCTGGATTAAAATCAAGGATTTGGCTACTAACCGTAATGCTAATTGTGAATAGAAATAAGGTGAATATACTTTTCATTTTTTTTGTTTGAAATATAATTTTAAAAATATGATATTATAATTTCTTAATCAAATTCTCAGAGAATAAACTAATCTGATAGTGAAGTATTATTTTATTTCCTGTCATTCCAGAAAAATTCAGGTAGAATTGAGATGTTTCAAAAAAAAATCCGTTGCAAAATTTTGCAACGGATTTTCTAAAATCAATTTGATTATAAAAAATTACATCATTCCTGGCATTCCTCCGCCCATTCCTGGCATTCCGCTACCGCCTTCATTCTCTTCAGGGATATCGATTAATGCACATTCTGTGGTTAAAATCATTCCAGCAACAGATGCTGCATTTTCTAATGCAATACGTGTTACTTTTTTAGGGTCAATTATACCTGCTGCTAACATATCTACGTAAGTTCCAGTTTTAGCATCGTAACCATGTTTGCCTTCTCTTACTTTATTGATTACTACAGAACCTTCTCCTCCTGCATTTTCAACAATGGTACGCATTGGAGATTCAATTGCTTTTGCAATAATTTGAATTCCCGTTTCCTCGTCTGGAGTTTCTGCTTTAAGTCCTTTTAAAGCTTCAATAGAACGCACTAAGGCAACTCCACCACCAGCAACAATTCCTTCTTCTACAGCAGCTCTAGTAGCATGAAGTGCATCGTCTACACGGTCTTTTTTCTCTTTCATTTCTACTTCGCTAGCTGCACCTACATAAAGTACGGCTACACCACCAGCTAACTTAGCTAGACGTTCTTGTAACTTTTCTTTATCGTAATCGCTTGTAGTAGATTCTACTTGAGATTTAATTTGGTTTACTCTGTTTTTGATGTTGTCTTTGTCTCCAGCACCATTTACAATAGTTGTATTGTCTTTGTCAATACTGATATTTTCAGCTTGACCTAGCATATCTATTGTAGCATTTTCTAAAGTAAATCCGCGTTCTTCAGAGATTACTGTACCACCAGTTAAGATAGCTATATCTTCCAGCATTGCTTTTCTTCGGTCTCCAAAGCCTGGTGCTTTTACAGCAGCTATTTTTAAAGAGCCACGCAATTTATTTACTACCAAAGTAGCTAAAGCTTCACCTTCAATATCTTCAGCGATGATTAAAAGTGGTTTTCCACTTTGCGCCGCTGGTTCTAAAATTGGAAGCAAATCTTTCATTGCAGTAATTTTCTTATCTACAATTAAGATTTGTGGATTTTCTAATTCAGCTACCATTTTTTCGCTGTCTGTTACAAAATATGGAGACAAGTATCCACGGTCAAATTGCATTCCTTCAACTACATCTACGTAAGTTTCAGTTCCTTTAGCTTCTTCAACAGTAATAACTCCTTCTTTACCAACTTTTCCGAAAGCTTCAGCAATCAATTCGCCAATATGCTCGTCGTTGTTAGCAGAAATAGAAGCTACTTGCTTAATTTTATCAGAAGAATCTCCAATTGCTTCAGCTTTCTCTTCTAAGAACTTAGTAATCGCTTCAACAGCTTTGTCTATTCCTTTTTTCAATTCCATTGGGTTAGCTCCAGCAGCTACATTTTTCAAGCCTTCTTTTACAATTGCTTGAGCTAAAACAGTTGCAGTAGTTGTACCATCACCAGCTAAATCGTTGGTTTTGGAAGCAACTTCTTTTACCATTTGAGCACCCATATTTTCTAATGGGTCTTTCAATTCGATTTCTTTTGCAACGGTAACCCCGTCTTTAGTTACAGTAGGAGCTCCAAATGATTTAGAAATAATTACATTTCTACCTCTTGGTCCTAGGGTTACTTTTACTGCATTCGCTAAGGCATCAACTCCACGTTTAATACCATCTCTTGCTTCTAAATTGTATTTAATATCTTTTGCCATTTTATATTTTGGTTTTAGTGTTCAACAATATTTGTTTAGATAATTCCTAAGATGTCGTCTTCACGCATCATCAAGTAATCTGTTCCTTCTAGTTTTAATTCAGTTCCTGAATATTTACCATATAGCACCATATCACCTTCTTTAACGGTCATATCATAGTCTTTTTTGCCATTTCCCACCGCAACAACTTTTCCTTTTTGCGGTTTCTCTTTAGCGGTTTCAGGAATAATAATTCCAGATGCAGTTTTGGTTTCTGCTGCTTGTGGCTCAATAAGCACACGGTCTGCTAATGGTTTAATATTTACTGCCATTGTATTTATGTTTTAAAGTTAACTTCTATATCCTTTTCGAAAAGCATGCCAATGTAAAATCTCTGTCAATAGGCAAAAAAAAATGCCAGCTTGTCATAAGCTGGCATTTTAAAATTTTAAACCTGAGTTTTATTCTTGCTCTGGTTCTGGCTCTGGCATTGGTGGAATTGCCTCCGTTGCTGGAATCTCCGTGTCTTGTTGTTCATACCCATCTATAATTTTGTTACCATCATTAGATTTCATAATGGTGACGTTAGACAGTAAGATTAAAGCCAATAATAAGGTAGCTAAAACCCAAGTGCTTTTGTCTAAAAAGTCGGAGGTTTGTTTTACTCCGCCTACTTGTTGTGTGCCACCACCACCAAATGAAGAAGACAATCCGCCTCCCTTAGGATTTTGCACCATGATGATTACAATTAGTAAAAAGGCTACAATCAAGATTAAAATTAGAAATATGGAAAATGTACTCATTATATATTGTTTTCTAGAAGTTGTTTTAGTCGTTCAATTTGGGATGCAAAGAAACTATTTTTTTCGGGATTATTCAAAATTAATATTTTATATGCTTGAATTGCCTTTTCGTATGCTCTTTGTTCTTCGTAAACGCGTGCTAATGTTTCCGTCATAAGCTCGGTAGATGGGGCTGTTTTGAGCTTTATGTCTTTTTTTGGGGAATAGTTTTTAACTGGTTTTATTTTTGGATTGTGCTTCAAAAAATAATCAATTTTATCCATTTTAGGATTCGAAACTGCTTTATCTTCTTCTATTTTTTCTTCAGAATTGCTTATTGAAGGATTATTTTCTCTTTCAATAGGAATTACATTCGTCAACTGAAGCCATTGATTAAAACTATGTGTTTCTGAAATTGAAAAATTCAGCGGTTTTCCAGCTTGAGGTTTTGGAACAAATAAATCTGGTTTGGAAATTTCATCTGCTTCTGAAGCAGTGATCCCTAATTCTAAATCTTCTTGGTCTTCAAATTGATGTTGTTGCTGAATTTGTCTTGCTACTTCTTGCTGTACAAATTCTTCAGACGTAATAAAATCAAATAAAATACTGCGGTTGCTAGTTAAAGCAGCTGTTTTTTTAAGCTGCATATTGTACTGAAAACTCTCTTCTATAAATAGTTTTTTTAAATACAGACATTGCAAACTTTGAAAATAAGGATAATCTGTTACCCAATTTTTCAGTGTAGATAATTTTACATTGCCCAATAATTTAGGTTGCTGTAAAATTTGATTGATTTGGTTGCTTTCTTCCATTACCAATTGGTTAATGAAGCATTAAATACATCTTGAGAAATTCTAGTAAAAATTTCTTCAATAGCTTGGTCTTTAACGGGACCTACTAACTGAGAATTTGCTGGGTAATCAAAGTAAAAAGAAAACTTTTTTTCGAAATCCTTTTCTGGTTCCAAGGTGTTGAAATACCTCACATTTATTGCAATGGTTAAGCGGTTTTCTGCTGCTCTACTATCGCTTGTTGCCGTCATAGGAGCAACGTAATACTGCACTATTTCTCCTTCGTATATTAAATCTGCACCAGAAGTTTCTAAACTTAATTTAGTTTGATTTTGAATTAAATCTTGTAATTGTAATGTAAATGTACGGTCAATTCCAGGTTCAATTAAAGGGGCTTCATTTTGAAAAAAATTGACTTGATAGTTTACGGCGTTTCCCGTATCGGCTCCAGTAAAAGAGTAATAACCACAAGAAGTTAGGTTCAAGCTTATACCTATGAAAACCAAAAACATCATATTTCTATAGATCATATTGCTTGATTTTTCGGTACAATGTACGTTCACTAATTCCCAACTCTTCTGCTGCGGGCTTGCGTTTACCTTTGTAGCGCTCTAGAGATTTCTTTATCAATTCTACTTCTTTATCGTGTAAAGATAAGGTTTCTTCTTCTTCCACATCTTCAGCAAAATCGTATGCTGGTGTAGAATCCTCATGCTCTTCCTCAACTTTTTCCTCTTTACTTGAACTTTTTTCAGGAATTTGAAGTACTTCTAGGCGCTCATCAAAATCATCTTCATTGTCTTGACTTGCTTTCGTTTTGCCATAAATTTTCTTGATTAAGCTTTCCTGTTCATCCTTTACTTCTTCGGTGTTTCCGTTGCTGAGCAATTCTAAAGTCAATTTTTTCAAATCGTTTAAATCACTTTTCATATCAAAAAGAACTTTATACAAAATTTCTCGCTCGTTGCTAAAATCGTTTTTAGACTTTTCTTTTTTTACAACAGAGGGCAAGTTGCTGGTTTTGGGAATGTACTCGCGCAATCGGTCTGCATCTAACTCCCTTTCTTTTTCCAATACTGAAATTTGTTCAGCAACATTTTTAAGCTGCCTGATGTTACCTGGCCAATGGCAATTTTCAAGCATCTGTTGTGCAGACTGGGTTAGTCTAACCGTGGGCATTTTGTACTTGGTAGCAAAATCTGAAGCGAATTTTCTAAACAGTAAATGAATGTCTTCTTTCCGGTCTCGCAATGGTGGTAAGTGAATTTCAATAGTACTTAAACGGTAGTACAAATCTTCTCTAAATTTGTTTTTTTGAATGGCTTCATGCATTTTAATATTCGTTGCCGCAACAATCCGAACATCCGTTTTTTGCACTTTTGAAGATCCTACTTTTATAAATTCACCGTTTTCTAAAACTCGCAAAAGCCTAACTTGTGTAGTTAATGGAAGTTCTCCAACTTCATCTAAAAAAATGGTGCCACCATCCGCTACTTGAAAATATCCATCTCGTGCTTGAGAAGCTCCTGTAAAAGCACCTTTTTCATGGCCAAACAATTCTGAATCTATGGTTCCTTCTGGAATAGCTCCACAGTTTACAGCAATATACTTATTGTGTTTTCTATGTGAAAGAGAATGAATTATTTTAGGTAAACTTTCTTTCCCAACCCCACTTTCTCCTGAAACTAAAACAGAAATATCCGTTGGAGCTACTTGAATACTTTTTTCAATGGAGCGGTTTAAGGCCGTGGTATTTCCTATAATACCAAAACGCTGTTTAATTGCTTGAACTGATTCCATTTTATTGCATTATAGTTGAATATCCTACTGGTGTACCCTTCAAAGTTGCGCTGGTGCAATCTTCAATCTTCACCATGACATAGTCGCCAATTTGGTAGTGTTCCTTTGGGAAAACAGCCATTGTATTTTGAGTGTTTCTACCAGCCCAATGTGCATCAGATTTTTTGGATTCCTTTTCAATCAATACCTCTACGGTTTGTCCGATATATTGCTGCGTGCGATACAAGGCATGCCTTTGCTGAAGGTTAATTATTTCAGTTAATCTGCGTTTTTTTACATCACTGGGCACATCGTCTTCAAATTTCCTTCCTGCCATGGTGCCTGGTCTTTCAGAATAGGCAAACATAAAACCAAAATCATACTTTACATACTCCATTAGAGTAAGTGTGTCTTGTTGGTCTGCTTCGGTTTCGGTAGGAAAGCCTGCAATCATATCATGAGAAATCCCACAATCCGGAATGCGTTTTTTAATGCTGTCTATCAATTCAAAATACTCTGCTCTCGTGTGCAATCGATTCATCTTTTTCAGAATCCTATCGCTTCCACTTTGTACTGGCAAGTGTATGTAATTGCAAATGTTATGGTATTTGGCCATGACATCAATTACATCTAAAGTCATGTCTTGAGGATTAGAAGTAGAAAAACGAATTCGCATTTTTGGCACTGCTCTAGCTGTTAATTCTAATAAGGTAGAAAAATCTACAGCGGTTGCTTTTTGCATTTCGCTAGCATCTTTATAATCTTTCTTTAAACCGCCACCGTACCATAAATAGGAATCTACATTCTGCCCTAAAAGGGTGATTTCTTTAAAGCCTTTTTCCCAAAGGTCTTTTACTTCTTCTAGAATGCTTTGAGGGTCACGACTGCGCTCTCTACCACGCGTAAATGGAACCACACAAAAGGTGCACATATTATCACAACCTCTGGTAATGGAAACAAAAGCAGAAACTCCGTTGCTTTGCAAACGCACAGGGGAAACATCTCCGTAAGTTTCATCTTTAGAAAGGATTACATTTACTGCATTTCTTCCTTCTTCCACCTCGCTCAATAAATTAGGCAAATCTTTGTAGGCATCTGGCCCTACCACTAAATCTACTATTTTTTCTTCTTCCAGAAATTTTTCCTTTAAGCGTTCTGCCATGCATCCTAAAACCCCTACTTTTAAGTGAGGTTGCTCGCGTTTTACCGCATTGAATTTTTCTAAACGTTTGCGAACAGTCTGCTCAGCTTTTTCTCGGATGGAGCAAGTATTTACTAAAATCAAGTCGGCTTCGCTCATTTCCTGAGTAGTGTTGTAGCCGTTATTGGCAAGTATTGAAGCCACAATCTCACTATCACTGAAGTTCATTTGGCAACCATAGCTTTCTATATACAGTTTTTTGGTGTTTTTTTCTTCTGTTATTTGTTGTAAAGCTTGACCTTGTACAGCTTCATCTATCAGCTTTTCCATCTTCAAAATTTTTGACAAAGATACTTTGTTCTGTGTTTCTGACAAAGTGTCACTTCATAATCTTTTCTTTGTTTTTATTTGAAATGACTCTTTCGTCTAATAAAACATTGTTTGTCCGTAAATAGTCAAGTTGTTTAAATCTGATTGTTTTAAGATATAACTCACAGATACACCCCATCCCAACCTTCCCCTCGAAGGGAAGGAGCTAAAGGTCTCCACTTGCCTGTGCTGTATTTATTTCAGTAAGGGGAGATATAGAGGTGTACTATATGGTTTTTATCAAAAAAAATCATTTTGGACTAAAAAGCGGATATACAAATAAAACATTATAAATTACAACTACTACTTTAAATCTGTATCGGCGAAATTGAAGCTTTTTACAATTGGTTAGGCGTAGTTCAATTTTTTGATGTATCTATTTTATCAAGCATTAACAATTATATTCATTTTAGCATTTGAGGTTAATAATTTTGAATGTTTTTTTGAGGTTTGTCAAGTTGCTAAAATTCAATTAATTACTTTGTTTATAGTCGAAAAATAAATTCCAATAAGTGAAGTTGAAATGCAAATCGATGGCATTTCAAAATCCGAAATCGAAAAATTCGTCTACTTTTGTAGCATAATTTTTTCGTATGGCTAAGAATTTAGTAATTGTAGAGTCTCCTGCAAAAGCAAAAACAATTGAGAAGTTTCTGGGCAAAGATTACCACTTGGCTTCAAGTTATGGACATATTTCAGACCTACCTTCCAAAGAAATTGGAGTTGATGTAGAAAAAGACTTTAAACCCAAATATATTGTAAGTAAGGATAAGAAAGATATTGTAAGCAAGTTGAAAAAACTAGCTAAATCTTCTGAGATGGTTTGGTTGGCAAGTGATGAAGACCGAGAGGGAGAAGCAATTGCCTGGCATTTATCTGAAGCGCTGGAATTGAAACCAGCAAATACCAAACGCATTGTTTTTCATGAAATTACTAAAACTGCCATCAATAAGGCAATTGAAAATCCGCGTGAAATAGATTATCATTTAGTAGATGCACAACAAGCTAGACGAATTTTAGACCGCCTAGTGGGTTACGAGCTATCTCCTATTTTGTGGAGAAAAGTAAAAGGGGGTCTTTCTGCAGGACGTGTTCAGTCTGTTTCTGTAAGATTAATTGTAGAACGTGAACGAGAAGTAATTCATTTTAATGCAGAAGCTTCTTACCGTATAGATGCTGAATTTAGTACCAATGAGGGTTCTAGTTTTAAAGCTAAACTAGCCAAAAACCTCCCTTCTAAAACAGCAGCCAAAAAATTCTTAGAGCAAAATTTAGGAGCAGATTTTAAAGTAGGAGATTTAACTAAAAAACCAGCCAAGAAATCACCTGCACCTCCATTTACAACTTCAACCTTACAGCAAGAAGCAGCCAGAAAATTGTACTTTCCCGTAGGCAAGACCATGAGTTTAGCTCAGCGGTTGTATGAATCTGGTCATATCACTTACATGCGTACCGATAGTGTAAACTTATCTGCTGAAGCTAAAAAAGGAGCAAAACAAGAAATCAATTCTGCTTATGGTGAAAAGTACCATAAAGAACGAACTTATAAATCTGGAGCAAAAGGAGCGCAAGAAGCCCACGAAGCTATCCGGCCAACCAATTTTGCCATCCACAATACAGGTGCAGATTACGACCAAAAAAGACTCTATGAGTTAATTTGGAAAAGAGCCATCGCATCGCAAATGAGTGATGCACAATTGGAGCGTACAACCGTAAAAATTGAAGCAAATACGCACAAAGATGAATTTACCGCTCGTGGTGAAATGATAAAATTCGATGGATTTTTAAAAGTCTATTTAGAAGGAAAAGACGATGAAGATGAAGAGCAAAGCGGCATCTTACCTAGAATGAAAGAAGGAGATGATTTGTTGAATAATTTCATACAAGCAACAGAGCGTTTTACAAGGCCACCTTCTAGATATACGGAAGCCTCTCTAGTTAAAAAATTGGAAGAATTAGGTATTGGTAGACCATCAACTTATGCGCCAACCATTTCTACTATACAAAACAGAAAGTACGTAGAGAAAGGGCAAGTTGATGGGAAAGAACGGAGATACAATCAGTTTACTTTAGTCAAGGAGAAGATTAAAGAAGAAGAGCTTTCAGAAATGGTAGGCTCAGACAAAGGTAAATTAGTACCTACAGATGTGGGTATGGTTGTAAATGACTTTTTAGTAGAACATTTTAGCGGAATATTAGATTTCAATTTTACCGCAGAATTGGAAGAAGACTTCGATAAAATTGCAGAGGGCAAGAAAAATTGGACGGATGTTCTAAAAACCTTTTACAGCAAGTTTCATCCTCGGGTTCTCGATGTAGAGAAAAATGCAGAACGAGAAGTTGGTGAACGTGTTTTAGGAACCGACCCAAAATCTGGTAAGCCCGTAAGTGCAAGATTAGGAAAGTATGGAGCTATGGTGCAAATTGGTTCTGTTGAAGATGAAGAAAAGCCGAAATTTGCAGGTTTAAGACCCAGTCAAACTTTACAAAGCATCACTTTTGAGGAAGCCATGGATTTGTTTAAACTACCTAAGGAATTAGGTGAGTACAAAGATGAAACGGTGGAAGCGAATGTGGGAAGGTATGGTCCTTATGTTCGTTTTGGAAAAAAGTTTGTTTCTTTAGAAAAGGATGAAGACCCATTGGAAGTTACTTTTGAACGTGCTATGGAGCTCATCAAAGAAAAGGAAGAAGCTGATAAGCCTATTTATCATTACCAAGGGAAAGGAGTTCAGAAAGGAGTTGGTAGATTTGGACCGTTCCTAAAATGGAACGATATGTTCATCAACGTAAGTAAAAAATATGATTTTGACAATCTAAGTGAAGAAGATATTGAAGCTTTAATTGAAGATAAAATTCAAAAAGAGAAAGATAAATTGATTCACCATTGGGAAGATGAAGGCATAAAAGTCGAAAAAGCAAGATGGGGCAGATTTAAAGTATCTAAGGGAAAAACAAAAATAGAATTACCTAAAACTACAGATGCAGAAGCTTTGACTTTAGATGAAGTAAAAGCCATGTTGGAAAAGAAATCACCCAAAAAGAAAAAGGCAGCAACTAAAAAGAAAACTACAACCAAAAAAGGCACAACAAAAAAGAAGAGTACAAAAAGTAAGAAGAAATAAAATTTATGGAAGTCTTTTCATTTTTAGAAGCTTTGCCAGAAGATTTTATAACACGAGTCAATTCTTTTGAAAAAGAAAGCATAGGCAAATCAATTCAATTTTACCATGAAATTGAAATTGAGAACTGGTCTGAATTTGATATTGCGTTGGTTTCAGTAACTGAATTTGAAAGCGAATCTTGTGCCAATCCAGATTTTTATATTCACATAAGAGAAGATTTGTTTCAATTGTACAAAGGGAATTGGAAGAAAAATTTGCTTGATCTAGGAAATATAACTTCAGGAAATGAACTAAGCGATACCTTTTATGTATTGCAAGAAGTGCAACGTGAATTGATGCGTAAAAATATAATTCTGATTATATTAGGAGGTCGACAAGACTTAACTTACGCCCAATATCGTGCGTATGATCACTACAAATACATGGTGAATTTGGTCGGGATAGATGCCAAGTTTGATATTGGAGACGCAGACCAACCCATTAGCGGAAAATCATACGTGAGCCATATGATAGTAGATAAGCCATATAATTTGTTTAATTTTTCAAATTTGGGCTACCAGACCTATTATGTGAAGCAAGAAGAAAAAGATCTAGTAGAAAATCTTTATTTTGAAGCCTACAGGTTAGGAGAAGTAAGTGATTCACCTTCTGAAATGGAGCCAGTATTAAGAGATGCTGACCTGGTTAGTGTTGATTTTGAAAGCATTAAAGCTTCTGAAATTTCAGTACCTAACCACAGAATGGTAAATGGTTTTACAGCAAAAGAATTTTGTATTTTTAGCAGATATTCGGGTTTAAGTTATAAAAACACAAGTTTTGGAATATATCACTTAGAAAAATTTGAAAATCTCGATTCTATTTCTCAAATTGCAGCCCAAATAATTTGGTATTATATAGAAGGTGTAAATTATAGGCTACAAGAAAATCCAAGATTATATACTTCCTTGTTTACATTGTACAAAGTTCCAATAAATGATGATGTTTTGAGCTTTTATGAAAGTGAAAAAACAGGTAGGTGGTGGATTGAAATACCACATTTTGCGAGCAAACAAAATAAACTTTCTGAAGTTTCGTTCTTACCATGTAGCAAAGAAGATTATTTGAACGCATGTGACCAAACGTACCCGAATCGCTGGTATAGAGCGAAATGTAAAAATGAAGTTTAGTTAAACATGATTAAATTAGCTTCTTTTTAAGAATTATGTTGTTTTTTTGAAAATAATTAGATAGGTTTACGCCTTTAAAAAATTGATGATAATCAAGATGCATATGAAAAATATATTCCTAGTGTTCATTTTAGCTTTACTAATTGCAAGTTGCGGTAGTAGTGACCGAGGACAATTGGTTGGAGTTGAAGGTAAAAAATGGAATCCAGAAAAACCTTATGGTATGGTACTCGTTCAAGGCGGTGCTTTTATTATGGGTAAGTCAGATTATGACATTGCTGGATTGAAAAATGCTCCTACAAAAACGGTTACTGTTCCTTCCTTTTATATGGATGAAACCGAAGTTACTAATTCTGAGTATAGACAGTTTGTAGGTTGGGTTAGAGATTCTGTGGTACGCCATAAACTAGCTGAAGCAGCAGAATTAGCTGGTGATGTTCAAGACGGCGGCGGTAGAAATAATCAGACCATTGGTGCTTTCGCATTTAAGAATGCAGGTGATCAAGAAGCAGGTGAGTTAACTGCTTTTCAAGAATTCTCCAAGCATTATGATCCTTTGCAACAAAAAATCAATTGGGATATAGATATCATTTGGAATACTGAAGAATATCCAGACGCAGATTATGTATATGTTATGGATGAGTTTTATCTTCCTGGTGAGCAGTCTTACAATGGAGAACGTATGTTAGATGTTACTCAATTTGCATATTCTTTGAAATATATGGATGTGGAAGCTGCTGCTCGTGCTAAGGGTGACAGAACTAACTTTATTGAAGAGAAAGATGTTTTAGTTTACCCAGATACTACGGTATGGATTAAAGATTTTAGCTATTCTTACAACGAACCATTACATAACGACTATTTTTCTCATGCAGCTTATGATAATTATCCTGTAGTTGGTGTAGATTGGAATCAAGCCCGAGCATTTTCTGATTGGAGAACTCAATATTTAAATGGATTTAGAAAGTCAAAAGGACTAGAACACGCAAATTATTTTAGATTACCAACTGAAGCAGAATGGGAGTACGCAGCTCGTGGAGGTTTACAATCTGCTACTTTTCCATGGGGTGGGCCTTATGCTAAAGATGATAGAGGATGTTTTTTAGCTAATTTCAAGCCTTTACGTGGTGATTATGCAGCAGATGAAGCTTTGTATACAGTAGAGGCGGACTCTTATCAACCTAATGATTTCGGTTTGTATAATATGTCAGGTAATGTTTCTGAATGGGTCGGTGATTCGTATGAGCCAGATTCCTATGAGTACATGTCTAGTATGAGTCCAAATGTAAATAATAAAGAAAATAAGCGTAAAGTTGTACGTGGTGGGTCATGGAAAGATGTAAGCTACTTTTTGCAAGTGAGCTCACGAGATTTTGAATACGTAGATACTGCAAGAAGTTATATTGGCTTCAGAACAGTACAAGATTACTTAGGGAACAATCTTGACCTAAGAAACAGATAACATTTAAATATAATTTAGTAAACAACAAGCAAACATAAATAACCCTAATTAAAATTAAAAAAAAATGGCAAAATCAAAAAGAGGTAAGAAAATAATGAATATGGTATATGGTCTTGGAGCAGCAGTTGTAATCCTTGGTGCCTTATTCAAAATACAGCATTTGGAATACGGATTTCTTACAGGTGGTGTAATGCTTACCATAGGTCTTGTAGTAGAAGCAATTGTATTTGCTATTTCTGCTTTTGAACCAGTTGATGATGAATTAGATTGGTCCAAAGTATATCCTGAATTAGCAGGAGGTGATTCTATGTCAGGTGGTGCTGAAGTAGAAGCGCAAGACGAACAAGGCTTATTGTCTAAGAAATTAGACGATATGTTAAAAGAGGCTAAAGTAGATTCTAAATTGATGGAAAGTCTAGGCGATAGCATCAAAAACTTTGAAGCTGCTTCTAAACACATTGCTCCAACAGCTGAAGCAATGGAGTCTCAACAAAAATACTCTAGTCAAATTTCTCAAGCAGCAACTCAAATGGAGTCTTTGAATAATCTGTATAAGGTACAAGTTGAAGCTGCTACGAAACAAACTGAAATTAACCAAGCAGTTACTGATAATGCCGGACGTTTAAAAGATCAAATGGAATCGCTTACATCTAACTTAAACTCCTTGAATGGTGTTTACGGTGGTATGTTAAGTGCAATGTCTCCTAAAAAATAAAGCTAGGACTCAAAATTCTAATTGAAATAAACGAAATTAATATTTAAAACCATTATTATATGGCATCAGGAAAGGAAACGCCAAGGCAGAAGATGATTAACCTTATGTACCTTGTTTTTATTGCAATGCTTGCACTAAACATGTCTAAGGAAGTGTTATCTGCATTTGGACAAATTAATGAATCACTTGAAAGTTCAAGTGAAAATTTTGAAGACAAAAATTCAGCAGCACTTAATGCACTTAAACAAAAGGCAGTAGACCAGCCTGCTCAATTTGCTGAAATTAAAGAAGAGGCAGTTAAGGTAGTCAATTATACTAATGAATTGTATAATTATTTTGGCGAAGTAAAAGCTGAGTTTGAGACTTCAGTAGAAGATCCTAAGGATTATGAAACCATGGATAAGGATGCTTATGTTAGCCAATACTTTAGAAAAGGAGATAAGTTGAAACCAGAAGGTGAAGCTTTTATCAACAATATGAAATCATATAAAGATAAAATGGTTGCTCTTTTAGGAGATAATCCAGCTTATGCCCCATTTGTAAAAAGTATCAACGAAAAGTTTAGTGCAGAACCGATTATGCCTAGAGATGCTGGTAAAAATGCAACTCCACTTAATTACATAAATTATCATTTTGTAGGATATCCTCTAATATCTACCATCACTAAAATATCAAATTTACAACATGATTTAAAGATTATTGAAAATGAAATTCTATCTGTTAAGTTAGCTGGACAGTTAACTTCTATTGCTTCTATGGACAACTATTCAACCTTGTTACAACAAACCAAAGGAGCATATTATCAGGGAGAAAAGTTCGATGGTTCAATTGTACTGGGACGTGTTGATGAGTCAACTGTGCCTGACCAAGTTGATTTAAAATTGAACGGCAGAAAATTAAGTAAAGGAACTGATTTTACTATTGAAGGGGGTCAAGTGAAGTTGAATGTAACTGCTTCATCAGTAGGCGATCAAACTATTGAAGGTAAATTAATTTTTAAACAAGATGGTGAAGATATAGAAGTTCCTGTTAATCAAGCTTTTCAAGTAATTACAAGACCAAATCAAGCCATTGTATCTGCAGATAAAATGAATGTGGTGTACCGTGGGGTTGATAATCCTATAACCGTATCAATGCCTGGTGTTTCAGAAAATAATGTTTCTGCATCTGCACCTGGGTTACAAAAGGTTTCTGGTTCTAAGTATAATCTTAAACCTTCAACTGGTACAGAAGTTAAAATAAATGTTACTGGAACTATTGATGGACAGTCTTTTCCATCCTCTGCAGTATTTAGAATTAAATCTTTACCAAGACCAACAGGAACTATCCGTGGACAAATTCCTGATGGAAAACCAATTGGTATCTCTAAAAGTGCATTGTCACGTTCTCCTGTAGGAGCTGAGTTTGAAAACTTTGACTTTGATATTACGGCAGTTGTTAAACGTTTCTCCGTTCGTGTACCTGGAAGACCAGCCATTACTGTTAGTGGAAATACATTTGATAGTGCTGCACAACAATTATTAAACTTTACCAATTCTGGTGATGTACTTACCATCTTTGATATCCGTGCAGATGTTCCTGGTGTAAACGTACCAAGTCCTACTTCTTTTGAAGTACAATTAAACTAAAAACAATATTATGAAATTATTGGTTCTTAAAATATCCTTTCTTTTTCTTGTTTTATTTGGCTGGAAATCTTTTTCTCAGTCTAATATCTTAAATGCAAAAACACCTAAAGAAGTTGGTGTTATGACTGAAGATCAAAAGTCAGGAAATGTGGATAAGCCCTTAGAATATGGGTTCATTGCAGATCGAGATATTCTTTGGTCTAAAACCATTTGGGAAAAAATTGATTTGAAACAAAAGGTGAATTTACCTTTGTATTATCCAATTCAAGAAACCATGTTTAGTGAAACTAGAAAGCCACTTTTTCAAGTTATAGTTGATGCTATTAAAGATGGTGCTTCAGATAATCCATCTAAATATGCTATTACACAAATATACGGTTCTGACTATTTTAGAGAACAAGACAAATATGTTGGGGAGAAAGCCATCAACCAATTGAAGTATACCCGTATTATTGATGCAGGTCTACCTATTCTGGATGAATATGGTATTGTTGGTACAGAAGCACAAGATTTATACATAGAGCGATACAAAGAAGGGACGTTGGATCAACATTATCCATCAGATTTAGTAAGTAGACTTGAGTACTTTGTTGAAACTACAGAAATCACACCTTCTGATATTTCTTTTTACCATATTAAAGGAATGTGGTATTTCGATAAAATTCAAGGGGAAATGAGATATCGCTTGCTAGGATTAGCTCCTGTTGGCGACGATGTTCGAACTAAAGGTACGAGTGTAGAGTCTATTCCTGTTGAATATTTTTGGATTTGGTTTCCAGATGCTAGAGAAGCATTCCATAGGGGGAAGGTAATGAATAAATTTAATGGTTCTCACCCTATAAGTTTCGATCATTTGTTGAACTCAAGACGTTTTGATGCAGTGATCTATAAAACACAGAATGAATATGGTGATAGACGTATTAAAGAATACATCAAAGACAATTCAATGATGCAATTGCTTGAAGCGGAACGTATACGTGAAGTAATTCGTAACTTCGAATTGGACATGTGGAACAACTAATTCCTTTCATAATAAATTACAAAAAAACGTCCAATTTGGACGTTTTTTTGTTTGCTTCTATTTTGTGTGAAGCTAACCAGTTTACAAAAATGCTTAGTAATGCATTTAACATTATTCGTATTTACTGAAATATGAATTAAATTTAT
>Ga0307933_1001246_pt1 | contig 20566 bp, 17 predicted proteins | sample OrgLakmetageno88_FD_201811 | JGI IMG/M metagenome (GOLD analysis project Ga0307933, IMG submission 201811) | Saline water microbial communities from Organic Lake, Antarctica - #88 | ecosystem: Environmental > Aquatic > Non-marine Saline and Alkaline > Saline | place: Antarctica: Organic Lake...
AATGCCATTAGAAATGGTAAAACAATTCCTGACGATAAGTTAAACGCTTTATCAGTATTTACAAAAGCAATGACAGAAAAAAGAGGTTGGGCTTCTCAGGAAGATGTAGATGCTTTCTTTAATGCAGGATATAATGAAGCAGATGTGCTTGGCGTAGTAACCGGCATCTCGGTTAAAACCCTAAGTAATTATTCAAACCATTTAGCACAACCAGAATTAGACGAAACTTTTGCTGGTAGAAAGTGGTCAAAATCTTAATCAGTTAAATTATGCTAGTTAAAAAGATTTTACTCACAGTGCTTATTATAGTAGCGATTGTTATGATTGGTCTAAGTTTTAAAGCAGGTATTTTGCCTCCTGGGCTTACTGGAATTGGATTTATTATAATCGCTTATTTGTTTTATAAACAAAAATCATAGTGTTAAGGGAAATAATTATAAAGAATTTTGGCTGTACTAATTAGTTTATGTGCAATTGTAAAGTTGACAACAAAGCACAAGCAACATAACAGCTAAACCTTTTCATGGAAAAAATAAAACAGTTGATTTGTTAGTGATAAGATTAATTTTGAGTTTTTAGGCTTAAGGGCTGCCACTTGTACTATAATTCTTGGCTGAGTTGTTCCGAGAGGATCATTATATGCAATAATATCAATTCCTCCATCAGGACCTCGTTTAGCCACATCAGAAATATGATATCCCATAGCATTTAATAAAGCTGCAACCAAATCCTGAAACTCATATGGGTTTTTATGAAGAACAAAATTTCTTATCCCTGAAATTGCACTTTCTTCTAATTGATAGAGTCTAGCTTTTTGTGCTTGCCCTTTGTCTTTCTGTATCTCTACTAAGTCCTCATCATCATCTTCATTATCAATCTCTTCTTTTTTTCTTTTTGCATCCCACTCTCTATATATTTTAGTAACTGTTGCTAATAGTTTTTCAGCACCTAACTCAATAGCTTCCTCGCCTTCATTAGTCAATATCCAGAGTCCTTTGCTTTTTCTTAAAAAACCTGCTTTCATACAATCAATTGTATAAAAATGTAAAATTGATTCCCAACGGATATAGCCAGTTTTCTCATATCTATGCTCCTCATACTCATTAAACGCTAGTGTATCCCTGATTTCACCCACAACCTCTTTCCCCCTTAGTTCTCCACCGTTTTCTTTTAGAATTTTAAACATAGCAAAAACTGTTTTTTCAGCAATTATTTTAGATTTTGATTTAGCTCTGGCCATTTTCTGTTTGTTCTAAATATTCAATTTGAAATCTTGATAAAGCGAAATAAATATGTATGCGTTCATACCCTAATGATATACAACTTGTACATAAAGCGAATTTATTTAAAAACTCCACAATAAAAATCTCAAAAGAAGTTATTCATTGCTTTTGTGCTACTTTTTTGAAATTTAACAAATCAAAGAGAGGCTGTAGGAGGTTTAAAATTATTAAGATCAGTAGTTTTACGTACCTACTAATTCGCTTTGATACATCTTGCAGGAATATCCCAAAAAGTGCGTAAGCAAAATTTAAGAGCAAATTTTTCTTAAAGAAGTTTCAGAATAATTTTCAAGAAAAAATTTTAAACATTAAACACACCTTAATTATATAAGAATTAAGCCATGAATTTAACGAGCTATTAGCTCGCTTTTCCACAAGCGATGAGCTCAAGGGCTTGCGCGAAGCCCTTCAATAAAGTTACGTTTTATCTTCAATCTTTTATTGATGAGTTTAAAGGAAATCACTATTTTTGCAGTAGGAGTTTTTTAGTATCCAAAAACTCTATGTAAAACAAAAAGATAGTTTACCAACACTAAAAAAGGAAAAATGACTTCATTATTAAATCAAATCGACGAAAATAAAATCATGACCATGATTCCAGAGATCATACGAACTCTTGATAATCATGATATTGACCAACAAGAAGTTGAGCTGGTAAAAATTATTAGAGATCATATTCTTGACAATGATGAATCTTTAAAACAAAACCTGGAAAAAATTGTTGCGTTTATAAATCAGCTGCCTGATTTTCAGCCTGACATTACTGAATTATTCTATGCATTGCACAAACATTTCTTGTTCAAAACTAATTCTCAGCCTGAATATGTGGGTGTGAAAGAATTGTCAAGATCCATATTGGCTTCCTACAGCTCAAAGTGGATAGAAGCTCATACTGCCATTGGTAAAACTAAAAAGTCTGTTCAAAGAGAAATTAATGATATTCAGGATGGTATTGCTAAAATTCAAGAGAAGCTTGGTCGTTCCTACGCTAAAAACGCACATAAGTTTAGCATTTTTGAAATCATTGAACATGATGATTTTAAGGCTGTTTCTGAAAAAATAGCATCTTCTCTTAAAAAAGACAACAATGTTTTTAGTTTAAATGCGCTGATCGCTAAAAATATTCTTGAACCTATTAAAAAATCAACAACAAACAATGAATTAATACATATCAGTAAAAGTAGTCATTACGAATATTTCAAATCCGTTTTTAAAAAAGTGTATGAGGCAAGTAAAGAGAAGCTTGCAAAAGAAATAGCCGTAAAGAACGAAGAAATCTCAACCTTAAAAAAGAAACTTTCTAGTGAATTTATTGTTGAAAACCAACAAAAGTTTGCTATTCAAACCCTGAGCCATCTAAGTGAGTACGGCGTGAAAACATTTTATGTAAGACACGCAATATCAGGTGATGCAACTCCAAAAGATGCAACAGCACTCAATAGTCACTACCAAGCTATCATGATAAAATCTCATGAAAACAAGGGAGTTACCGTGTCAATCATAGATTCACTGGCTGGCAAGGAGTCAACATCTCCGATTATATACAACGGGAAAATATTGATGGAGATCCTGAAAAAACTTAGTCAACTATGCTTTAGCTCCAATACCAATGATCGATTGTTGGAACACGAAGGAATGATAACAAGCATTTTTTCAGCAGAAATTTCTAATAATTTAGAAGTTTCATTCCTAAATTCATACCAACAAACAGGCACGCAATGTGGTATTAAATGTGTTGATAATTTATTTATCCATGCACTGGGTAAGCAAGCTATTCAAATCATTGATTTTACATCTCCAGTCAACGAACCTCAAAAAGAAATAGCATCGTCTTTAAAAAGGTCAGTTTCTGAAGTGGGCCATTCATTTAGTCTTGATAAATACAAAGCACTCTCTACATGGGCAGAAAGTGGAAATATGGACATGGACTTTGATGAAGATTTACTCCATGATTTTTTTGAGGAATTGTCTGCTTTTATTGGCAAACAAAGAGCAGATTTAGAGCTCTCCAATCCTAGCAAAAGACGAAAAATTGAGCATAAAGTTTCTTCAGAAGAAGAAAAAGAGCTGTCAATTAAAGATTATAAAATAGAATGTACAGATACTGATGCAAAATCATTTGATTGTTTCAAGGGAAATCCCCCAGAAATAGACCTGCTCATACAATTGCCAACCAGAGGTGAAGCGCCAGATTTAAACATTACCGCATTTCTTACTTCATTGTCTAAAGCCATAAAAAAACTACCGCCTGATGAAAGACCAAAACATATACATTTAGCCATTGGTGTGAATGGTAATGATGAAAAAAATGTTAAGGAGAATTTCAATGAGTTATGCAGTCAAGTACAGAAATTTAAAGCCAATAATCCAGATCAGTTACCACTTTCTATAAGCGTAAATGGGTTTACATGGTCTGTTACTGTGCCAGCGGGTGGAGAGAAGTTTATTCCATTTGGTGCCATTAGAAACCATTTGTTCAATAAAATGGTGTCAGATAGAATGTATGGTAAAGATTGTAGATTTATGTCTTTGGATGCAGATATAAGTCTAAACAGGGCTACGTTAAAAAAAGTAATGTCTTTAAAAAGTGGTGAATACACTTCCATGCCTTATCAGATTCCTGCAGGTTTAGAGCAATATATCGGAATCGAAGAGGCTTTTGAACTACATGGTAGAACTCAAAGAGAAGTGGGCGATGCAGCATATTTATCGGAGCCTACCATTTTGTTAAGTCCAAAGGCGTTTAAGGCTTTGGTAGCAAAAAAAAAAGCAGGGGTTCCCATATACGGAGTGTCTGATTGTGAGGGGTGTTATATAGATGCCCATTTGCGAAATAGCGATTGTACATTCATCAAAACTCCCAACATGAAGTCTGCCGTTACCCTTCATAATTTTAAGGGAAAATACCAGGTAGAAAATCGTGAAATAACTTCAAGAGATAGCTTTATCAGCTTTTTATCATCATTGGCAGGGCAAAGTGAAAATATGTCTGGTAATGATTTCTTTGCCTATCAATTGGCGCGTAAATACCATGCCAAAAATACTGAGATTGTAAAAGCAGTGTCTGCTTTATACCTACCCAATTTGATGAGAAATGGGTGTTCGTTAAATGATTATCAAGAGATATTGGGGTCCTTAACAGGTGACAATAGTATTCCTTTAACAGAAAAACAGCAATCTATCTGCGATAATTTTAAGCTAAAAATCAAAGAGATAGACCATCCAAAACAGCAAGTCATTGAATCTAAAATTCTTAAACAAAAAATAGCGATCCTTAATTTTTCGCTTGACAAAGTAGAGGGAGAAAAATTGAATCAATCGTTGTGTAATGATATTTATTACAATTCTTCTCCAAGTTTGTTAGGTAAGCATTCATCAGATGAAATGGAGGTGGATGCCCCAAATAGTTTGGAAGGAAAATTCTATGATCGAGAAGGAATGATGCCAAGGCTGCCCATGCCTGAAAATAAAGAAATTAAGGCGTTGAAAAAAGAGTACCTGAAGACTAAAAAACAAGAAGTAAGCAATGATTTAATAGGTGAAATAGCAACAGCGGTTGAACAAGCCAATCCTGAGCTTAGGCAACTTTTCCTTCTTCTAAAAAACAAAATTCAACAAGATAATAACTTATTTGAAGCGTTTGGGAATGAGTTAAAAGAGGTGTTTAAAGTGCTAAAATTCAATAAGAAATTAGTGGAAAAAAAACCTGTAAAAAAGGGTAAAGAGAAAGAACCATCAACCTCTAAAACTACAAAACGTGCAACTTGGGAAGAAACATTTAAGAAGCTCGTAGCCTATAAAGAAAAGAACGGTCATTGCATTGTTCCTAACAAATCGACTGAAAATAAGCAATTGGCTGGGTGGGTTAATAATCAAAGAGTACATTACAAATTTAAAAATGAAGGGAAAAAAAGTCAGCTAACCGATAAGCGTATTGATAAGCTAAAAAAAATTGGGTTTGTGTGGAATACTCAAAATATTAAATGGGATCTGAAATTTAAGGAGCTCATAGACTATAAAAAAGAGTACGGAAATTGCAATGTTCCTAGCCAATGGGCGGAAAATAAGCAATTGGCTAGGTGGGTTAACACACAAAGAGTACAATACAATCTTAAAAATAAAAGGGAAATAAGTTCAATGACTGAGGGGCGTATTGATCAGCTTGAGGGTATTGACTTTGAGTGGAATGCTGGCAATACAGTGCCTTGGGAAAAAAGATTTAAGGAGCTCATAGACTATAAAAAAGAGCACGGAAATTGCAAGGTTCCTAGCCACTGGGCGGAAAATAAGCAATTGGCTAGGTGGGTTAACACACAAAGAGAAAAATACAAACTTAGAGAAGACAGAAAAAAAAGTTTAATGACCGAGGGGCATATTGAACAGCTTGAGGGTATTGGGTTTGAGTGGAATACTCTAAATAATATTAAATGGGATCTGAGATTTGAGGATCTCATAGCCTATAAAAATGAGCACGGTGATTGCAATGTTCCTAGCCAATGGGCGGAAAATAAGCAATTGGCTAGGTGGGTTAGTAAGCAAAGAACTCAATACAAAAATAAAGAAAAAGGAAAAAAACGTAATATAACCGATGAGCGAATTAAACAGCTAGAGGAGATTGGGTTTGAGTGGAATCTTACTACAAAAAGTAAAATAAGGATATAGTCACACCTATGGTTCGATAAGGCAACAGGAAGTATCGCGTAAAGTGTGTACATAAAATTTTTGGAAATAATTTTCAAAAAAAAAATTTAAACATTAAACACACTCTATCATATAAAAATTAAGCCATGAATTTAACGAGCTATTAGCTCAATTTTATACAGGTGATGAGCTTCAGAACTTCAAATTAGGTGTCTAAAATTATTTATTTCAACATTTTAAACTACAAAAAGAATGACAAACAAATGAGCAAAAAAGCTGCTACCAATTTGACTTTCTTTTTGTCATGTCCTTAGAAAATCTATCACGGAAAATCATTATTATTTAGATAATTTTAATGCTGCATTTAATAGTTAAATTTGCATAAAACTACTTTTGCCTTAAAGGCTGCACTTGATTTTCTTCTTGTTTTTTTTCATATCTCAACTGTTAAATTTAACCCTTAATCAGTTGTCTTATTTTTGGGGAATACTGTAGGCTACTCATACCAAAGCATGATAGAGCAGTGCTTACTACTAAAGATGCTAAAAAAACTCTACCACAATGAGTTAATGCTCAAAATATTTTTAGATCTGTTCGCAATTAAACCGAACTTGGATAAAAATAAAGAGAAAATAAGGAAGCTAAGGTATTATGATTATGGTACTCGAGAAGGTTGAAGTGTTAACGGAGTATTGGGTTGTGTTTCTTTACCAGATGCCCCCCTCTCAGATTTGTTAGCGGTTGTTCCAAATTTGTTTTTTTGATCAATTTTAAAACCTTTAACAATGAAATTCATTGGACTACCTTCTTTCAAAGAAGTTAAATCATGAATTCTTTTTTTAGCATCAAAAGATTTTATTTCTTTATTACAATCGCTAATCAAGCGATCTAATCGATCAGATAGGTTAACAATTGCAGTATTACTTATTTTAACCTTTTGAGGGGTTTTAAAATCTAAACTTATAGCTTCTCTATACAAAATCATTCCTTCAACAATTTTTTTAGTGATGCTTTCAAGATCTATTTGTCCGTCAAAAATACAGGGATCTTCAAGAATTACGGGTGATAAACCAATGTCCATCAACATTTTATTCATCAAAATGAACACAATTGTTCTTTGATTGCCATCGCCAAAAAAATGCGATACTTCTAGCTTACGCATCGTGTCAGCAATCAGACGTATTTTATCAAGGTCATTTTTGAGATCAAAAATTTTGTTATTATAATTTTCGAATATTTCATCCATAGCCTTAATACTTTCCTCTGGTGATCTTAACGTATAAACTCGATAGGTAAATTTAGATTCATTCTTGCGGAAATTCGGATCTTTTCGGAATATTGCTTTTGAAATAATACAATGTGCTGGTTTATCATCATAATCTAACAAATCGTTAAATTTATTTTCATTTTCAATGGGGTCAATTATAATTAGTTTCTTCCCATTAATTTCTACATTTGCTAACTCAATAAATCCTTTAATTTTCGAAGGGTTTTGATTGTTTATAAACTCAAGATCATAACCACTATTTCGGTTCATATCTTTTCTTTTGCAAACGACTTTTTCTTGTACGATTCCTTTAATTTTACCAGTTGCTAGAGAGTGCATATGCACAAACATTGCAGGGGTGATTTGTTTGTCGAAGATACTTGACACATAAACCAACGCTTGCTCCATAGATGCTCTGTAGCCAGGCTCATCTTCAAAAGCATCTTTGCCAAATTCACATCTCTTGAGATCGATAAACAAGGCAAATTGTATGTCCTTATCAATCATAAAATTATCTCTTGAAGTGCTTCCTATATTTTTATAGAAATGTTGCAAATGCTCGGAAGACTCTTCTTTTGTTAAACCAGTGGAGGTCAATGCATGCATGCATTCCAAGAAATCATTTTTGTATGAATATTTTCCTTCTGATGTGTTTTTTGAAATAATATGTTCGAATTCTTTAGAAATTTGAGTTTCAAATTCGAAATCTTCAGGATTTTGATTTTCTTTCTCATTGAGAAAGTCAACAACATCAATTGAGCTCTGTGGCTTATCTAATCTTAGTGGGAAAATCTTTACTTCACCCTTGTCCTTAAAAATCACAGATTCGATTCCATGTATTGAAAGAAGTATAGCTAGTGGTTTTTTTTTTCTATTTGCCATTTTTCTAGTTTTTTAAAACAAATTTAAGCAATTTTTAGAAGATATTATTTGTAGCTATAGCTTGCTTTGCAGAGAACAATCACACCTCACAGCAGTATTAAAATTTCTCTTCTTCTTTTATCAAAGTTAGCAAGTATTTAAATCTTTTTTAATCTTTTTTCTTCTACCTCAAAAGTTTTATCATTGTAATCTATAACATCTGACCGATACAGAGATCGTATCGCATTGATCCATCTTTTAGCATGTTTTGTAAGTTGATGTTGATCATTAATAAAACTATTCTTTACAAACAAAACACCTAAATTTAAACCTCTATACATATAATTTTCTGGCTGAATGATATTTAAAAAATATGCTTGGTTCTCATCCTTTATTTCGTTTTGATTAGTCGCATCTGATATAAAAGCAATACTCCCATCTATTTTCATTTTCCAAATACCCGATACAGGTACATCCGTAATAAGTTCTTTAGTATCTAGCGTATGTTTTATGATTACCTGAGTCCATTCACCTACATAATCATCAGTTAACCAATTGTTGTTTAGTGAATTTATATCAATGTTAAATGGAATATCCATCCATTCAAGCAGGTGAAACAAAAACAAAGGCACATCGATATTTGTGAATTTTGAATTGTTAGTAAGGTTAGATAGTCCCGAAATCCTTGGGTTTAATTCATTGAAATAAATTTCGTTATCCTCGCTATCTACCAAAAAATCGAGTTCAAAATAGCCTCTATATCCCTCTTTCCATAACAGATTTCCAAATTTTACAGTATAATTTTTTGCTTTTTCTCTTATTTGATGGTTAAAAGAATGTGGGTAAATTTCATTGCCACACCACCCAGATTTATGGGGGGTGAGTTCTTCAAATCCTGTTAAATCTATCATCAAAGGAGCCGTGAGGGTACCTTGGTTGGTTACACATGCCTCAATAGCTGTATTTATGTAGCTACTTTCTCTTCGGGTGATTTTAACAATCTTTTCTCGCTCAATTTCAGCGGCATACTTGTTATAGTCTTCTTTATTGGAAACTAAGAAAGTATTATGCCCTGCATAACCAAAAGGGGTCTGAATTGCCAAATCTGTTCCTAAGCTGCTGGTAAGCGGCAACAAATGTTTATAGCTGTTAACTTTTGTAAGTATTTGAGGCTTAAAAGGAACTTCTGCTTTTTCGGCAATCATATTAGTGTAAAGGTTGTTGTCTAAAAAAGATATCAACTCAAAAGATGGATATAAAATTTCTAGATTTAATTTTTTAGCAAGTATTTCGGTGTATTTATTAAACATCAAAAAAAGTACTTTTCCGTTACTATTGCCAGACCCTCCATTGTTGTTGATATAATCAATAACCTCTGGATGAGAGAGCAAATAGTTGTTTACTTCTTCAATGTCATGTAGATTAATTAGCACCTCTTTATTTTTGGGAGAAAATACATGTTCGCACTGCCCATCAAAAGAATCTATATAAGTGATGAATTTGAATTTAGAAACCCACCTCTCAATTCCCATAAGATGAAAACAGCTAACGCCAAAGAAATATATGGGTGTCGTGTTTTTTTTAAAAAAATTTCTGATTTCTTGTATGTTTTCTAAAGCTTTCATTAACTAAAAATTGTTGATATTATTGCTTAGTATTTATTGTGTTGTACAAATATATGGTGTTTTACTTCTTTGTCAATGCCTGAAATAAGTTACCCGAATTTAGCGTACAACGTTTTTAGCTCAATCTGTACAAGTGGCAATCCGTTTATTAATAAAATAACATCATATCTATGATTGCTATTTTCGGTATTCATACGAAGTTGATTAATGACTTCAAAGTCATTTTTACACCAGTCTTTAATATTTACTAAAGTGTAATGTAATGGTGTATCGTCTTCTCTTATAAATGTGCTTTTTTTTCTTAATCTGTTAGAGGTTTTAAATACATCTGGATTTATTATTTCAGTAAGTAATTTGTCAAATTCAGTATCGGTTAGTTTTACTCTATTTAACGTTTCAAATTTTTGTCTGAAATTTAACTCTAAAGCATTTCTATCCCTTATATCCTTTCGATATGTATATTTTAAGTCTTGCAGTTTTCCTACAAATCCGTATTCTATGTCTGCTTCTTTTACAATATCCATTTGTTGCTCTTTGTCATTAATTTTCTTTTATCAATGATTTTACTTCTACGTTTAAGATTTTTGCAATCTCAAACAAAGTTTCCAAACTTGGTTGTCTTCTGTTTTGAGCATAAGAGTTTACCATATTGTAACTCTTTTCCAATTGTTCAGCCAACCAGATTTGTTTTATTCCTTTTTGTTCTAAAACCTCTTTTATTCGGTTCATTTGGTATTTCAGAATTCAGTTCTTGTACTATCGAAACAGAATGACCATGAGTAGCTTTGATATTCTGTTTGTCTAGATCAATTTCCCAACGAATTTTATCAAAACTCTCATTGAGTTCAATCAATTGATTTGATGTGAAATCAAAATTATTTGACTTTAACGCAATTAAAACATCATCTATTTTTGCCCAACCAAATTTATCAAGCTGGATATTTCCATCTTGAGGTTTATGCCTTAGCCAATAGCTTATTAATTTACTTATTTTTTGTTGGTTTGTACTCACTTTGATTATTATGCACAACGTGTTTGTGTATGGCTAGTTGCGTTGGCGAGAACTAAGTTAGCAAAAGAAACCGAACCAGAGGAAATTCCGCAGGATTTTCCAAGTGGGGACTGACCAAGCCATAGCTTATATACTGTGTTGTAAAACGTTATTTTTTCAGTTATTAATTTATATGTCTTCTATCAGTTTTTTCGTTTCTGCATTTTGATTATAAAAAATCGTATAAAAATATTCATTGATTTTAAATGTTATTGAAATCATTTTTGAATTTTGTCCAGTTGGTTTGTGAAAAGCATCAAATTCTTCTATAATTGAATTTTCATTCTTGTATTTTCCTTGAGTTATATTGTTAGATGTTAAAAACAAGCCTCCTGGTTTCATATTCCTAACGAACTTTTCGTTTTGATAGTCTGAATATTCTCTTAAATCCGTTATATATTTATTTGTTGTAGATAAAATTGAAGCGATATTTTCTCCGTTTTGCAATATAAGATTATGAAGTTTTATGTCTTCATCGTTTTTGTCAACTAAAATCTCCCATCCATTTATTGGAATCGTAAGATTATTTACCTTTCTTGTTTTTATTTCTTGATTATTCTCAATATTTACTATCTCTTTGTTTTTTATTTTTGGTTGGTCAAAATATTCGATTTCTCTTTCAAATATAAATTTAGGATTGTTATCTATGAGTAATATACATTTAACCCAATTATTTAATTTATCTAATTCGTATTTGTAATTATATTTATAGCTGAAGTTTGTCTTATAACCATAAGTTGTCACAGTATCTTGGGAATGAATTAATTCTTCTTCAATCACATTATTATTTGCGTCATACTTAAACTGATAGGTTTGTTGGATTAAGCCTTTATTGTCTGTATAGGTTAGTTTGATTAGATTGTTATTTTTATCATAGAAATAATTGTATTTATAAGCGTACTTATTATTTGAATTTGAATATTTTGATTCAATAAGCAACCCTTGTTTGTTGTAGGTGAATTTTGTTAATAAATCTATGTTTTGTCCATTTGTGGAAAACATTGTTTTACCACTTAATTCATCATTTTCATTGTAGTCATAAGTGAACTTTCTATTAATATCTGTGCTTTTGACATACAAATCTTCTTGTATAATTTGGTTTTTGTTGTTGTATGTATATTTAGAAGAATTATTTATTTTTCCTGACCGATTATATTCCCTTTCTTCTGTTTTACTGTTTTTGTCGTTATAATCAAAAATGTATTTTTCATTTGGGAAACCATCAAGAAAATTGTCAATTTCTATTAAATTCCCATACTCGTTAAATTGCATAAAGAAATCATTTAATATAATTCCATTTTCAGGTTTATAAAACCCAGTATTTGAAGGAAATAAGTCTAATCTGTTTTTGATAGAATTATCATCTCTATATTTCAATCCTTTGCTAATTTTTCCAAATTCATCAATTGCCTCAAATGAAACTTCTGTAATACTTTTAACTTTCCCGTTTAGATTTAAATTTGCTAAATCAGTTGTGTTTTCTTGATGAGTTTCGCAACCAAAAAAAGACATTGTAATGAATAGTAATAATATATTCCTCATAAAATTTGTATGGTGTTTTGATTGAAGTTCGGTTTTTTTTTAATGTTTTACAACGTTGTTGTGTATGATTAGTTGCGTGTTTAAGCACGAAAGTTAGTAAATAAAAACTGAATAGAAAATCCGCGAGGATTTTCGTAAGTAGGCTAAAACCAAGCAATTAGTTATACACATTGTTGTTTTAACTAGTATCTTAAAACACTGTTTATGTGTATTTTAAAAAACATTAAAATAAAAAGGTACAACATAGGTACAACTTTTAAAGCATAGAAAACAGCTTCTAAACTAATATAAACGATTTCAAAACGTTTATCAAATTTTATTTAAGCCATACCAAAGCTAAGATAAATTCCTAAAGTTCCTTAAAACCTATCCACAACCGCATACAACCCTTTTTTCTTTGATTTAGCCTTTAAATTTAGTTCTTGATACTTTGGTAGTTCGGAGCAATAAAGTTTGTCATAAGGCTTTGCAAATCCCTTTTTGACCATTATTTCGTTTAGTGTTTTGCCGTTTGGCAATACCACATAAGCCAAAGTTCTGCCGTATGGGTCTTGTTCGTTGCCTACTTCTTGAATTAATGTAATCCGCTTTCCAATCTTTGCCCTCTTTCTTAAAAACTCATAAGACTTGTGAGCAAGCTCCATCAAAAAACGACCTGGTAAATGGGTTTCTCTTTCGTCCTGCTTTAGTTTCTTACAAGGAGTTAACTCTGGAGCATCAATACCATAAAAACGGACTTCTTCCTCTTTATTTGAGATGCTATTTTTTACTATAATGCCATCACCATCTACCACTTTTACGATTTCGTAATTGGTTTTTATTCTTGTCTGACTTTTTACCGCTATTTGCTTCAAATTAAACCTGTTAAGTTACTAAATAAGAGTTGTTTATTATGTAAATTTACGATATTTTAAACATTAAAAAGTTATATTATGGCAAAACAAACAGGTCTGGTTCGTTACTCTGGAACAATGGGTGGTGTTCGACATTTCAAAATTAAAGGACTTCAAGGCGATTTTGCAGGATTAAAAGGCGGTCCAACCGCAGAACAAATTGCAACAGATCCGGCTTTCAAAAGAACTCGAGAGAATATGAATGAGTTTGGAGGGAGTGCAACTGCGGGTAAGTCTCTAAGAACAAGTATTGCAGGTTTAATCCGTAACAATGGCGATAGCCAAGTTACTGGAAGAATTACGGCAATCATGAAAAAAATCAACTTGGAAGATGGTTCAGAAGCAAGAGGGCAAAGAGCTATTTTGGTAACGGTTGCACCTCAATATTTAGATGGTTTCGAGTTCAATAAATTCACTTCACTAAGTGGTGTATTCAATGCTCTTTACACCATAACTCCTACTGCAGCAAGAGATGGCTCTACGCTTGAGGTACCTTCGTTTAATCCATTAGACAGAATGTATATTCCTGCTGGTGCTACTCACTTTAAAATCATCAATGCTATTGCGGTTCTTTCTGATTATGAATTCAATGCAACTACTAGAGTTTACGAGCCAAAAGACGGTACTACAAATGGTTTAACAGACGTGAAAGATTCAGGATATTTGCCAGTAAATGCTGTAACTGGTTTGATTAGTGTTGTAAACACGTTGCCTGGTTCTCCTACTGTTTCAACCGATGTATCGGTAGTGAACTTGTTGGCGGTAGAATTTTATCAAGAAGTGAACTCGAATTACTACTTATTTGCACAAGGTAATGCAATGAAAGTAGCCAAGATATTCTAATTCTTCATCAGTGAATTAGATGATTTCAGAAAATCGGGAAAGCCTGCTCAAATTGAGTGGGCTTTTTTTGTTTACATCATTTTTTCCTATAATGGTGAAATATGGGTTAAATAAGTATGCCTAAACCATAAGTCAACTATAGGAAAGGTATTTTACCTTCTTTTTATGTAGCGGTAAAAAATAGCTCTCTTTGCATCATTGATGAGAAGCAAAGTCTCTTTATATTTTTTCTCTTGCTGCTCTAAAATTTCTAATGCCTTTACTAACTTGTTGAAGCCTTTTAAATCTTTGCAGGCTTGTTCCAATCCTGTTTGTATGGCTTGTTTACAATCGCCAATGGTGATGAACGGAATGACAGAGCCTCTCAAAAAATACTCAAAGGATTTTGCATTCCATAAACCGAAACAAAGGGAGTAGAAAAACTTTTTTTCTTCTTCGCTTTTGGCGGTTAATACAAAGCAATTGGGGCAGGGTGCATTGAGAGGCTTTCCGCTGTTGTTTCCTTTGCATAAGATGTAAAAATGCGGCTCATTTATTTGAGTTTTTGGGTTGTGTGTTTTAAGTTTGAAACTTGGCATAATTTGTTATTAAATCTTTGCTTCGCTTCGCTCGCATATATTTTTTAAAAGAAAACAGAAAAAAAAACGAGAAAAAAAAAGAAAAAGAAAGCCTTTTTAAGGGTGTCTCGGCAGGACAGTCAAGGTTTTTGGAATAAAAAATACCAACCAATAGGGTGGCTATTTTTTATTTCAAAACCCGAAGGGCTTGACCTTTACAGACCTGACGTAGATGCCCTATCCTTGCTTTACTTTTTATTTTTATGAAACATATATTTCAACACTTTTTTGACTTAAAATCAAATCACAATAGGCTATAATTCCAATGGGGGAACACTTCCAGAAAAAAACAAAGTATTCCGAATTTGTGCGGTGGCTGCAGCGTGGCAAGGGTAGTGACTGAATGGAATGGAGCGATTTCTTGGGTATGGAATGGAGCAAGACTGTGAGCTTTTGCAGGGTTGCAAACTTTGCAATCTTTATATTTCTGCAAAGTTTTAGAGGGTTGGAAAAAGCAGACTAATTGCGTATTGGAATGATGCGGTGGGTATCGTGGAATGGAGAGAAGGCACTACTCTTGCTGGCAAAATTAGGATGTAGTGGGTGCCAAGCAGTGAAACGAAATGGCACCGACTAAAAGCCGAAATAAAATCTTAGTTTGTTTTTTCTGACCGCTGAAAAGGGTGGTGGGGAATTGGGACCTATTGCACGAAGTGCAGGAAAAGGGCAAATGCAAAGCCGCTATTTTGCATAATACTTGTTATAGTCACAAAATGCATTAAACCTGCCTTGCAAACCATTGAAAAAGTGCCGTTTGTGCTATAACTCGTATTATGTAACTTAGCTTTGGGTTGATTTTTATGGCGGAATAGTTGTTTGAGCAGAGGGAATAGCTCTTTGCTTTTTTGATCTTCCGATTTAAAAAAATAGCATTTTAGGCAAAAAACAATGGGCTATGGAAGCAGTGGCAACTATTGTGACCTAAAAATCAACGAAGCAGGGAAAAGCGGAACAATCCCAAAAGACAGAGGGTTTTTGCTTGCAAAAAACTGGGTTTTGGGTTGAGGGGACTTTTTAGCCTAAATGTTTCTTCAAAAATTATATAAAAAAACCCCAGACCGTATCTGAGGTTGTTTATTATTTTTGAGTACACATCTAACGCTAATGAATAGACGGATACTTTTAAGCTATTGTTTCAAGATAATCAGAAAATTTAATTATTGATTGAGCATCTTGAAAATTCTTAGTAATACGTGGTAATGAATTAGTATCAATTATAGTGTATGGATAATCTGCATTGTCTTGCTCCATAAGTATTTCATACAATTTATGATGAGATGATTTTGAACCTTTATAAGAATCAATTAATAAATAGTGTTGATTGTTTTCACTATCAAAATCATTGTCTTTACTAAATAAATTTATTCTATAATTCAAACTCTCTAAATCTGAAATATCTCTTCTAAAACTATCAATAGGTTTTTCTGAATTAAGATCTATAGATTTCAAGCTATAAACACTACCATTTACACCTATACCATCTAAAGTATAATCAAAAAATAAATTTGGAATTTGCTCTTTCTTGATTTTATAATCTAAATCAATAACATTAGTTAAAGGCTTATAAAATATATTTTCAATTGTATTTTTAAAAGATCTATCTATAATACTCTTTTTAGCCTCTCTTAAATTAAGTTCTATATATTTCTGAAAAAAATTATTGAACTTATTATTATCAAATTCTAAACTAATAACAGAAGGCTTATCAAATTGAAGGAAACCATTATTATAAATAGAAAGCCTGTTAAGATATTCTAAATTTACATTTACCTCTCTTGAAAATAATGATACTTCTTCTTTAAGTTGTAAATCAATGAAATTAGAAATCTTATCAATAGTATATTCAAGTAAGTTTGAATTATTACTATTAATCTTGTGAGTGATATTAATCTTTTCTTTAGAAAATTTATAAAACACTTTCCCACTAGATATTACTATCATTCCAATAGCTAAGTTCTCCTTACTTAAAGGATTATTAACAAAACGTATTATGCTGTAGTAAGATTTCATCTTAAATATTTAAGTGTATTTTAGACACTAATAAATTTCTTTCTTTATTACTTAATATTTCTACTATCTTCTCTTTCCCCTTTTTACTTAACCCGAATGTGTTAGGTATCTGGTCGAAAACAAAATCTAAATTTTTGATTACATTATCAAAATCTGCTAATATTCTATAATGAAAGTTAGCGATAAATTCCGAGCCTGCAAAACTAATGATACTTCTTGACATAGGCGTCCTTAAAATGGATTTTGAATTAATCGTTGGCATTAATGCAATTCTAAATGCTTTATAATTACTCTGTAAACCAAATGCTTGTGTATGATCTATTGGTAGAAATTCAAATTTACCATCAATAGTTTCCTTTACTAAAATATTTGGATTACTACCTCTTCTATCTTTATTACCTATCCAATAATCAAATACACCAATTTTTAATAAATCTGTAGGGTTTTTGTATTTATTATAATCAAATTTATTTTTTAATATTGTGTTATACACCTCTACTTCAGTTGTTGATTCCTCTAATAAAGTACCAAAAAATATAACGTCATCAAAAGCTAAATTATTGTAACGAGCATCGAAAGCTTTGTTTTCTCTTTTAAAGTCTTCAAAAACTTCTTGTGGTATTTTTATTAAAGCTGGTTTTACAGTTCGAACATTCATTAACTCTAAAGCGTACACACATAAAACTTCATTAATAAGGTCTTCGAAAGGCGGATGTGTTTTAAAAATTGTTTTAGCATAGTATAATTCCGCATCCTCACACATAACGAGGAATGGAACACTATTTGTGCCTACTTGTTCTCTTATCTGTACTGCTGTTATATGCGTAATTTCTTCCAAATGATATATTTAGCAAATTTATGACAAAGATATTATTTATTAAAATTAAAACTTAACTCAATAAATTTTCTATTTTACTAAAAACCTACTAATTATTAAATATTAGAATATTCTAAATACAACCAATCAACAAAATCATTCAATTTAGATTTTATCAATTCTTCATCATTATACTCAACCATTTTCAAACCTTTATCAGTAACCTCAATGTTTTGTTTCTTTTCTATTGATTGAATTGTATCATAATATTTATTGTATAACCAATCTCTACAACATAAATCATCATCTGGTAATTTTCCAAATTTAGGATTATGCTCTGCACCATTTAAAACATTAAAATCATATTCTCTTATGTTATCTTTTGGGAAACCAATCAAATCTAATACAATATCATAAATTTGAACAGCTACTCTAGTTAGGTCAATACCTTTCTGCTCTAATTCCTCAAATAGGCATTCCTGCTTAAATTGTTCAAACAATAAATTGACTAAACTATCTTTCATACTATAAACTATATTGTAAATATTGCATAAGGATTATAACTAAATGCTAAATAGTATCTAAACCTAATTCTTTTAAATACCCATTGTGTTCTGCAAGTGCTTTAGCTGATTTCTTTTCTACCTCAACTATTTTAGCATTTACTTCTTTTAAATCAATTTTAATTTCCGCTTTAGCTGTGCTAACATATCTAGAAATATTAAGATTATAAAGATTATTTTTAATTTCTGCCATCGATACCCTACGTGCATAACGCTCTATTTTATCTGGTCTGTTTTGATAGGCATCTACTATTTCTTGAATATCATTAGGCTCTTTTAGGTCTATTTTACCATCTACTGTACCATCACGTAAAATATTTTGACGCTTTTCTTTTTTATAACGCTCACTTGCATTTATAAACAATACATCATCCTCTTTTTTACATTTCTTCAATACTAATATACATACAGGAATACCAGTTGAAAAGAATAGATTTGAAGGCAAACCAATTACTGTATCTATATTGCCATCTTTCAGTAGTTTTTCTCTTATGCGTTGCTCTGCACCACCTCTAAATAAAACACCGTGTGGTAAAATAATAGCCATTGTACCTTCGTCACTTAAAAAGTGTAAACCGTGTAATAAGAAAGCGAAATCTGCTGCTGATTTAGGTGCTAAACCATAGTTTTTATAACGGAAATTTTCACCCATTGCTTCGGATGCATCCCATCGTAAACTAAAAGGCGGATTTGCAACAATAGCATCAAAAGTTGTTTTTTTGGCTGGATTCATTTCATTTAATAAATCCCATTCGTTTTTTAAGGTGTCTCCGTGAAATATTTCAAATTCTGAATCTTTTACACCATGCAACAACATATTCATACGTGCTAATTTGTAGGTGGTTATGTTTTTTTCTTGTCCGTAAATTCTACTAATTGTACCGCCTCCTTTTTCTATTTTATCTTTTACGTTTAATAGTAAAGAACCTGAACCACAAGCAAAATCTAATACTCTATTCAGTTTTTTCTTTTTACCTGCTTTCGGATTCTGACTATCTAATGTTACAATTTCGGATAGGATTGTAGAGATTTGTTGCGGTGTATAAAACTCACCTGCTTTTTTACCAGAACCTGCTGCAAACTCACCAATTAAATACTCGTAGGCATCACCAAGCGTATCACTATCTGTTGAAAAATCCGCAATACCTTCAGATATTTTCTGAATGATTCTACAGAGTGCTTTATTTCTATCTGAATATGTTTTACCTAGTTTTTCTGAATCTAGATTAATTTCTGAGAACAAGCCTTTAAAAGAACTTTCAAACGAATCATTTTCGATATGTTTAAACCCTTTTTGAAGGTCACGTAATAAATCTTCATTTTGTGTACGTGCTAATTCAGAAATACTATTCCATAAATATTTAGGCTCAATTATATAATGCACTTTTCTACGCATTTGTTTTTCAATAAGTAAAGATTTTGGATTTATCTCGTTTTCAATACTTTTTTCTTGAACAAGAACTTCTGAATCTTCTAACGCCTCAATAAATAATTCACAAGGAAATTCAGGGTTAATACTATCTGTAATTGTCCAATTTTCAGGTGCAAACATAAAAATATGTTCTTTCCCTTTTTTGTCTATTGAATAACTGCGTAATAAACCAGATTTCACGAAATAGATTTTCGAGTTTATTTCTCCATTGTGTTGTAATATTTCTCCTTTTTTTACTTTAATTTCTTTCAAGACGGGATTTTTTTCAAATGGCATACAACGGTAGAGGCTTCGCGCCGTTCCCCGTAGGGGTATGGTGTTAAGCCCATGATGTGTTCAGTTTGGTCATTTTTATAGATACGGAGGTAAAAATCTTGAGGAAAAATATCCTTTAGAAAGATATGCAAAAGAAGCCAAGAGACTTATTCAGGTAATGGATAATAGGTTGGCTAGCTCAAAATACCTTGGTGGGGATACGTATAGTATTGCTGATATTTGTACTTTTCCTTGGTTTTGGGCTTTGACTGCTGCATATAATGCTCAAGAAATGCTAGGGCTAGATAGTTTTGTTAATGTTCAAAAATGGTATCAAGAGTGCATAGCCAGACCAGCCTTTAAAAAGGCAAAGGATAGGATGGCTAAATAAGATGGTGTGACTACGAAAAAAAAGATTATAGCAAAAACCATTTAGAGAAAATACATACAGCACCAGAAACAAGAAAGCAGAAATTCTGTTATCATAAAATACTCATTACCAAATCTCCAATTTCAAATAGCACAGAAAAAAGAGTTCAATTCTACACTCCCCTACTTAAAAAAATCCTAGTTGACCTATTCACATAAAACAAACTATTCTATTTGTATCAAGGTGCAGAATTGATGCACGTGTATGAAAACACTTTAAAAAACCACACACTTAATTACACTAATTTATTCAGTTATGTCAAACGCAGAGACCGAGAAAAAGACATCATCGAATGATAAAAAAGCATTGCTTTACAGATGAGTGGCTAGATTCCTTCAATAAACAAAAAGAGCATAAAAGAATTGAATATTGGAACGTATTAAACCTCCTAAAAAACAACCAGACACATCAGGTTTTTTACTGTTGGTATAAAGCC
>Ga0307933_1001253_pt1 | contig 20519 bp, 21 predicted proteins | sample OrgLakmetageno88_FD_201811 | JGI IMG/M metagenome (GOLD analysis project Ga0307933, IMG submission 201811) | Saline water microbial communities from Organic Lake, Antarctica - #88 | ecosystem: Environmental > Aquatic > Non-marine Saline and Alkaline > Saline | place: Antarctica: Organic Lake...
ACAATGGGGAAGAAAAAAGATGACCCCGGTAGAATACCGAGATCATCTTTTGAGTGTTTTTGTTTAGACTCCGCTAAATGGGGTACGGTTCATTTACTATGGTGTTTTTGAATACCCCAAGAAGAGTGGTAATTGGTATACAGGTATTCATAAACCTCTGATTACAAAAGAATTATATAATCTCGTACAAGATCAAGTGAAGAGTAATATTCTTCGAGTTGAAAACAAAGAATTTGCTTTCACAAAACTGATGAATTGCGGCATATGTGGCTCTGGTATCTCCGCCGATGAGAAGTTTAAGAAACTGAAAAACGGAGACATAAATCGACATGTTTACTATGGTTGTACAAGAAGCAAGGATAGAAATTGCAAGGGTGGATATATTAATGAGAAAGATCTGGTTAAACAATTTCAGAAATTGATTGAGAAAGTAAAAATATCAGAGAAAAATATGAGAAACAAAATCAAAGAAGAAGTATCACGAATAAAGAAATTTAATCAATTACTTCTTGGTATAGAACAAGAAATCAGTGTCAGTTCTATTGATATACAAAACTATGCAAAGTTCATTTTGAAAGAAGGATCAATTGATGAGAAGCGTGAGTTACTTGGGTGTCTGAATGGGAAGATTGTATTGAGCGAAAAACAACTTTATTTAGAAAATTAAAAAAACACTATCAGGTGTTTTTTTAATGATTACAACTTACCCCAAACAATACAGAGCTTGTATATCCAGCATAGCCGGTACTATCAGTACAAAATAGATCGTCTCGTGTTTGTAATGCGGTATATTGAGTGTAAGTGTCTCCTCTTGATTGGTAAATTAATGAATAACTATTACCAGTATTTAATTGTAGATTGGTAATATAAGCAAAGGCATTATTATATGTACTATTATCAATATAGTATAATTCAATATCTGCTCGTCTTTGCGATAACTTAGCTTTTGCAGCTGCGTCACGAGCTTGTTTTTCTGCAGATTCTTCTTCATCAAAATCACTATTTGTTTGATGATATTCTATATCACCACAAACAAAAGGTTCATTTCTGAATGTAGAACCATTTTCATCTACATCGTAATGTGCACATGCACGATAATAAAATGATATCCCTTGTTTATTATGCAACTGATTTTCGAAAATATCACCCTCATCAAAATCTTCAATATATTGAATTGTTGACCATTCCAAGTCTAATAAGTCTTGAAAATTATCAATAGATTGTAACGAAGATTTTCTTTCTGAAAGAACAAAAGAAGGAATTACTTTGTAATTAGCATGAGGTGAATTATTTCCAAAACTACCAGTTATTATCGGTGACTCTAAATTTAAACCGGTAGTATTATAATAACTATCTTCTGTTTCAATTTCAGGAATAAAATCAAATTCTAGATCTCCAGTTTCAAAACTTTTTATATCAAAACCACATCTAAACGGCTCCTCCTTACTATCAATACATGCGGTAAAATAATATTCTTCATTTTCTTCTAAGTTAGAAAATTTCTTTGAAAAACTACCAGTTTGATATACACCACCTACAAATAGTTTTTTTAATCTTTCCCCTGACTGATCAATTTGTGCAAATGAGTTTTTACGACTTGCTGTTTTAACTCTAGATTCGCTTGTCCCATAAATAAAATAAATATCCGCTTCAGTACTTTGGTTCATTTGAATCTGTGCTCTTAAATTAGCACTATCTTCATCAATAGAGTCTGCTGATTTTGTAGTAATGGTTGCCCCTTGTTGAGAAGGAAATACACATCCAGGAGCATCTATTCCACACGGAATAGAATTAGGTTCTACACAACGCTCAAGTGGACCACATGGTACTGGAAAATCACCAGGATGACATGAGTTATTCAAAACAGCTCGTGTTAATGGACCTACAATTCCATCTGGTTTTGTATTAAGTGACAGTTGCATTCGCTGAATAGCACCTGTTGATATTGGACCAAGTTTCCCATCTTCAATACCTGACGAAAAACCAAGTCGATTAAGATGTTTTTGTAAAATATGTGCCTGGGTAACAACACCTCGTGTATACGAATGATAACGTCCATTGTATGCACCTGATCGCAAATTTTCGGTTAATTGTAATTCCGCAGGGCACTGCATTGAAATAGCTGGAGTTAATGCAGATACGTTTTGAGTTGAAAATAACCCAAGAATAATAATTGGTAATAAATATTTAATAAATTTCATAGTAATTTAATTATATCACAGAAAAAGTATTTACAAAACCTGTAAAAAAAATACCACCTGATTAAATAAGGTGGTATTTAGTATTTTGTTGTATATAAATTTATAGAAAATCTACAGCAAGGCTCATTATGTTATTGATATTATCCATACCAATTCGTTGTTCCCAACGCTTTACAAATAACCAAGATTTATATTTTTCTGGAACGTATCCATTTCTCCCATCATATTCAAAACATTCAGGATATGATTCGATAATATCATTCATATCGTCATGAAAATCTTCATCCTCATTACTCATACCACTCCATTCATAAGGGAAACGATCTAGGTGACCATATTCTTCAAAGAAATCTTCAAAGTCTTCTGATAGATCTGAGTTCTGATTTTCAATCCAGTAATTCACTGAATTATACCAAAAGGTTGTTCGATCATTCCAGTCAGAGAAGTATAGTAATGCTTTTATACTAGTTCTATTATTCTCAGCAAGACTGGTAACCAAATCAGGATTAAGGCTTAAGTTTGATACAAAAGCGTTTATTTGACTGGTATTAAATCCAAGAGATATCGCCACCGATGATTTAATATCACTCATAGAAGTTGGATAATATCTATCACTCGTAAAGTAATCTATACGTGGATCAATATCACCAACAGCAACTCCATCAAGATTAAGTTCCGATAGTAATTCATATGCACAAGCATCAGATATACACGGCTCGAAATCTATTTCGTCGTGTGAGCAACTGTTAAAAAATAAAGCGATAATTGGAATAAAAAATAGTTTTTTCATTGGTATTAAGTTTTAGTTAAAATTATTTATTTAAGGTACTAATTAAATTTAATATATCATATAATTATATATATGTCAATAATATTTCCATAAAGAAAAATCACTTTTGAAGTGATTTCTTCTTTGTACTAAATTAATTATAGCACGTATTTAGTGCTAGCACAAGCTGGCTGCCAGACTAGGGTTCACCCGATTCGCTATCGCTCTCGAGTATAAACCTGACGGAATACACAATCTTGAAAAAGTATAAAAAAGAAGCAGGACGCTTTGGCGACCCTACTTCTTTTTCATATGCTGGCAGACTGGGATGATGTTCGAACTTTTATATCAGCCCACTTGTCTTCGTAAAAACTTATTTAGTTCCTCTCTTGATGCCCATGCATCAAAAAAAACCTGAGCAAAACTATCAGCTTCACTAAATGGATTTCTGCCCTTGTAGATTACCTTTGAAATATCATTTTCATGAGCTATTTGATTTCTTAAATCTGTAAGTGGTTTAATACTATGAATATCATAAGGCCAGTTTTTTAATATTGGCCACAAAAGGTTCATTACTTGTCCAAAACCCAGTTTATTAATCATTTTTTTTAAATCTTGAGCTCGATTGATATCTTCATCAGTACTATCCTGAAATATTATTGTTTTAAAATGAGCATATAAAATTTCTCTAAGTAAATATTCAATTCCAGCATGAATATCAAATATGACAGATCTTACGAAATGATCATCATCACTTAGCTCTGAAGACCATTCTTTAATTTTTTTATATGCTTCTTCTGGACTGCCAAACCCCACTAAATCTAAATACTCATTTTTTGATTTCATAAAATTATTATAACAAAAAACACTCAATATGGAGTGATTTTTAAATAGCTGGCAAATAGTGATGATGTTCAAACTTTTTTTGTAAATACTAACCTAAAGATATTATTTTAAACCTAAAAGATTTAACAATTTTTTCAATTTCCTCCTTCATATTTAGTGTAATTTCATCCTTATTTTCCCTAAAGATAGACCCTTTTAGAAAATATATAATATTTCCTGCAGGAATATACATTTCATACCTCCATGCATCACCATCTATTCCACCCTTTGAGAGATAAAATGATTCTAATCCTAAATATCTATCATGATAGATACTCTGTCCTGTTGAATTAATAAAGTCATCTTCTGCAAAAAAATTTATATAATAGTTAGAAAAAGATTCTTCAACGTCTTTAATAATAGAATTAATATCTCCACTACTTAAAACAGTTTGCTGATATTTTTCATAATACTTAGTCATCTGTAATACATTTTCTAAATTTCCAAGTGCATTTTCATTATCTCCGATGTCAGAACTTACAACAGCCTTAGAAAAATCTACCAAATTGATAGTGCTAATCATAAGTAAGGATTCTGCTTCACTATTTGCATTTATTGAACTATAAACCGAACAAATATCTCTATGACTACCACCCTTCAATTCACTATTTGTATACGAATTTATCCATGACTGAGGTCTCTTAATCCAATTTAATTTTGTATCTATGAATGATAACGAATAATTGTGTTCATTATTTTTAACTCTTTGTTTTTGTACTTCATTTATGCCAAAAAATTTTGTAATCATTTTTTTTAGAATGCTCATAATTACATTATAACAAAAGAATTTTGATTTGTTATAATTAATCACCTTAAGTAATATCGTAGTTTATTATGAGGTCTATCAGAATAGTATTCAAAGTTATTTAGCTATGTAGGAATCTAAATGTTTAATAATCTCTGGATAAAGGGTATCAAATTCTTTTGAAAGTTTAGAAACTTCTTCAATTGGTATATTATAGCCTTGCCAATAAACCTGCATGGATATTTTAAAATAAGCTTTATACATTAGATTATATTTTATTAGTAATGGCTCAAAACTTGAATAGATATTCGTTCCAGCAGCTATTTCTTCCATCTCACTTAATAAATCGAGAATTTCTTCTGCGACAGGTCTAATTCTTTTTCTCCAATAAGTAGTATTTTCCTCATCAGTAAATTCCCTCATTGAAATTGATTCATCTAATCTTTCAGATATTATATTTTTTTTATCTGACATTATTTTAAGTTTCCTTTTTATTTTTACAGATAATCCTCCTATAGTGTTATGAGTATCAACAGAAGAATCAATACTTTTTTGTTTTCTATAAATATATTTAACTGTAAATACAGCAAGTGTTAATCCAGCAATCAATGTTCCAACAAAAGTATTATTAAATGTTTCTGATATTGTATTAAAAAATATTTCCATGAAATTATTATAGCAGAATCAAATATAAATTATAAAAACTCATACGAAAAGCCACTGGCTTCGTGTGAGTTTTTATTTTGTTTTGATATGATAAATATATGAATGATAGTCAAATTGTCGAAAAAGTAATAAACGTACTCATGCAAGCCCCCCTTACAAGTCACAAAGATGATTCAATTAATTTTGCACATGTCTACTTAAAACAAGTAGAACTCGAGGGACTTACTCACAACCAATGGAATTCTGGAATTGCTATTTTAATGATTGGTAAATATTTAGTCCCTAGTACAGAAGAAAAAATGGAAGAACATCTAGAAGATATAAATATCTTTGAAAAACTTTTTCCAAATGCTATTGCAGATTTTAAAAAATTATCAGAAGAAGATAAAAAGAAATTTGAAGAAAATCTTAAAAAAGCAGAAGAGCAAATGAGTAACCCATTAACACCTACTGGCCAAAGAAATATTCATGGTGAAATATTAAACTCTGGACCAATAGGAACATATAAAATTCTTAAAGACTTACGAAAATTAAAAGAAGAAATTCAAGGTGGTTTTGATGTTAAATATATTCTTCAAAATATCTCCTACAACAAAGAAACAAAAACACTTTCATTTAAAAATATGGATATCGAAATGCAACCAACAAGTAAACCAAATATGCATACCAAAATACTTTCATTCTTAAAACATAATGGACTCAAGGAGCAATATAGTTTTAACATTATATGGAGTAGTCACTTTTTTGATGGCTACCAAAAAGAAGGTGCTGATGAAAATATTATTGATGTGTATCTTGAACAATTAGAGAACCGAATAGAGCAAGTAACTGCTAAAAAATATGGTAACAAGATATCTGATTTTCTTATTATCACGGAACAAAACAAAAAGAAATACGTTCAAATTAACCCTAAATACTCAAGTTAAAAGTAAACTTTACCCCTGTTTACCTTAAGTGAAATGAAAGAATAAAGACCTGCAGAGATAGCCTATGGCTTCTGCAGGTTTTTATATGCAAATTTTCAGTAACAACATTATAAAAAGATACCAAGACCTCGTACAAAAAGAGAACGGGTATTTTCCTGATGAACAACAATCAGAAGTAGACCTTCTGACCCTCACTGATTTTTTTCTATTATTTAAACCAAAGAGTGATGAGTCGTGATTTCTTGTGCCGTGTAAACCAATATGTAAATGAGTGTCATGGAGCGTAGCGAACTTGATACGAATGCACAGATTGGTACACAAACAAAAGAAATCATTACTCCTCACGTTTATCAATTTAACACCCTATTTTTTTGGTTGCCTATGTAGTATTACCTAGGCAACCACTCGGACAGGACAAACACTATTATGAAGAAATCTAATTACGTTTTCACCATAAACAATTACACAAAACCAATGCTCAAACAATTTGAACAGGTAGCTCAATCACTCGAAAAACATCGATATATTTGCTACTCACTTGAGATAGGGGAAAAGAAAAAGACAAAACATATCCAAGGATATATTGAACTTAATGAATCTCAACGATTCACTTTTCTACAAAACTATTTCAATCTTCAAAAGAAAAATAAGCTTTTCAAATTCCATATTGAATCAGCAAAAGGAAGTCAGAAACAAAACCTAAAATATATCTCAAAAGAATCAGAAGCTATTGAATACGGAGAACCAAAAAAGAAAGGTACACGAACAGATATTACGAATCTCAAAACTAAACTCAAAGAAAATCCACGAAGTATCAAAAAACTTATGAATGAAGAAGTAGTTAATACACAACAAATGAGATTCCTTGAAGGTATGACTAAATATATGCTTAATGCTCGAAACCCTAGCGATCCACCCATAGTCTTTTGGATATATGGTTCAACTGGTGCAGGTAAAACAAAACTTATCTATGATTCATTTGAATCTATTCATTCAGTATCAGATTACAAATGGCCTGGAAATAATTACAACCAACAAGAATGTTTTCTTATGGATGACTTTAGACCAGAAGATATTCCGTTTCATACCTTACTCAAAATGATTGATAGATATCCATTTACCTTAGCAGTCAAAGGAAGTTTCATTGAATTAAATTCTCCCTATATTGTTATTACAACAACACGAAGTATTGATATGACCTATGTAGGACATAGAGAAGATATTCAACAACTTAAACGAAGACTCGAAGAAATTAACCTTGATATGAATCCAGTCGAAGATTTAAAGAAGTACAGAAAACTAGATGATTTCTAGTTTTTTATTTCTAATTATCAATTTTATTGTATAGTCAAATTATGAAAGCAATAATCTATGTACGAAAATCAACCGATACCGAAGACAAACAACTTCTTTCACTAGAAGCTCAAAAAGATGAAATGTTAGCTTTGGCAGAAAAATATGATTTAGAAATTGTCGCAACATACGAAGAATCTCAATCAGCATACAAAACAGGAAGGCCAGTTTTCAATCAAGTAGTAAAAGATTTTGAAAAAGGAAAAGCAGAAGTTCTCTTGGTATGGAAATTCAATCGTATTGCACGAAATCTCGAAGATGGAGGAAAGATTGCTCATATGCTACAGAATGAAATCATCAAAGAAATCAGAACATACGAACGAGTATATCTTCCTTCTGACCACGCTGTCCTTATCGCTGTTGAGCTTGGAAGTGCTAATCAAGATTCACGAAATATCTCGGTAGATGTGAAACGTGGGAATCGAAAAAAATTAAATAATGGAGAATGGCCAAACAAAGCACCTTTAGGATACATCAATGCCACAGAAGGTTCTCAAAAAATAATGAAACTCGATAAGGCACGAGCACCCTATATAAAAAAAGCTTTTGAAATGTATTCAACAGGAAATCATTCAGTCAAAGAGATTGCTCAAACCCTTGAAACTCGAGGATTCAAAAGCAGAAGAAATAAACCTGTAAGTGCTTCAATGATTCACAATGCTCTACAAAAAAATTTCTATCATGGAGTTATGCAGTGGGCTGGAGAATTCTATAAAGGAAACCATAAACCACTAATCTCACAAAAACTCTTTCAGAAATGTGAAGAAGTACGTTTAGGATATAACAAACCGAAACAACAAAAAGAAAAGAAACTACATTTCTCAATGCGTGGAGTTTTTAAATGTGAACTCTGTGGCTGTAAAATTACGGCAGAAAAACAAAAAGATATTAGCTATTATCACTGCACCAACGGAAAAGGGATTTGTGACCAAAAGAAAAAATTCATGCGTGAAGATATTCTTGAAGAAGCTCTTATTGAAAAACTAAAAGAAAACAAAATCAGTGATACTCTTATCGAGCTATTATATGACGCTAGCCTTGAAAGATTCCATAATGAGAATCTTACTAAGAAAAGTAATAAGAAACGCTTACAAGCCGAATTAGAAGCTCTCAAGGAGAAAGAAAGTCTACTGACCGATAAACTTCTGGAGGGAATATTATCAAATGATATTTACACCAAGAAATCAAAAGAACTGAAACTCAATATCTTTGAAAAAGAAAGACAAGTAGATACAAATGAAGTAAATATTGAAAAAGAATTATCTACTTTCGAACTTACAAAAACAGTCTTTAAGTCCTTTAATTTCAACGATATTTCATTTTCAGAGATGAAAACAGAAGAAAAGTACAAAACCTTAAATAATCTACTTTCGAACTCTACTTTGAAAAATGAAAATGGCTCTAAAACCCTTATTTTACAATATAAAAAACCCTTCAATATAGTTTCGAGGGCTTCTCATAAGGACATGTGTCCTGAACTGCTGCCAGACTAGGGTTCGAACCTAGATAGCCGGTACCAAAAACCGGAGTCCTACCATTAGACGATCTGGCAATGTATTGAAATTATACAGATATTCAAAATATTATTGATATATTCCGGTTTTTTAAAAACCAGTCTATTACCTGTTCGCAAGCTCACAACGGTAATTTTCAAAAAAATAAATTTTTGAAATGGAATGAAACAAAACGAAGGTTTTATTTCATTCCATACCATATGGCGATACTGGCAAAATTTCTCAAACAAAAACGTTACAGATGTAACGTTAGGTATTATTACCGATACTGTTTAAAATTGCAAGTTCAATAGGCGTGTACTTTAAAAAGGCACTATTCATTTGACTATAAGAATCTAACAATTGACTTAAAAGTCTAGAATGTATTTTGTTTTTTTCTTTGGCAATAGATTCAAGAAATATGAATTCATCTTCACCTATGTCTTTTTTAATATCGTTTGCTCGTGTTGGAGAAAATCGAATATGCAGAACAGTACGAACAGCATGAATAAGCATCTGCATAAAAATAAATGCATCTACATTAGATTCTTGCGCAGAATGAATAACCGAAAGAGCCGTATCAGTATCGCCAGTATTGATTGCTGTAATTAATGAATGAATCAATGCCGTATCGGGCGCTCCTGTTATTAATTCAGTTTCCTGTTTTGTTAATGCAGTATCGGTACTGTAGGACATTAATTTTTGCAAAACTCCCTGCGTATCACGAAATGACCCATTACCCAGCATAGCAATCAAATCCAAAGCCCCAGCGTCAATGCTGTAGCCTTCTTTGTCGCATATATCAGCAAGCATTTTCTTAAGAACTGAATACGTTGGAGATTTGAACACAAACGACTGACAACGAGAAATAACTGTCGGTAGCACCTTGTGCAATTCAGTAGTCGCAAGAATAAACACAACATGATTTGGTGGTTCCTCGAGAGTTTTTAATAATGCATTAAATGCATCTTTACTGAGCATATGTACCTCATCAATAATATATACCTTCTTTTCACTATCAAATGGCAACGAATGTACGGCGTCACGCAATGCTCGGATATCATCAATACCACGATTGGACGCTGCATCAATTTCAATAATATCATTATCAGAGCATTTTAATGCACGCGCAAAAATACGTGCCATGGTTGTTTTACCTGTTCCGCGTACGCCAGAGAATAAATAAGCATGACCTATTTTTCCTGTTTCGAGAGAACCTTTGAGGACTTTGACAATTTGGTCTTGTCCATAAACTTGGTCAAAATTTACAGGGCGATATTTTCTATATAATACAGTATGATTTTCTGACATAGTAACAGTATACACCTTGTAATTATTTTTGAAAAAAGAAAAACCCTATAACAGATTTTTTTAACAAGGAATCATAGTTTTTGCTAATTCATGATTTTCTTTTAACCAACTATCAACATGGTTTTTAATCTCATCAAATGACTGAGATTCCATTAATTGGACGCGTAATTCTTTGGCACCATCAAACCCTGCAACATAGGCTTTGTAATGTTTTTTCATGACTGCAAAGTTTTTATGGTTACCAAGTTCACGTATAAATATTTCGGTATGTTCCAACATGACCTCCAATTTCTCGCGTACCGAGACTTCAGTCTTTGTCGTATCAAATAGCCATGGATTTCCAAAAATAGCCCGTGCAATCATCGCCCCATCAGTGTTATATTTTTGAGCATATTTTTTTGCCATTGCTACTGATTGAATGTCACCATTACCGATAAATTTTGTTGGTTTACCTGAGGCACGTACGATTTCTCCCGCACGTTGTATCCAGTCCCAATTGGCTGGAATTTTACTCATGGCTTTTTTTGTTCTTCCATGCAAAATAATTGCAGCAACATCACAATCAAGAATTGCTGGTATCCATTTCTCTAATTCATTTTGTGACCAACCAACGCGTGTTTTCACCGCAACAGGAATAGTACCTGCCCCACGTTTTGCAGCAGCAATAACGGTTGGTAGTAATTCTGGTGTCTGAATCATGCCACATCCTGCGCCTTGTTTACAAATATTACGTTCGGGACATCCCATATTCAAATCAATTCCATCAAAACCCAATTCACGACATATACGCGCTGCGTTTTCAATATTCTCTGGAGTATTTGAAAAAATTTGAGCAACAATAGGTCGTTCATTTTCTGTGTATTTGAAATTATGCATAAGTTTTGGTCGACCGATATCATTTGCCAATCCATCTGATGCAACAAATTCAGTATAAAAAACATCTGGACCACCACCTGGTTGACCATGGCGTGAATATTTAGCAATGATTTCTCGATAGGCACAATCAGTCACATCTGCCATCGGTGCCATAATCACAAAATCCTGAGGTAAATTATTCCAAAAACCCATAACAATATCAGAACCATCTGTTGTGTAGTTTGGTTTTTGGGTACATATTTTTCGGGACCATCTTTTCCAGCTGTGCTGAAATTCTGTGTATAGTTTCTTGAAAAAATTCATATCTTTAAATTACCTTAATTTTATTCATTTTCAAGAGGTGTAAAGGTGTAAAATATTCGCCCGTCGAATCTGACGTCAATTGATTCAAGACTTTGAGGTCTGTCTCTGAACGCATTATTAAATTCATCAAAACCTAATGTAATCCCTATGTTGCGAAAAATAGTTTCATAATCATCCAAGCTGTTATATAGAATAGAGACATCTTTGTTTTGATACAAGGTAGTTCCCAATCGAGCGAGTTGTATACGCACATCATCAAATTCATCAAAATAAACGCGTTCTATCCTCAGATCATATTCTGATTCAAGTTCATACAAAAAATCAAACAACCCATCAAAATCTATTTCATTGTTTATATTCATACCAACATAATTATCAATTTCCTGCGGTAAGATAAATAATTTCAAATAAATAGTACCTGAAAAATAAGGAGCTCGTGCATATAATACGCCACCTGGGTCAGCGAAATAACACTCTTGGTCGAATATTGATTCGTATTCTTTGTTAATACACCACAAAGAATGAGCCGAACGTTCTCCGATGGTAATAATAATTTCCTCGGCATCTTTTACCGAAACATTTATTTCATTAATTTTGGGAAATTTTTCTTGTAATTTATTTTCTAAAAAATGATCTCTAAAGAAAAAGATATTACTTTGTGGAAACACGAACAGATCTTTTTGTGATAAATATGATTCAACCTCAACCAAAACATCAGTTTCTATTAGGGTTTTCTGGCCTTCGATTATAACCGTATCCAATTTCAAAAAAGAATGATTCATCACATAGATAAATGTTCCCAATATAACCACAAGACTGGAGAACATAATAATTGCTTTTTTCCTGAAACGTCGTTTTTCTCGCCTGGTTTTTTGTTGTGGACGTTTTGATTTCATTATTTATATTGTACCTGAAAACATATGGAAAAGAAAAATATGATATTATAAAGATCATGAAAGTTCCATTTATTATAGTTATTGGTCATAATGCTGCTGGAAAAAGCACTCTATCAAAAAAATTGATCAACACATTTAAATTAAATAGAGTCAATGGTGATATTGTACGGGATTTAATTATTGAAAATATAGATTATTATTCTGATATAAATTATTCCCATTTCACTGAGAAAGTACATTCAATGAATAAAATAACTGATGTATTTAGACAATCTCTTCTTCAGGAACTTATTCAGGTCAAAGCTCCTATCTTAATAGACGGGGCAAGTGTCACAAAAAAAGCACGAGCTCGATATTTAGATTTAGTCATCAATAACAAGAGTTATACGACAATAATCATTGAAGCATCTGTAGAGGAAAAAAAATTAATTGAACGACTTAAAAATCGAGATAAAAATAACATAGGTCATCAATGGTTTCAACAATATATTCAAAAAAAGAAAGCGATGTATGAATTAGTTGATATAACAGAATCAGATCATTACGTAAAATATAATCAAAATAATTTTGAGGAAATAACCAAAGAACTTAAAAAAGTATCAATTATTCAAGAAAAAGAACTCTCATGAGTTCTTTTTCTTTTTCTTTTTCTTTTTAGTTAATGATTTCTTTTCCTCCCATATATTTCTGCAACACCTCTGGAATTTTAATGTCTCCATTTTGTGTTTGGAAATTTTCAATCAATGATACCAAAATTCGTGGCGTTGGAATTGCCGTACAATTCAATGAATGAGCAAATTGCATTTTTCCATTTACATCTTTGTAACGAATATTAAACCGACGTGTCTGAAAATCATGAAAATAACTGGCTGATGAGATTTCACGATATTTTTCTTCACCAGGAACCCACAATTCAATATCATATTTTTTGACTTGCCCTTGGCCAAGATCTCCTCCACAATTCAATACGGTTTGATAGGGTATGTTTAATGATTCAATAAATTCTTCGGTATTTCTATTAATCCATTCATGGTATTCAACTGATTTTTCATGTGACGCCTCGCACAACATTACTTGTTCCCACTTTTGAAATTCATGCACGCGGATCAGACCTTTGGTGTCTTTTCCATGACTACCAGCCTCGCGGCGATAACAGGGAGAAAAAGCCAAATATTTAATCGGAAAGGCAGATTCATCTACTATTTCACCAGAATGATATCCCATTACTGGGACCTCGGCGGTTCCGGATAGATAATCATTGTCTTGGGTTGTGTAGACATCTTCGGCTTCGTTAGGAAGATGTCCTGTTCCATATAAATTTTCCTCGCGAACGATGGCTGGTGCCAACATTGGACTGAAACCTTTCTCCGAAAAGAACTCAAGAGCGTATTGCCAAATAGCAAAAACCAATCGCACGCCGTCATTTTTTAAATAATAGCCTCGAAAACCGTGGACTTTTTGACCCCTTTCCAAATCAACCATATCTAATGTCTGCATGATTTCGATATGATCTTTGGGTTCAAAATCAAATACGGTTTCTTCTCCCCATGTTTTTATTTGAACATTATCTGCATCTGAAAGACCATCAGGGACAGAAACATCAGGAATATTCGGGATCTGCCACATGATGTTTTGCCATTTTTTGTGGACTTTTTTATGCTTGTCTTCTTTTTCCTTGAGACCTTCTTTCAAGGTTCGCATTGCAATGATTGCTGATTCCCGATCAGTATCAGATGATTGAGCAATTTTTGCTGATGCTAGGTTTTGTTCTGCACGCAGTGATTCTATGTCTCGCAATAATTCTAATCGATCATTATCAAGTTTTAATAATGTATCAACATCAACATCAATATGTTTTTTAATAGCGGCTGATTTGACGAGACTGCGGTGTTCTTTTATAAATTTTATATCTAACATTTTTATATTTTTTAGTTTTTATAGACCTAAAAACTATCAGTTAACATCCTGCGATATAGCAGAATTACATCTTATAATTTTTAGGGACGATTGTTTCGGCGGAATTTAGCTTTGCCAAATTCCGCTGAAATCTAACCGCGGTGCCACCCTGATTCTCTAAGTATTGTCATTGCGAGGAACGAAGCAATCTCAGAACTCTTTTTATTTTTGAGATTGCCCCACTATCGCTCGCAATGACAAAATTTATTATATCTCCACCACGCTACTGGTTTCATTGATAGTGTAATTATAGTTTAATATATTTTTTTATCAAAATTTTATTTTTCATAAACATATATTAATGATGAACCAAATATCTTTTCCAAAGCTGTTTTTAAATTTGCTATACTATTTATATGGAAAAATTACCTATCCCTTTTTTATTACAACAAATACCTGATGCACCAAAACAATTATATATTCGCGGTCAATTTCCTGACGAAGAACAATATAAATTTCTTGCGGTTATTGGGTCACGAAAATTCAGCGCCTATGGAAAACAAGTTATTAATAAACTTATCAAAGAAATTGCTGGATATCCGATTGTGATTGTTTCTGGGTTAGCATTGGGAATAGATTCTTTGGCACACGAAGCAGCCTTGGAAAATAACCTAACCACTATTGCCATTCCTGGCTCAGGATTACATGACAACGTTATCTATCCCGCCAGTAATCAATCGCTGGCTCGTAGAATATTGCAATCGGGTGGTGCATTACTATCAGAGTTTGAACCTGATTTCAAGGCGACGAACTGGAGCTTTCCAAAACGAAACAGAATTATGGCAGGAGTTTCTCATGCCATATTAGTCATCGAGGCAGAAAATAAATCAGGTACACGTATTACTGCCCGACTGGCAACTGATTATAATAGAGAGGTTTTTTCCGTTCCTGGATCGATATTTTCTGTTACATCAGACGGAACAAATGAATTGATTCGCGAAGGAGCGACTCCGGTTACTTCGGGAAAAGATATTTTAGATTTTTTCAATTTTAATTTAGAACAAACCAAGGAACAACAAGCAAGTCTCTTTAATAACCTCAGTGATGATGAACAGAAGATAATCAGCCTATTAAATACACCTCTTTCACAAAATGAACTTGCACGGATTTCAGGAATTAATATTATTGCTTTGAATATTTTATTATCTTCTATGGAGATAAAAGGATTAATCAAAGAACAGTTGGGAAAAATGTACAAGCAATAACATAGATTATTTTATGATATAGATATATGTATTATCTATCCTAAATGATTATTATGTAATTACAGTATTTGCATTTTTTTATTGACTGTGGCAATAATGGACGTGTAACAGATACACATTATACGTATCTGAAAAAATATTATTATGAAACTTGTTATTGTAGAGTCTCCATCAAAAGCTAAAACAATTGAAAAATATCTTGGAAAAGAATATACCGTCCGATCATCCGTTGGACATATTCGTGATCTTCCAAAAACTAATAAAGACGCTATTGATATTGATAGCGGCTTTGTTCCTCGTTATGTCGTGTCATTGGGAAAAAATAAAGTCATTAATGAGCTTACCCATCTTGCAGCAAAAGCCAAGGAAATTCTTCTTGCTCCGGATCCGGACCGTGAAGGAGAAGCTATTGCATGGCACCTCGAAGAAGTCATCAAAAATGAATTAGGAAACAAGACCCCTCCAATAAAACGCGTAACCTTTAATGAAATCACCAAAAACGCGGTCGCCGAAGCTATCAAAAAACCACGTACGGTGGATATGGATTTAAAACGCGCCCAAGAAGCACGCCGCGTTTTAGATCGATTAGTTGGATATGATCTTTCTGGACTTATTTGGAAAAAGGTTCGTTATGGTCTTTCTGCTGGGCGCGTGCAATCTCCTGCCTTGCGGATAATTATGGAACGAGAACGAGAAATAAGAGCCTTTGATCCCAAAGCCTACTATGTATTAGAAGGTACTTTTAAGGCAGGGAAAATAACATTTCCTTTGACCTGCTCAAAAGATATCTGGGATGAATCCGAAGCCGTAACTATTGTAGCCCAGGCAGAATCAGGATCATGGTCAGTCATCGACATCAAGGAAACCAAAGGTATTCGTAAACCAAAAGCTCCATTTACCACATCAACGATGCAACAAACAGCATCATCACGATTAGGATTTGCTCCTTCACGGGCCATGAGAGCTGCGCAAAAGCTTTATGAACAAGGTCATATTACGTACATGCGTACTGATAGCCAAACGCTATCTCAACAAGCCTTAGGAATGATTTCTGGATTTATTGAAAAAAAATATGGAAAAGAAAACCTTTCTATAACAACCTATAAAACAAAATCAAAAAATGCCCAAGAGGCTCATGAGGCTATTCGCCCAACCAGTTTTAATGGATCAACAAAAGGTATCACCCAAGATGAACGATCATTATATGAATTAATTTTCAAGCGAACCGTTTCTTCACAAATGAAACCTGCGGATATTATGCGTACAAAACTGATTGCTAATATTCAAAATAGTACTATTCCTGATTTTACTGCAAACGGAGCACGTATCATGAATCCAGGATGGTTGTCCTGTGATACCGGCGCACGCGGTGAAGATGTTGAATTACCAAAAGTAAACAAGGGTGATATTCTTGACCTTCAGGAGATTACCAATACCGAAAAATTCACAACTCATCCAAATAGATATTCAGAAGCCGGACTTATCAAAGAACTTGAAAAACGAGGGATTGGACGACCGTCGACGTATGCGTCTATTATAAAAACTATTGCTGACCGAGGATATGTTGAAAAAGAAGGAAGAACATTGTTCCCTACCGATACCGGTGACGTTGTATCATCATTTCTTGAAGAACATTTTGCTGGATATATTGGTGATGATTTTACAGCAGGAATGGAAGATAAATTAGATGCGATTTCTCGTGGTGATGCAGATTACGTAACAATACTGTCAGAATTTTATACACCTTTTTCTCAATCAGTACTAGAGAAAGAAGATATTCCAAAACTTACCAATTTGGGCGATGCACCTACAGAATTCATCTGTCCAAAATGTAAAAAATCAATGGTATATAAACTAGGGCGTACTGGTAAATTTATGTCATGTTCTATGTATCCTGATTGTGATGGAGCATTAACCATTGATGGAAAAGAAATTGGTAACGAGGAACCAATGGGAATACACCCAGAAACAGGAGAAAATATTTACTTGATGGAAGGACGATTTGGTCCGTATGTGCAGATGGGAGAAAATCCAAAAATTCCCAAAGCGACCAAATTTGAAAAAGGCCACAAAAAAACACCAGAAGAAAAAGAAATGGTGAAAAAAGAGAAGGAAATCATCAAGGCAGCCAAGGCTCTTCCTAAACCAAAACGCGCTAGCCTCCCTACAAATTTAAAACCAGAGGATGTGACATTGGAACAAGCCGTTCATTTATTAATTCTTCCGCGTGATTTAGGTATTCACCCAGGATCAGGTGAAATGACGATTGCTAATGTTGGACGATTTGGTCCCTATGTTGGTCATGGACGAGAATTTAGATCGATCAAGAAAACATCAGGACTCGATCCCTATACCATTACCTTTGATGAGGCTGTTGCATTATTGGCAGCACCAAAATCACTACCCAAAGGTGTTGAATTATTCAAAGATCTTGGTAAACATCCAAAAACAGGAAAAGACATTAGACTGTTAAAATCAAAATCAGGTCATTACATCCAAAAAGGATTATCACGATTGTATTTAGATGATAAACAAAAACCAGAGAATTTTACGTTAGAGGATGCGTTGAAAATTTTGAGTGGTAAATTAAATAAGTAAATGAGCGATAGCGAATATTACAAATTTACACAGATTTTTAGCTCATTCTTTTTGAGTTAAAAATTCTGTGCAATTATAAAAGACCGAAAATCAATGCTTTTCGGTCTTTTAACTATTTTTACCTAAGTTTGTTATTCCAAACTCCGGATCACAGGAGTATTTTGACCTAACATTGTTATTGCGAGGTACAAAGCAATCTAATTTTTTGTCATCCTCGCGAATGCGGGGACCCAGAGTATTCCCCATAAAATTCTGGATTCCATATAATTCTCCACTACGCTACGAATTTCTGGAATGACATATTGTAATCCTAAAATATAAATTAGAATTATAATAACAAAACCTGATAGCATAAGAGTTATTGTATTTGATTGTTCATTCATATTTCCACAACGCCATAAAATAGATTTGGTGTCTATTCCAATATTTGATATAATAGATTCATAGCCAAATGGTATACAGACTACGCGCACTGTAATCTATTAGCCATCCTGGCAGATAAAAACAAGGTTCATTGAACCTTGTTTTTATCTGCCCTTTTTATAAATTTTCTAATTCTTGATCAGAGTTTTCAGTATCAGTATCTGTGTCATTTGCCGTCAGAATCTGTTCCCCTGGTTCTCTATTTTCCTCTGAAATAGTATTAAATGGATTATTGGTATGTAAACCATCTTCATAGTTTTGACTATTATTGATTTCTGTATCTTTTTTGTCATACGTATATTCAGAAGCAAAATGACGTATACCAAAAATAAAAATAAATAACAGAATTAAAAGACCAAGAAAAAGAAAAATATGATGTGAGTTATGTTTTTTGTGCATGATTATATTATATCCCTAAATACCAAAAGAAAAAAGAAAATTAATGATGAGAGTACTTGATCTTTTTGATCTTCACGTTTATACTATGGTCATTATTACTTACTCCTTGTTTTTTATTGAAACCTATTCAATAAATATTAATTATATACATAGTCAATTCATTCAAATATGACTCTGAATCAAGGTATACGTAATTTATTTATTACTCAAACATAGGATTTCTAGCTAATCTAGACCTATACTCAATAACCAGGCATACAAATATGCCTTACTTATAATGAATACAGAAAAAAATACGACTGATGCAAAGACATCAGCATCAAATGTGCAAAGGCGAAAAATTTCGCCACAGAACAATAACCGCAATAGAAATAATTCAGGTGGAAACCGAAATAGTTCTCTAAAAACACGTAGAGGTCCTGCGAACAAGGTTAATCACAGAACAAATCCAAACCACAAAAAACAAACTATTCCTGAAATAAAGGATAATGATATTCGAGTAATTCCTATTGGAGGAGTCGAACAAGTTGGTCAAAACATGAATATTGTCGAGACCAAAGACGATATTTTTGTAGTTGATATTGGAATTCAATTCTCAAGCGAGACTGAAACACCAGGAGTAGATTATATTATTCCCAATACTAAATATCTAGTAGAAAGAAAAGACAAAATTCGAGGAGTATTTGTTACCCACGGTCACTTGGACCATATCGGTGCATTTCCATATATTATTGATCAATTAGGATATCCAAAAGTATATTGTGGATTGTTGACTAAATGGATGATCGACAAACGAAACTCTGAATTTCCTCATCTTAAAAAATTAGAATACGAAATTGTTGAACCAGGACAAACCGTTACGGTTGGTCCGAATAACATGCGTGTTAAAATTTTTCATGTTACCCACTCGATTCCTGATGCTATTGGATTCTCCTTTGAAACAAATCAGGGAAATATTATTCTTGCAGGTGATACAAAATTGAATCATATCAATGGAGATGTTCATCAAATTGAAATTGATGCGTATTCAAAACTAGAAAGTGATTCACAAAAAAACCTTCTCTTTCTTTCTGACTCAACAGGAGCAGAACAATTAGGATGGTCAAAAAATGAAGACGATATTATTAAAAATATTATTGAACTTATTGGTAGTGCAAAATCACGTGTATTTTTAGGAACTTTTGCATCACAAATAGCTCGTATAACAAAAATAATCGAAGGTGCTCATAGTTTTGGTAAAAAAGTTGTCCTAGAAGGACGGTCAATGAAAACCAATGTTGATATCTGTATTAAATCAGGTATTTGGTTGCCGCCAAAAGGAATTCTTATTTCGGCTGACGAAGCTCAAAACATGGCACCAGACAAGGTGGTATTCCTTTTAACAGGATCACAAGGAGAAGAATTTGCTGCATTAATGAGAATTTCAGTAAAGAAACATCCTAAAATTAAATTTAATGAACGTGATACGGTTATTTTATCCTCATCAGTAATACCAGGAAATGATGCGTCAGTAC
>Ga0307933_1001257_pt1 | contig 20476 bp, 20 predicted proteins | sample OrgLakmetageno88_FD_201811 | JGI IMG/M metagenome (GOLD analysis project Ga0307933, IMG submission 201811) | Saline water microbial communities from Organic Lake, Antarctica - #88 | ecosystem: Environmental > Aquatic > Non-marine Saline and Alkaline > Saline | place: Antarctica: Organic Lake...
ACCTTGACGATGAATCGGATCCGACGCGGGCCCGCTATTTATTTGCCTATACCATAACCATTAAAAATCAGGGCCAGATGGCGGCCCGTTTATTATCACGCTACTGGAAAATCACCGGTGGTGATGGTCATGAGCAAGAAGTTGAAGGCGATGGTGTGGTCGGCAAGCATCCTTATTTAGCACCGACCGAGAGCTTTACCTATACCAGTGCGGCGATGCTGGATACGCCTGTGGGCATGATGCAAGGGCATTACACGATGCTCAGTGATGATGGTCAGCGGTTTGCAGTGGATATCCCACCTTTTACGCTGGCTATGCCAAGAAAATTACACTGAGATTGATAAAGCGCGACTAGTCCCCACTGATGACACAGTCGCCAACACTGGCTTTGTCACAAATACTGCCGTCAATCCAGATAGTCTGATTGAGAATGGCACCCTGCAAATTGGCACCGCCAATAATGGCACCGCGCAAATCAGCAAATGCCAGATCGGCAAGGCCTAAATCACTATGGGTTAAATCGGTTTGCCGCAAATCGGCGCCTTTCAATTTGCTGTTGGTTAAGTTGGCATAGCTGAAATCGCTGCGGCTTAAGTCGGCATACATCAAATCAGCATTTGCCAGATTGGCATTCAGTAACAAACTGGCACGGATTACGCTGTTGCGCAGATTACTGTCCTGCAGATTGGCGCCTTGCAAATCTAACGGGTTGAATACACAGTTCTCCCAGTTGATGCCTGCAGCTGGTGGTGTTTGACAATCCGAGTTCGATACCGGGATCGTGGTCGGGTAAAAAATTGCCGTCAGAAAAATAACTAACACCAAAAACAGCATAATGAGTGCTGGCCACAACAAGCGATCCTGATGTTGCCGGTAGCCTTCCAATAATCGGCTGCGTAACTGGCGTTGCACAATCAACTCAGACGGTTCCCGGGCACGGCGTTGCTGTTTGCGTTGCTGAACTTGCTGTTCAGTCGCGGGGGTAACTTGACGGCGATCATAACCATCGCGCTCATCAAGATAAAGCTTGGCCTGCTTTGCATCTGTCGGCAGTGATGTGCTGGTATGGCTAAGCTCTAAATCAACAATATCGCCAATCGGTCGCCATTGCTTTTGGTCTTCACTGATTTCATCCTGTGCATTGAGTCGGCCAAGCAGCCAGTTACTTTTCAGCAAAGCCAACGTAAACGGCCCTTTAACTTCGCCGTTATGTCGGGTGAACCATTTTTGTCTCGCTGACTGCATGTTACTGACTTTATGAACAGAATCCATTGTTATACTAGCATCAGGACTTCAATAAGGTGTAGCCATGCAGGTGACAACAGCGCCAGCGGCTGATAATAGCGTTCAATTGGCTGGGACTGCACAAAGCTTGCGGGGCATTGCGGTCGGCCAGAAAATAGAAGCGGTGGTGACGCAAAATGCACCGGCAGGGCAGTTGGTCACGCTGCAGCTCGCCGACAGGCAAATACAGATACGTGCTGAAGTCGCTTTAACGCAGGGCCAGACTTTAACGTTAGAGCGCTTGCCAGCCAGTGCGCCGGCACCGTTAAAATTATTAACCTTGACCACCCCGGTCACACCACCGGTGACAGCAGATACGCTGAATTTAAAACCGGGCACCCAGGTTTCTGTAGCGGTTATTAAATTACTGGCGCAGCAGAATTTGCTGGTAAAACTGAATACGACACTGCCTAATTTACCTGCACAAATGGAAGTGGATATCAGTCAACTCAATGCTGCGCAGCGGACAATCCGGCCCGGCGATAATCTGGTGTTGGAAGTACTGAAGTTGCAGCCGTTCAGTGTTGCTATTCGCGCCGCCCCGAATATTGATATCAACCAATTACAACGTCAGTTGCTGCCGCAACTGCTGACACCGCCGGCAAAATTGTCGGGGCTGGTCAGTCAGCTCGCCGATAACAATTTGCAACGACAGATCCTGCCGGCGGTGAATCAATTATTACAGGCTGTGCCACAGCCGCAAGCACTGCAAAATCCTGAACAATTACAGCAGGCAATTCGTCAATCCGGTGTTTTTCTGGAGCAACAATTAGCCAGCAAATTGCCAGTCAGTCAGGATTTCAAAGCCAATTTACTGACACTGGCTGCATCCTTAAAAACCGCTTTGCAAAGCAGTGACATCACGGCTGGCAAGATCAATCAATTGCCAACTGAAGTCCGCCAGCAATTAGTGCAACTACTCAGTCAGCCCCAACATTTACAGCAATTACCGGCACAGATCCCCAGTTTGTTGAGTAGTGCTGGCAAAACACCGACACAGCTGATTTTGCAATTGCTTACCGGTCAGAGCCTGTTACCACCGTTGCAGTCCGCACAAACTCTGTCGCCGATGACCACCGTTCAGAATCAGCCGATACCGGCGCAATTTGCCGAATTGGCACGTTTACAGTTGTTGCTGCGTGAAGTGGAAAGCACACTGGCAAGAGTCCAGCTCAACCAACTTTCGATGTTGCGTGAGCCGGATGCCAATAGTCAGACTAGTCAGGTTTGGTTGACTGATGTGCCGGTACGTGACAAACAGCAGCTGCAATGGCTGCAATTGCAGATTGAACGCCAGAAAAATGCGGGCGGTGACCCCGAGGAAGGCGACGATCACTGGCAGGTCACTTTAAATCTGGAAACCCTCAGTCTTGGCCAGTTACAAGCAGCCATCAATCTGCAAAACAGTCAGGTACAAGTGATTTTGACGGCGCAATCAGCCGCAACAGTGAGTTTGCTGGAAGAAGACTTGGATTGGTTACACGAAAAACTGGCAGCGCTGGATTTAAATGTCACGCAGTGCCGTTGTCGTCTGGATAAAGTGGATTGGCTGACACCGGTCGATACGACCAGCCAGCGGGATGCCTTACTGGATATCTCTGTATGAAAAAAACTACCAAACCGATGCGTGCCATTGCTTTGCAATATGATGGTGAAAATGCACCTACCGTTACAGCGACCGGCGAGGGTGCACTGGCCGAAGAAATCATTCGCATTGCCCGGGAGAACAATATTCCGCTGCGGCAAGATGCTGATCTCACCGCATTACTTAAAGATTTGCAGTTGGGTGAAGAGATCCCACCGGTGTTGTACCGGGTGATCGCCGAAGTGATTGCTTATGCCTATTGGGTGTCGGGCAAAGTGCCTGTTAATAAAGATAAAAATCAAAAAATGTGATGCAAGTCACATTGTTTCTGGCTTTAGTTTGTTGTCAAAAAGCAACATTGATCTTTATAAACAGCATTACAAAAATGCTATTAAGTGTTGATTTTAATATATAAAGCGGCTATTTTCGTAAACAAGTCATCGTTCGGAAGTTAATGATATCGCCGTGGAGCAAACGCCAACACTCAACCAGCAAACGTCCGCAGTCCATGCGCTGACGTCAACTGCGCCACTAACATCGGCCGATGTCAGCCACTTATTGGATAAAACCATCTTACTGGCTGGCGACAAGCAAGCAGATCTGGTGTTTTTACAGACGATGTTGTCGCTCAGCGGTTTTCGCCGGGTATTTGTCGCCAACGGTGCTGATGCGCTGATGCAGGCGATGCGTCATGCGATAGTGCAGGAACAATGTGATATCGATCTGGTGATCCTCGATACCCACCTGACCGGTATTTCTGCTCGTGAATTACGGCTGACTTTGGATCAGTTTGATGAATGGCGTTTAATTCCGATCATTGCGCTGCGCGCGCAATCTCAATGGGATCATGCCCAGTTACTGACTGACCTGGGCCACGGTGTGACCAGTTTGTTGTACCGGCCGCTTACTGCTGAAAGTCTGCCACCAGCGGTTATGACAGCGCTGGCCATCAAGCAGGAACGCGATATGACTTATCAGCGTCAGCAACATATCGAAGAAGAAAATGCCCAGCTGAAAGTAATGGAAGCGCGTTTGCAGTTTTCGGTCAATCATGATGATTTAACCGGCCTTGCCAATCGCCGCCGTCTGGAACAGGCATTAGAGTTAAGTCTGACGCAGGTCCGGCACTTTCATACCAGCAGTGCTTTGTTTTATATCGATCTCGACAGCTTTAAAGTGCTGAATGATGCCGAGGGGCATGAAGCCGGTGACACACTCCTGGTTCAGGTAGCTAATTCTTTACGCCGCTTTTTTAAAGTGCAGGACACGCTGGTACGCATTGGCTCAGATGAGTTTGCTGTACTGGTCGATAATATTGACTGGCAAACTGCATTAACCCGCGCCGAGGGGCTGCGTCATTTATTCGATGGTTACAGCTTTGCCCATCATGGCCATCACTATCATTTATCCGCCAGTATCGGTGTTAAATGCATTAGTGATGCGGAACATGCCACTGCCGGTGAAATGCTGTCGCATGCCAATCAGGCCTGTTTTACCGCCAAAAAGCGGGGTCGTAACCGGGTCCATACCTACAGTCCGGAAGATCGGGAAATGCACACCTTACGTCACAGTGTGGAATGGGCACCGAGAATTCGTGCTGCACTGAAACAAGGTCATTTTGTTCTGGAGTTTCAGCCGATATACGAACTGGCCAAACAACGTATCAATCATTATGAATGTCTGATCCGTATGCGCGGTGATGGCGGTATGCTGTATTACCCGAATGATTTTATCCCAGTCGCCGAGGCGATGGGCCTGATTCACCAGATTGATTTCTGGGTCGTCAACCGGGCCTTTGATCTGATGCGAACCTTGCCCGCGGATATCGCGATTGCCATCAATTTGTCCGGTAATATTTTCCTGGACCAAAATCTCTATCCGTTGGTGGAGCGTAAACTGGCCGAAACCGGCATCGATCCCGGACGGGTGGTGTTTGAAATCACAGAAACATCGGCAATATCCAATTTTGAGCAAACTAAAAAAATGGTAGTCCGACTACGTGAGCTGGGTTGCCGCTTTGCACTCGATGATTTTGGCGCTGGCTTTAATTCATACAATTACTTAAAGCATTTTCCGGTGGATATTCTGAAAATTGATGGCGGTTTTATCACCGATCTGGATAACGACCCGGTGGATCAATTACTGGTCAAATCCATGATTGATATCGCCCATAGTCTGGGCAAGCAGATAGTTGCTGAATTTGTTGAGCGGCAAAGCACGATGAGTCTGCTTGAGGAATACGGCGTTGATTTTGTTCAGGGCTACCTGGTTGGTAAACCACAAACCCACTTACCCATACCGGCTAATGCAGCTCACCGCCACGCTGCTGAAGACCATGCAGACGACTGATTAAACGCGCTTCTTCATCACTGAGATTACAACTGTCGACAATTTGATCGACACTGACGCCTTTACGCGCCAGCCGGATGGCATGTTCATAGCCATGTTGGCGACTGTTACCCAAATCACTGGTATTTTGTTGTTCGCGCAATTTATTGAGCATCTGCTCAAATTTCACCACCCGTTCATCGGCGCCGACAGCCGCCGCACATAAACCAGCCAATTGTTGTTCCAATGCAATAATCTGCGCACTGTGTGCTTTATGCAGCCGATAAAAACGCAACATCATCAGCGCTACCAATAACAGGCTCAGGCCCAGTAAACTGTATATCAACATATCAACGCTCCTATAGCGTGATTACACATATTCATCGATAAGATTATCTGATGGCGGCCGCTTTTTTGGTTTTTCAGGCGCGTCATCATCAGATTTCTCCGGAGGGGGCTTGGACGGCGGACGGCGACGATCTTCCGGGGCTGGATCCGTTGGTAAGCCGGGGCTTAATGGCTGCGTCGGTTTAAGTTCGTCGGCAGCCATACAGGTTTTTAGAAACTAGCCAAATCAGCGATTTCATCTTCACTGAGTAATTTATTAACATCTACAAGTATCAGTAATGATTTATCACGACTGCATACCCCCTGAATAAAGCGTGAGCTGTCATCACTGCTGACATTGGGGGCGCTGTCGATTTCGGACTGGTGCAGATAAACCACTTCAGCCACTTTGTCGACCAACATACCCACGACATTGCCGGCGACTTCAACAATAATAATCCGCGAAGAATCATCTGACTCGGTAGTGGGAAGATTAAACCGCCGCCGGGTATCAATAACCGTCACCACATTACCGCGCAAGTTGATGATGCCGATGACATAGCTTGGCGCACCGGGAACCGGTGCAATTTCTGTCAATCGCAGTACTTCCTGCACTTGCATGACATTAATGCCATAAATTTCATCGGCCAGATGATAGGTGACCCATTGCAATATCGGATCGGTGGCCGCGTTATCTTGTTCGCTCATCAGTTTTGTCCTTTGCCAATCAATCGCTGATTGTCTGCCAATTTTATGACATTGTTATCCGAATATAACCAATGCAGACTTTGTGCCAGCTTGGCTTTATAAGGCTTTCAGTAAAGCCGGTAAATCCACTATATGGGTTAAACCAGATAATACGGTGCCGGCAAACCATGGCCGTTGGCCGGGTTGGCGCCATTTACAGTCATCCGTTTCGATAGTCAGTATTTTTTTGACACTGCTGACGGCGAGACCCCAGCGTTTATTATCCACCAACAGAATATAACGTGGGGTTTGCGTTTCATCATGTTCAGCTTGCAACACTGCAGCCGGATCCACAACCTGTGTATGCAACCCTGGCCGGCTTAATAAGCCAAGATAATGCGGCGGTTTATCGGCAATTTTTGGCAGTGTGATTGCTGGCCATTTTTCAATGCCATCTAATTGATCCAGTGGCAAAGCCAATGACAGGCCGTTTACCTCAAATAACAGTGCCTGGAACGGTGTTTTTACCCGATGCTGGGTGACGATGGGCGCATCTGGTGTGATAACAATATCTGCTGCTGCGCTGTGATCTGCCGGGAATGTAGCTTCATTAAGCATATCCTGCAAATACTGCTGTAGCGCATCTTGTTGATCCAGCAAAGGCTTTTGCTCAGACATAAGCTTGTTGTGCGGTAGGCGTGGTGGTTTTTTGCAGGAATTTCAGCAGACTGGCGTAAGCTTCGCTACCCCGCGCTTCAGGCGAATAGACTGGCAACGGTATACCGGCTTTACTGGCATCACGGAACTGGGTGTCGACCGGAATACTCTGTGGCCAGACAGCATCCGGATATTGCATTTGCAGTTGTAACAAGCTCTGATTAGCGGCGCGGGTACGTTTATCAAACATAGTGGGCACAATCAGATACGGCATTTTTTGCTGACGGGAGTGGTTTATCATCGACAGCGTTCGCAACATTTTTTCCAGGCCTTTGAGGGCCAGAAACTCAGTTTGTACCGGGATCAGCAGTTTATCGCAGGCAGCCAGCGCATTGATCATCAGTACACCCAGCATGGGCGGGCAATCAATCAGCACGTAAGCAAAGCGTTGCTGCAAATGTTTCAGCGTTTGTTTGATGACAAGACCTTTGCCACTTTGTACACCGAGTTGCCGATCCAGCGTCGCCATTGCAGTGGCAGCCGGCAATAAAAAAAGATTCGGCAGTCTGGTTTTTTTCAAGGTTTGCAAAATGGCGCTGTTGGGGTTGGTTTCAAGTTTTTGAAACAGCGTGTAAATACTGGTTTCTATGGTGTCTGGATCGTAACCCAGATAGGTGGTCAACGAGCCATGTGGATCCATATCTAACACCAGTGTGCTGTGACCCTGCGCCGCCAATAAACTGGCCAGACTAATAACGGTGGTGGTTTTACCAACGCCACCTTTTTGGTTGGCAATAGCCCAGACAATCATGGTGTGCCGGAGGCATTATCAATTGATTCAGGACTACTGTCGTCAGTAGCCGGGAGGGCGGATTCATCGATTAGCGGTGTCAGCAGATCATTCTGTGGTGCGTCGTCATCGTCAAAGACTTCTAAGGTGCGACGGCTATCCTGACTACCCAGAATCACCAAAACTACCCGGCGGTTTTTTTGCCGGCCGATTTCAGTGTCATTATCCGCAATCGGTTTAAATTCTCCATAACCAATCGCTGACATCCGCTCGGGTTCCACACCAAAACGGCTCATTAAATTAACGACACTGGCAGCCCGCGAAGCCGATAATTCCCAGTTAGAGGGAAAGCGGGGCGTGCTGATCGGGATATTGTCGGTAAAGCCTTCTACCTGAATCGGATTGGCCACCGGCGCCAGCACATCAGCAATCTGACCAATCACAGGTACCGCATCGCTGGCCAGACGCGCCTCACCGCTGCCAAACAGAAAATTGGATTTAATTTCCACCTCCAGCCAGTCTTCGGTTTGTGTGATGACGACATTTTCATTTTCAATCAGTACCGATAAGGCACTGCTCAATTGTTCATTAAGCTGTTCGATATCCTCAATACTGTTTTCGTCAAGTTGCCCGCCATCCTGATTACTGTCTTCGCCGGGTTGTGGTTGCTGCGGGATTTCCGGTAATTCAATGTCAAAGGTTGGTATTTCGGGGGTACCGGGGGAGGCAACCCGTGGTCCCTCACCCCGACTCAGTTCACCGATCTGAATCGGTTCGGCGCTGCGATTAGGTTTGGTGAACACAGTTTCAAGGGTTTCGGAAAGCACCCGATATTTGCCTTCATTCACGGAAGAAATCGCGTACATCACCACAAAAAATGCAAACAGCAGGGTGATAAAATCGGCGTACGAGACCAGCCAGCGTTCGTGGTTTTCGTGTTCTTCGTGTCGTTTACGGCGTGCCATATCAGCCCAGATAGGCCTGCAAGCGGCTCTCTATATTGCGGGGATTATCGCCATCAGCGACGCTGATAAGCCCATCAATCAACATCATTTGCAGTTGTGAACGCCGCTGGACAATCGTTTTCAGTTTGTTGCCAATTGGTAAAAACAACAAATTGGCAAAACCGACACCGTAAATAGTTGCCACGAAAGCGACGGCAATACCTGAACCCAGCGATGACGGATCAGCAAGATTACCCATGACGTGAATCAAGCCTAAAACGGCGCCCAGAATACCAATAGTCGGCGCATAACCGCCCAGTGCTTCATAAACTTTGGCAGCGGCTAAATCGCGGGTTTCCAATAAATCCAAATCGGTTTCAAGAATTTCCCGGATCACTTCGCCCTCGGCACCGTCAGCAATCAGCTGCAGGCCTTTTTGGGTAAACAAATCGTTTTCTTCCAGCGCCAGACTTTCCAGTTTGAGCAAGCCTTCACGACGTGCCACCTGATTCCATTCCAGAATCTTGGCAAGCTGGACATCTGCCGACTGCGTAGGGGGCTTAAATACCCAAACGGTAATTTTCAGTGCCCTGATAAAGGTATTCATCGGTGTTTGCAGCATGACTGCACCGACCGTGCCGCCCAATACAATCAGCAGGGCGACAGCATTGAGAATGGTTTCAAGATGACCGCCTTCCAGATGCTGACCGACGACGATGGCACCAAAGCCCAACAAAATGCCAAGAATACTGAGAATGTCCATTTTTATTACAGTGCCGCCAGTTGAGGGCCAATGTCACTCAGGCCAAGAATCTTATCGACTACGCCGGCTTTGGCAACCGCCATCGGCATGCCATAAATCGTACTGCTCTGTTGATCCTGAGCCCAGACCGCACCACCCAGCGCATGCATTTTTTTAGTACCTTCACAGCCATCGGCGCCCATGCCGGTGAGAATAATCGTTAAGGTTGTTGCCGGACAAATTTTACTGACTGAACTCAGTGTGATGTCGATACAGGGACGGTAGGTTTCGGCTTCGTTACCACGTTCAATTTGCAGATATAAGCGACCCGGCCGCCCTTTAACTAATAGTTGGTTACCGCCCGGTGCCAGATAGGCGGTGCCAGCTTGCAGCGTATCATTATTGTCAGCTTGTTTAACACGAATTTGGCACTGGTTATTGAGACGCTCAGCAAATGAGGGTGTGAACGTTGCCGGCATATGCTGCAATAAAATCAGCGGATAGGGAAAGGTTGCCGGCAACTGCGTTAATACTTTTTGTAAGGCTACGGGGCCACCAGTTGAGGTGCCGATCACCACCAGATCCAGTGTTTTGTTGGTATCAGTTTTGATTTGTCGTGATGGCAAGCTGTTGGATTGCAGCGGGGCTGAATGCGGACGGGCATTGGTGGCCAGACAATAAATCCGTTCGCAGAGTTTTTGCCGATCATCGGTTAAATCTTCAAAGCGTTTTGGCAAAAAATCCAGGGCGCCGGCTTCCAGCGCATCTAAAGTCGCTTTGGCGCCCTCAGTGGTCCAGGTTGATAACATCAGCACCGGGGTGGGGCGGCGGCGCATGATCTGACGGACAGCCGCAATCCCATCCATGACCGGCATTTCCAGATCCATGGTGATTACATCGGGACGGTGGAGGCTGACCAGATCAACAGCTTGTTGGCCATCGGCTGCTGTGGCAATCACGTCCAGCCGCGGATCGGCATTGATGATTTCCGTCAGACGGCGACGAAAAAAAGCAGAATCATCAACAATGAGAACTTTGACAGTCACGCTATCCCTTAAAAACTACGATGCGCATAGGCTGTCATCAATTCTGGAAAATCAAGTATCAGCGCAATCCGGCCATCGCCGGTAATGGTTGCCCCGGCTAAGCCTTTGGTGCCATGTAGCAATGCACCAAGCGGTTTGATCACGACTTCTTCCTGACCGATTAACTGATCAACCACAAAGCCGACTTTACGAGTGCCGACATTAACAATCACGACATGCTCAGTAGCTGGTTTTGCTGAGTCGTCAAAATGATTGGTCAGCCATTTACGTAAATAAAATAAAGGCAATGCCTTGTTTCGTACCAGCACGGTTTGCTGCCCATCAACAGTATTGGTTTTGCGCAAATCCAGGTTAAAAATCTCATTGACGCTGACCAATGGGAAAGCAAATATTTGATTGCCAAGCATCACCATCAGGGTTGGCATAATGGCCAAAGTTAGCGGTACTTTGATCGATAGAGTAGTGCCTTTGCCGAGCTCTGATTGAATATCAATGACACCGTTGAGCTTGGAAATACTGGTTTTCACCACATCCATACCCACGCCACGCCCGGATATATCGGAAATCTCCTGCTTCATCGAAAAGCCCGGCGCAAAAATCAGCGCAAAACATTCCGACTCGGTTAGCCGGGAAGCAGCTTCTTCATCCATCATGCCTTTTTCAACGGCTTTTCGGCGTAACACCTCAGGATTCATACCGGCGCCATCATCGGCGATGGTCAGCAGAATATGATCACCTTCCTGAGCGGCAGCCAACACAATGTTACCGGTACGTGGTTTGCCGGCAGATTCACGGATATCGGGCATTTCGACGCCATGATCAACAGCATTACGCACCAAATGCACCAACGGGTCGGCCAGTGCTTCGACCAGATTTTTATCTAAGTCAGTTTCTTCGCCGCGTAATTCAAGATTGATGTCTTTTTTCAGACTACGTGCCAGATCGCGAACCACACGGGGGAAGCGGCCAAAAACCTTTTTAATCGGCTGCATGCGTGTTTTCATGACAGCGGACTGTAAATCAGCAGTGACGACGGCGAGATTGTTTACCGCTTTGGCCATTTCTTCGTTTTCAAAAGCGGCTTCGAGGGTGTTAATACGATTACGCACCAACACCAGTTCGCCAACCATATTCATGATCTCATCGAGTCGTGCGGTATCAACGCGAACGCTGGTTTCGGCTGGCGGTGGCGCGGCTTTGGCCGGTGCGGGTGGGGTATTCGATTTGCTATTATCCGCTGGTTTTTCTGCTGCAGGCGGAGGGCTATCAACCGCTTTTACAGATTCTGTTTTGACCGGCTCGGCGGCTTTAGGCGCGGGGTCATGTTTCTTACCCTGAAGTTCATCGAGTAACGCCTCGAATTCTGCCTCGGTCATTTCATCATCAGCAACCGCTGCTTTAGCGGTTGGCTCAGGGGCTGGCGATGGATTTTTCATACCCGGTGCGGCATTACCATGCAATTGATCAAGCAAGGCTTCAAATTCATCATCGGTAATATCATCACCACCGCCACTATTCGCTTCGGCAGGGGGGGCTTGAACCGGTTCTGGCTCAGGTTCTGGTTCCGGGATTGCAGGCGCTGGGGTGGCATCAGCCTCCAGATAACCAGCCAATTGGCTCATAATTGCCGGATCAGCAGATTGGGGATATTCGCCGCTTTTCAATTCAGAAAACATGGCATTTAAACTGTCGAGCACTTTTAAAAAGGTGTCCATCATGTCGGCATCAACTCGCCGCTCACCCTGGCGCAACAGGTTAAAAACGTCCTCACCCTTGTGACATAAGGCTACCATTGCATCCAGGCTTAAAAAGCCAGCACCACCTTTTATGGTATGAAAACCACGGAAAATAGAATTGAGCAGGTCACTGTCCTGCGGCTGTGACTCCAGCGCTACCAATTGTTCATTAAGGCCATCGAGAATCTCTTCTGCCTCGACCATAAAGTCCTGGAGAATTTCATCATCAGTATCCAGCGCCATACTTGCTTTCCTTTAGAAGCCGAGACTCGATAACAAGTCATCAACATCATCCTGATTGTTCACCACATTGGCCTTTTTATTGGCATTAATTTGTGGTCCTTCAGCTTTCAACGGATCAACTTCGGCTGGTTTGCTGGTGGGATTTGGCTGGCCCGCTAATTTGACGAGCCGAACCAGATTATCCTCAACTTCTTCCACCAGACCGATCACTTGGCGTAATACCTGGCCGGTTAAATCCTGAAAACCCTGTGCCAGCGTCACTTCTGACAGATTATGGTGGATCTGCCGGGCGTGCGTGCTGACTGACGGCAAGTAAACTTCGATTTCACGGCTTAACTCGCGGAATTCCTCTGCGGACATTTCCCGATTGCGAAAACGTTGCCAGCTTGCATCAAGCTTAGCGGCCGTTTCCTGTAATTCATTAGCGAGTGGCAGCGTTTCGTCGATAAATCCTAATGTTTTGTGTGCGGCGGCTTCGGTGGTTTCAATAACGTAATTGAGACGGTCACGGGTGTCGGGCATGTCTTTGTGTGTCAAATCAACCAACCGGCTGTCGACCTTAAAATTGTTGAGTGCTTCATGCAGTTCACGCGTCAGTTTGCCAACTTCTTGAAACAGGGCGGTTTCCCGACTTTCACTTAACATGGCAAGTTGCTGTTTGACAGTGGCATCATCATCTTGCTCGAGCGCGGCCAACAAGGCGCGGGCGGCTTCGATTTGGGCCGCTTTAGAATCTGCTTGCATAAATCACCTTGAGACTGGCTTATTGGGTATTGATTCGTTCGAAGATTTTTTCGATTTTGTCTTTCAATGTGGCGGCGGTAAATGGTTTGACGATGTAGCCGTTGACACCAGCCTGGGCGGCTTCAATAATCTGCTCGCGTTTGGTTTCCGCGGTTACCATTAAGACCGGCAGGCTGACTAATTTTTCATCAGCACGCACTTTTTTCAGCAAATCGATCCCCTGCATGCCAGGCATATTCCAATCGGTGATCAAAAAATCAATGCCTCCGGCTTGTAAAATCGGCAGGGCAGTCAGACCATCGTCTGCTTCCAGCGTGTTATTAAACCCAAGATCCCGCAGCAGGTTTTTGATAATCCGTCGCATTGTGGAAAAGTCATCCACAATGAGGATCTTCATATTCTTATCCAAAATCTTTCTCCCAAGATCACTGTAACCAGTCGCGCAGTTTACCGCGTAGCCTGACCACAGTTTGACTGTGGATTTGACTGACCCGCGATTCGCTGACACCCAGCACTTCGCCAATTTCTTTTAAATTTAACTCATCATTATAATACAGGCTCATCAGCAGCCGTTCGCGTTCTGGCAGCGTATCAATCGCCTGTGCCAGCGCTTGTTGAAAGCCAGAATTTTCAGTATTGGCTTCCGGAGAATCGGGCAAACTCCCGAGACCTTCCGTATCGGCTAGCTGATGATCGGTAAGTTCATCAAGGCTGAATACCTGATGACCCGATGATGCTTGCAATTGCTGATGATATTCATCCAAATCCATGCCCAGTGCTTTGGCTATTTCTGTGTCATGCGCCGGTCGGCCGAGCTGTTGTTCCAGTTGTTGCATGACTTCAGCAAGTTCCCGGGCTTTGCGGTGTACCGAGCGCGGCGCCCAGTCATTGCGGCGGATTTCATCGAGCATCGAGCCACGAATACGAATCCCGGCGTAGGTTTCAAAGCTGGCGCCCTGACTGGCATTATATTGTTGAGAAGCATCCAGCAAGCCAATCATGCCGGCTTGAATGAGATCATCGACATCAACGGTGTGCGGCAAACGGGCGATTAAATGGTAAGCGATACGTTTCACCAGTGCGCCATGTTGCTGCACCAATTCAGCTTGGGTCAGGCCTGCAGTATATTGCTGGTAGATTGATGCGCTCATCATGTTTTATAGGGCATCCATACTGGCACGGATCAGCCGTTCAACAAAAAATTCCATATGGCCACTGGGGGCTTTTCGGACCGGCCAGAATTCAATTTTTTTGGCCAGATGGGCAAACGCTGCAGCGGATTTACTGCGTGGCACGTAATCAACAACACTGCGCTGTTTTTTGACGGCGCGGCGCAGATCTTCATCAAACGGCACGATGCCCATGAAGTCGAGTGTGACCTCCAGAAAACGATCACAAACCATGGCAATTTTATCAAACAGCTCGCGGCCTTCCTGCACATTACGACCCATATTGGCAATAATATGAAAGCGTTGCACGCCATGCTCACGACTGAGTAGTTTAATAAGGGCATAGGCATCAGTGATGGAAGCCGGCTCATCACAGACCACGACAATGACTTCCTGGGCAGCACGACTGAAACTGATGACACTGTCAGCAATACCCGCGGCACTATCGATTAACAACACATCAATATGTTGCTCAAGCTCACTAAATGCCTGAATCATGCCAGCGTGTTCAGCAGGACTGAGTTCGGCCATTTTTTTGACGCCGGAGGCAGCGGGGATGATTTGCATGCCAGCCGGTCCCTCAACCAGTATTTCTCGAAGCGTTTTAGTGCCTTCCAGGACATGCAGCAGATTAAACTGTGGATGTAAGCCGAGCATCACATCAATATTGGCAAGCCCCAAATCGGCATCCAGTAACACCACCTCTTTGCCCTGTAAGGCCAGCGCCACGCCAAGATTGACGGTGACATTGGTTTTACCAACGCCACCTTTACCACTGGCGATGGCAATGACCTTAACCGGGCGTGATGCTTGTTGCATTTGGCGCAGACCAGCGGCCTGATCCTGCGGTGTTTCAGCCATAAGCGGCAAAACCTCCGTAACTGGACACGGTGTGCGGGTCCGGGTTGTGTTGGGCTGACTGCATCAGTTCGCTAGCCTGATTAACCAGGCTGTTAGGTCTGGCCAGAGACAAGTCTTCCGGTACCTGCTGGCCATTACACACATAGGCCAAGGGTAACTGATAACGGATCATCGCTGAAACAGCACCGCCAAGGCTGCCGGCTTCATCAGTTTTGGTCAAAATACAGCCATCTAAATTTAAATGTGAAAACGCGGCAATCATATCATTGAGTGCGCTGTTTTGGGTGGTCGCCGATAGCGTTAATAAAGTTCTGATCCGTGCAGACTGATGTTGCAGCATGGCAAATTTTTCTGTGAGACGCATGTCGCGTGGATTCATACCTGCAGTATCGATCAGGATATAACGTCGATCAAGCAGGTCGCTCAATGCCGTGGCCAGTTCCTGATGATTGCGGGCGACACGCACCGGCACCCCTAGAATGCGCGCATAGGTACGCAATTGTTCCTGGCCGCCGATGCGGTAACAATCAGTGGTAATCAATGCCACATTTTTGGCACCATGTTTCAGTGCGCAGCGGGCAGCAATTTTGGCGATGGTTGTGGTTTTACCAACCCCAGTTGGGCCCACCAAAGCAGTGATACCGCCATGTTCCATCATATCTTGCGCTTGCAACGGAATTTGCGCAGCCAATCGGCCCAATGATTGTCGCCAGGCAGTTTCGAGATCATCGATACCGGCTGCCTGAGTGACCAGTTGTTTAGCCAGCTCGACATCGGTGCCCATATGCAAATGTCGTTTAAGTAATTGCATTTGGGTTGGACTTTGCCGGGCCATGTCTTTCCAGGTCAGATCCGATAACTGGTTTTGCAGCATATCGCGCAGACCGGCAATTTCTTTGCGCATTTGGACTAAAGTCGGTTCCTGAGACCAGATGTTTTCCTGACGTGGCGCGCTGAACTGGGGTTCCACCGGTTCAGGTTCGATTTCGACACTGGGCACATCCTGCCGTTGTCTGGGCGGTGGCGCCTGACGACGAAATTGTGATTCGTCGTAATCGGTGGCCGCGACAATTTCCACACCGCCATCCACGCGCGTGTTGGACAGGATCACTGCATCCGGGCCCAAAACTTCGCGGACTTCACGAATTGCCTGACGCACATCTGCTGCCTGGAATCGTTTTATTTTCATAGCCTAACCTCTCTAGCGGCCAACATTGGCGACAATACGAATTTGTTTGTCATCCGGGATTTCGTTATACGAAAGCACATGTAAACCGGGAATGGCGTGGCGGATAAAGCGGGAAATCCAACCGCGTAATCCCGCCTGTACCACCAGAATTGCCGCTTCGCCAGCCATTTCCTGACGCTGTGACGCTTCTTGCAAATTACGGTGCATGTTTTCGGCGAGACCAGGTTCCAAGCTGGCACCCCCTTCGCCGGATGCTTGTAATGTTTTTAGCAATATCTGTTCCAGCTCTGGATCCAGTGTAATGATCGGTAGATCCGATTTGGTGCCATTAATATGCTGGACAATTGAGTGGGCCAACGACATCCGCACCGCAGCCGTGATGGCTTCTGGCTCTGGATTGCGCGCTGCTTGTTCAGTAATCGCCTCGGTAATGGTGCGGATATCACGGATCGGAATATTTTCTTGCAACAAGTTTTGCAGCACTTTTTGCACGGTACCCAATGGCACGGTGTCAGGCACCAGACCTTCAACCAGTTTCGGTGCGATTTTCGACAGGTTGTCGAGCAGGTGCTGAACTTCTTCGCGACCCAGCAAATCATGTGCATGGTTTTGCAATATCTTGCTTAAATGGGTGGCGACGACGGTATCAACATCAACCACGGTATAACCTTGTGCCTGCGCGCTTTCCCGCTGTGAAGGCTCAATCCAGATAGCTTCCAGACCAAATGCCGGATCCTGGGTGCGAATGCCCTCAAGCTGACCAAATACCTGGCCTGGGTTAATCGCCAGCATCCGGTCCGGATACACTTCAGCTTCGCCAAAGGTCACCCCAAATAACGTGATGTGATAGGCCGTTGGTGCGAGGTCAAGATTGTCACGAATATGTACCGGCGGGATCAAAAAGCCCATTTCCTGAGAGATTTTTTTACGGATGCCTTTGATGCGGGTCATCAGTTGGCCGCCCTGATTTTTATCGACCAACGGAATCAGCCGATAACCGACTTCCAGACCAATCGGATCTACCGGGCTTAGATCATCCCAGCTGAGTTCGCGTTGTGCCTGCGGTGTTTCTGCTTCTGGCTTAGGTGCATCTTCAATAGCGGCAGCTTTTTGACGTTGCGACATCAGCCATGCACTGCCACCGCCCGCGCCGGCCAGCAGTAAAAAAGGCAGATTCGGCATACCGGGAATAATGCCCAGGCCGCCGATAATGCCGGAGGTGATGTACAAGGTTTTCGGTTCTTTGAATAACTGGCCGAAGATCTGTTTACCCATGTCTTGTTCAGACGTCGAGCGGGTTACCAATAAACCGGCAGCTGCCGCCAGCAACAGTGACGGAATTTGGGCGACCAGACCGTCACCGATAGTCAGCAGGGTGTAATTATGTGCGGCTTCGCCAAAACTCAGACTGTGCTGCAGCGTCCCGATAATCAAACCGCCGATGATATTGATAAACAGAATCAAAATACCGGCGATAGCATCACCGCGGACAAATTTACTGGCACCATCCATGGAGCCGTAGAAATCGGATTCCTGCATAATTTCTTCACGGCGCAGGCGGGCTTCATCCTGAGTAATCAGGCCGGCATTCAAATCCGCATCGATAGCCATTTGTTTACCAGGCATCGAATCCAAGGTGAAACGGGCGCTGACCTCAGCAATACGTGTCGCACCTTTGGTAACGACGACAAAGTTGATGATGACCAGTATGGCAAAAACCACCAGACCAACGGCGTAGTTACCCCCGATAACAAATTCACCAAACGCTTCAATCACCTGACCGGCAGAAGCCGTGCCACTGTGACCCTCAAGTAAAATGATCCGGGTGGAAGCGACATTCAGTGCTAAACGAAGTAGGGTCGCTATCAACAAAATGCTGGGGAAGGCTGCAAAATGCAGCGGTTTCAGAACGTAGACACTGGCCAGCACGATGACCAGTGACAGGGCGATATTGAAGGTAAATAACAAGTCGAGCAAAAATGCGGGGAGTGGGATAACCACCATGGCCAGTAAGGCCACCAGTAAAACAGGTGCGGCGGCGTGGCCGCTGAGCATCGTGCCGAAGCGGCGGGACATTGCTACATTTTCCATTTACTACTCGTCTCGTCTGAATTCGTCAGGTATTGGCAAATCCTCCGTATCCAGATGCGGTTTATTACCACCGCGGTTGCGATAACGACGCAGCTGGAATACAAAGGCCAGTACCTGCGCTACTGCAATATACAGACCAGCTGGGATCTCTTCGCCGATTTCAGTGTTATAAAAAATCGCCCGAGCCAGTGGTGGTGCCGATAATTGCGGCACATCATTATGTTGACCAACCATGCGAATTTGCTGGGCCATTAAGTCAGCACCTTTGGCAACCATGACCGGCGCACCGGATTTGCTCTGGTCATAACGCAGGGCTACAGCGTAGTGGGTTGGGTTGGTAATAATGACGTCAGCACTAGGAACATCCTGCATCATGCGGGCTTGAGACAGCTGGATCTGCATGCGCCGGATCCGCCCTTTGACCTCAGGGCTACCATCGGTTTCTTTGTGTTCGTCCTTGACTTCCTGTTTGGTCATTTTCAGTTGTCGATTATGATTCCATTTCTGGAACGGCACATCGATCAAGACAATCAAAATCAGGCTGGCACAAATCGCCAAAAAACCCCAGAGCACGATATAACCCAGTTCGGCCATTGCCGGAATCACTTCCTGCTGACCCAGCGTCAATAATTGGTCACGCAGACCCCACAAAATCACCGTCCCGAAAAAACCGACCAGCAAAAATTTACCGAGCGCTTTGCCAAGTTCAACTAGACCCTGCGGGCCAAAAATGCGTTTCAGGCCTTTCAGCGGGCTGAGTTTTTCTGGTTTGATGCCCATCGCCTGCGCCGAAAAATTCCAGCCGCCAATTAAAGCGGGTGCTGACAGTGCGGCAATCACGGTCACAACGAGAAACAACATCAAGTCCCAGGCCATGATTTCGACGCCTTTCCAAAGCGAATCAAGCATAGCGCCGACATCAAAAAGATCATTGCGATCAAATGACATGCCGAGCTTCATAACATCAGCCATGCTTTGAATCAGGCCTTCGCCGACCACAAACATCGCTGCAGCACTAGCCAGTAATACCATTACCGTATTCAGTTCCTGCGAACGTGGCACCTGGCCTTTGTCACGCGCCTCTTGCAGGCGCTTGGCGGAGGGTTCTTCGGTCTTTTCCTGGGCGCTATCTTGTTCAGCCATTGCCTTGCACCAAAAGTCGGGTCATTTGCAGCATTTCATCCGACAGATCAATCAGATGCTGGCCGACCAGCGGCAGGGTGAACAGCATAATGACAAAGCCCAGGATAATGCTCATCGGAAAGCCGATAGAAAACGGACTGATTTGCGGCGCTGCCCGCGACAAAATACCAAATCCCAGATTGACCATGGTTAGCGAACCAATGGCTGGCAGGGCAATTAAAATCGCTGCGGCATACATCCAGCTACCCAATAGGGCAATGTCCCGGAATGATTCGATGGGCAGTCCGCCACTGCCCACCGGCATGGTAAAAAAGCTCTCAGCCAATACCTGAATTAACACCAAATGCCCATTGATACTGACAAAAATCAGGCTAACAAAAATCAGATAAAATTGACTGATAACGGGCACCGTCTGGCCATTTTGCGGATCCACCAGTGAGGCAAAGCCCAAACCCATCTGCATGGCAATGACCTGACCGGAAATAATGAAGGCATTAAATAATAACTGCAGCATAAAGCCTAAGCTGATACCGATAAGTATTTGTTGGGTGATCAGTAATAAACCCTCGGCGCTGATGGCGCTGACCTGAGGCATGGGAGTGTTTATCGTTGGCACCACCACCATGGTGATAACCAGTGCAATTAACAAACGAAAACGGGTGTTGATGTAATTGGCACTGAAAATAGGCGCCGCCATCACCATCGCGGCAATGCGGATAAACGGCCATAAGTAGCTGCCAATTATGCCGCTGAGTTCTGCCAGCGAAAAACTCATCACTCAGCCGATAAGATAGGGGATGTTTTCGAAGATACGCAGCGCATAGTTAGTCACCATACTCAGCATCCACGGACCGGCGAACATTAGCACCAGAATAGTCACCAACAATTTGGGGATAAAGCTCAGTGTTTG
>Ga0307933_1001260_pt1 | contig 20445 bp, 19 predicted proteins | sample OrgLakmetageno88_FD_201811 | JGI IMG/M metagenome (GOLD analysis project Ga0307933, IMG submission 201811) | Saline water microbial communities from Organic Lake, Antarctica - #88 | ecosystem: Environmental > Aquatic > Non-marine Saline and Alkaline > Saline | place: Antarctica: Organic Lake...
ATCAGCAGGTGCTCGATGCGCCGCCCTATGGCGCCTTAGACAAAGCAACTTTCACGCAGCTATGGTCATTCACCCAAGACGGCGGCTACGCATTGCAAGCGTATGAGCGTTACAATCGTTTGCAAGAAGTCAGCCCTGGGGTATATCAGCCTGCTTCAAAACGAGTGATGATGCGGCACCGACAAAACATAGGCACTATTGTGGAGGCAGGGCGCTTGAAGGTGAAGAGGCTGCGCCGGGCACATCAAGGCAAAATTATTGGTGAAGTAGAGGAGTATTTTGCACAGCAGTTAGTAAAAGGGGATACCTTCTATTTTGCTGGTGAAGTACTGAGATTTGAAGGTATTCGTGACATGATGGTTGAAGCTAAACCGGGCAAAGCAAAAGAGCCGAAAGTGCCCAGTTATGTGGGCGGTCAAATGCCCCTCTCAACTTATTTAGCCGATGCTGTGCGCTATTTATTAAACCAAGAAGATGATTGGAAACACTTACCAAGGCAGGTAATTGAGTGGCTGCAATTACAGCAGGCCTTTTCACAAATACCATCACCTGAACGTGTTTTGATAGAGCAATTTCCTTTCAGAAAAACTGAATTTACTTTGTTTTATACTTTTGAGGGGCGCAAAGCCAATCAAACCCTAGGAATGCTAATAACTCGTCGTATGGAACGACTCGGCTTAAAACCTCTGAGCTTTTCTATTACTGACTATGGACTGTCAATTTGCTCAATAGAAAAAGTGCTTGCTCGTCATATTCCGCAGCTGTTCAATCCCGATATCCTGGGTGATGAGCTCGAAGACTGGATGTTAGAGGCTGCTATGCTTAAGCGCTCATTTCGGCGTGTGGCAGTCATAAGCGGCTTAATTGAACAGCAATATCACAGTACTAAAAAGACCATGCGACAGGTAACCTTTTCAACAGACCTAATCTATGACACTTTGCGTGAGTATGACAAAGAGCATGTGTTGCTGCGGGTTACTCGTGAGGATGCCGAGCGCGAACTGCTTGATTTAGCTCGCACAGCTGACTTACTGATACGATTTGATGGCGCCTTTGATTTCATGCCCTTATCAAAACCTTCCCCCATGGCGATTCCAATCGTTCTTGATGTGCGCAGTGAAATTGTATCGGGTGCTGGGACGCAGGCATTATTAGAGCAAGCAAACTTGTATCAAGAGGCTGAAAATATGATGGAAGATATCCGCGGACTTCTTAGCGGTGAGTATGCATCATGATTGACGCTAAACAACTTCAAGCCCTTGTTCTAAGCAACACTGCAATTCCTCATAAGTTCGCTAACACGCGATTATTGGTCGATGGGAGAGGGGTGTTGTTTTGGCCTCAGCATGACTTATTGGTGTTTTCAGACCTGCATTTTGAGAAAGGTAGCTTTCTCACTCAGTTTGCCCATCCCATGCCGCGTTTTGATACCAAAGACACCATAAAGCGCATGCAAATGCTGATAACTGAATACACACCTGCGCATGTGATTTGCTTAGGTGATAGCTTTCATGATGGTAACGCCGATAAGCGCATTGCTGCAGAAGATGTAGCAGCAATTAATAGGATGACAAAGCAAGTACATAAGTGGACGTGGATTTTAGGTAATCACGACCCGGATATTCCTGCCATTGTGTTAGGCGAAAAGGCACATCATTTGTTATTGGATTGTCTATTATTTGTGCATGAGCCTGAAAAGCTAAAAGATTTTTCAGATTGCGATGCGCAAGTCGTTGGGCATTATCATCCTAAGACGCGGTATCGATTGTCAAATCAAAAAGTCACCGGAAAGTCTTTTGTGATAGGGGATGAGCTCTTGTTGATGCCTGCGTTTGGAAAATATACCGGTGGTCTTTGGAGCGATAATAAAGCAATCACAGCGCTTTTTGACAAATCAACCCCGCAAATAATGTTGACCTATAATAAAAAGCTGTTTATGTTGTGAATCGAAGGTTTAGCGTAAGCAAGCATTTGTTTTTATTTAGTTTTCTACAGAAAAAGATTTATTGACTAAATAATATACAAGCGTTTTAAGTAGTAGCCAAATAATAAAAATAATAAATGGTGAATCAAATGCGGGTAGTCCAAGCTTTGGCGGCATTAATATGCTTTTCGCCAACTTACCTAATGGGTGCAACGTCGGCATTAGTCTTTAATTCTGCGCCAATTAATCACCAACATCTCTACTCGAAACAAATACTTGAGCAGGCTTATGAATCGCTAGGCTTAAGCATAAATATGGCTAATTTCCCCTACCATCGTGGCGCAGTAAGCGCGAATTACGGCGTAATAGATGGACTGATGTTACGTCGTGAGTCTGATGCACAAGAGCACGAACAGCTAATTAAAATAAATGTGCCATTACTGCGTAGTAAAACGCTATTGGTTATTAATAAAGCTCTATGTGGTGATTGTAAAATTGACAAGCTCATCTCTTTAGCCAGCGTGTCGGGCTTTAGGTTTGCCAATACCCCTCTTGCTATCGACGGCAAAAAAAACTACCTCATTGAATTGCCAAGTCACCCAAAGTTGTTTAAATTTTTTGAGCGAGGGCGTGTTAACGCTATAGTCACTGCGGATGTGTTCTTACCTGAACGCTTAAAAAACAACGATAAATATCTATATATTGAGATGGGAAGTGAGGATGCTTTTCATTATGTTCATAGTAAGCACATCTCGCTCGCGAACAAGCTTGAGCTTAAACTTACCGAGCTAAAGTCAGAATTTGTGCTACTTTGATTATCTGAGGTTTTTATCTAATTCATCACAGAAATTAAAAGAACAAGGAGCGATCAAACCCACATCCGTCTGCCGTATTGCCTGTGAACTGTTTTTTCTTAAGGCCAAAAACTAATGTGTAGGTGTACAATCTTACTACAATCAATATAACCAAGGTCTAGTTTTTTTACGTTCATAATAAGGCTATACTCACTTCAAGAGTATTTTTTAATTTTTATGGAAGAAGAGGGCACATATGCTATTTAACAGATTCTTAAGTGCGTCAATATTTGTATTTTTATCGTTGACGTCTGTAAGCTCAAACTCTGAGGAACTTACTGCTGAATCACTTGCCAAGTTAGTCGAGTACACAGAAGGCTCAACATTGACAATGGATTTCATCATTGTAAACCGGTTTTTAAATGCAGGCGTAGTCAATATGGGCCCTTCTACAAGAGCTTATACAAGGAATACAAGAGCCTCATTGGGAACGCGTTTAAGACAGACTATCGATGGTGCAACAGAAAACGAAGCAAACCGCTTTTTTTATGAAACGCTAACAGACCAGCAAGATCAAATACTGATTTTGCGTGAAGAACTAGAAGCGATTCCTAGCATCACACCATTAAATCAGTATTCTAAAGAAGCACAATTAGCTTATTGGTTGAACCTCTATAATGTCACACTCATAAATGAACTAGCCATCATCTATCCGCTTAACGATTTGCGCCCGGTATTAAAAGGCGAAGATTCAATCCTCGATAAAAAGTTATTGCTGGTAGACAACACATCATTAAGCCTCAACGATATTCACTATAGAATTTTGCCTGCTCTTTATCCCGATAACCCAATTTACATTTATGGGATTCATCAAGGCATTAAAGGAAGCCCAAATATTCGTCGTAAAGCTTACACCGCCAGCAATGTGAAAAAAGACCTAGCGGACAATGCACGTGAATTTGTGAATTCTAATAGGGGTACACAGTTTAATGGTGGACAAGGAGTTGTGCGCATTTCCAGTTTCTACGAACGAAACGCCAGCCTATTTCAAGACTTTGAAAGCGACATTAAATCACATCTTCTGCAATACGCCGATGGCTCTATCGACGAGTCCATTAAATCAGCTGAGACCTTTGAAGCCGACATAGATAATTGGCGAATTAATGATCTCTACGGAAGTATTAGGCGAAGAGACTACGGCGTTGTTGTAAGTAGTGGGGATTCAATTCGATTAGCACAAAGCAATAAGCTCTCTGCTGAGCAAGCCATGCAGCTGAACAATCTTATGAAAATCAGGTTCATTAACTTTGGTGGCGGTAACGTTACGGTTACTGATTTACCTTCTGTTGAAGAAACAACTACCGAAAAAGACGATAATACAGAGAGTCAGTAGCGCATTGATACGCGCTGAGCAACTAAGCCAGAAGAATGGACAACATTACCCGACCTTGAAAGTTGAATAGGTAAGACTTCAATATTATGGCGAATTTACTAAGAGCATGCTAGGTTAAATACAGCGTGACTTTTAACCTTAATGAAAAGGAATTTTCGATGAAAAAATCAAGCATAGCTATGATATTGGGCACGGCGCTGGTAATAAGTGCATGCGGAGTTCTACCTTTTAAGGCTGGGATTACAGAGGGTCACTCTAGAGTTGTAAATCTGAGCGTAAGCACAGGCGAAGTAGTCGAAAAAGTATATTTGATGTGCCACCGCAAAAGACCTCGTGAGTGGGTGCAATCATCACAACTTGAGGCTGGGCAACATGATGTTTGGGTGAAAGCAAACGTGGCAGACATTGACTTAGGAATAAAAAATGCAGTGGTCAATTTCAAAGTGAATTTAGAGGCAGGTAAAAGTTACGCGCTAAACAAGGAGCGTAAAGGTAATAAAATTGCGATTTGGATTGAGGAGGGGGCAAGCAGCACTGTCGTTTCTGAAATTGTTGTTGGTGATTTAAGACATCCTCAAGTCTATCCAGAAAGAGAACTCATTCGTCAGTGTTCTTTGGGAACGGTATAAACAGAAACAGATTATTCACTATTAGAATTATACTATTTTTAGTTTTTACTTCGATCCATGTATAAGGTGAAAATACGCTATCACACCATTCAAGTGTTGTTAGTTACTTAACATCTTGCCACAAATTTCTTTGTATATTTTGATCGCAACCACCGCAGTCATATTATTAATATCCCGGTCCGGGTTGTATTCCACTATATCTGCTCCAACAATTGGTGCATCAATGGAGTGAATAACATCAAGTATTTGTCTCACACTCAAACCACCAGGTTCATGATGTGATACTCCTGGTGCAAAAGCGGGATCTAAAGCATCTAAATCAACAGAAATATAGACAGGTCCCTTAATCTGCAATAGCTCTGGGCCTTGCCAATTTCTCATCTCATGCACTTCAACATTAAACTTTTCGGCTTGCTCTCGCTGATGCTTGTTTAGGGTACGGATACCAATTTGAACGAGACGTGCTGCTAAGCCGTTTTCCATAATCCTGGCAAAGGGGCAAGCATTAGATAAGGGGTTACCTTTAAACTCATGATACAAGTCAGGGTGAGCGTCAAAATGAACAATAGTTAAATTCTGATGTTTTTTAGCCATCGCAGCTAAAATAGGAAAGGAAATAGAATGATCACCACCAAAAACTAGGGGTTTAAAGTCATCATTTAGTAGGGCACTGACTTTTTCTTTTAAATGCTCAAAATCTTGCTCTGTTTGCTTACAATCAACGCTGCCTGCATCAGTTATCAGAGGGTTCCCTTTTAGCTCTAAACCAAGCTCAGTACTGCCGTTCAGGGAGCCATTCTTCAGTAAATCAGCTATCACATCAGGAGCTTTTGCCGGCCCTTTTAGAAAAGAAGAAAAGCCGTCAAAAGGCATTCCTAACAATGCCACTTTTTTAATTGTCACTCCTCGCCTACCTTTGTCATTGAGTATTAAGCAACTATACTTAGTGAGAGCTTCTCAATCAACTTGGTACTTATTTGCAATAAAATATTAGGTTTGGGTTAGGTGCCTTTACAATAAACTATTCAATGGCCTCGTTTCACCATACCATCGGCACCCGAGTAGATAACCTTGCAAGGTTTTGTTAGCTGGATGTCTGCCATGAGCGAATTTCCGCCCGTCACCACCGCGAAGGCGGTGGTCTCCTAAGAGCAATTAAAGGGCGTTTTATATTTCGACTAGGTGTAAACTTTTTACCTTCACCACAAACATCCTCAGTCGTTCCATCGAAGGATGGAACCTTCTCAAAAGTCTAGTAAGCCTAATATCCCTTATAATAACTATATGTTTTAAAGCCATTTTTAAAGTAAGTTGTATAACTGATGTTTTGAATTTATTATTGAGTTTATGAGGTTCCATCCTTCGATGGAATGACCTAGGTTGTATTCATGAATAAATAGATGCAAGATCTGCTAATGGCTGTGAGTTCAACTGTTCAAAGCAAACATACGAACGAAGAATTATATTACTGTATTTTGCTGCTAAAACCCTTCAACATCAACTTCCTCTATCCGTCGGCCACATGCGCAGGCTGTGTAAAAACTATTTTCAGCCCATTATTTGAACAAAAATAGATGTAAATATGTGACTTGCATTAAAATCTGACCCAGTTTCATAACTAAGGAAACTTACATTTTACGTAGCATTGCGTATTAATTGGGTTGTTGAAGTTTTACACAACCTGAGCCAATTGCAGTCGTTCGTGGTCATAGCGATTCAGGAGCAAGAAGCCTGAGTTTTAGCAAATTAGGATGATGTCTCTGCAACTGATGAGAGGCACTTTTTAGTTGGTAGGGCACCTTACCGTAAGTCGTCATTGCCGTCCCCATTCCTTTCCACCCATTTCTACCAACCGAGACGCGGCTCGTCGAAAGGAAAAGGCGAGATCATTGGCGCCCGATAATTGTGCCAGTGACACGCCAATTCGACCCGTCGCCGACCACTCCACATGTTCCCCCTCTTTGTTGCGAATCATAGTCGTCGCAAAGGAACTCGAGTTTCCCCCCTTCTCACTGACAAACAACTCTTCATCTCCATCACTGCTTTCGACTTGCGCTTCAAAATCGACAAACAATTCGTCGAGCGGAACTTGTGCCGCCAGTACCAAGCGGGTGCGAGATTCATAACACGCATCAATGAGGGTCACGAATCGTCGCGCTTCGTTGAGATGATTGGCGTCCAGTTGGGGGACGCGGTCCATGATGAGGACCGGAAATCGGCAGCAGAGGGATATATAATCGGCCGCCCCGAGCGGTTGGTAGCACAACTCGGAAAAGTCAAACCAGGCGCACCGGTCATTCAATCGGGCTACCTGGACGGTGCGACCAAAGAGGACGTGAATGACCTCGGCCTCAGTTCCGGATGCAGTGCCACCAAATATTTCTTCCAACTGCGCCTGCATGTTGTTATTACTATTATTATCGCCATGAACATCATTGTTTGACCAAAAATAGGATTGACCATCCGCTCGAGTTTCGAGTCGATAATCCTTGGGGGAATCCTCCATGGAAATAATGTCGAACGTATGTTTTAACATGTCTATGAATGGCAAAAAGAGGGATCGGTTAATGCCTCGCTCATACAGGGCATCTGGGGAGCGATTCGAGGTGGCCACCACCACGACATTCCAATCCAATAATAGTAAAAACAGTCGCTTCAAAATCATGGCATCGGCAATGTCTGTTACTTGAAATTCATCGAAACAGAGGAGTTGGGCTTCTTGTGCCAACTGTTGCGCAATGATGGGAATCGCATCACCTCGTGGGTGCTTTTGTTTGTAGACAAAGATTCGATTATGGACGTCTAGCATAAATTCATGAAAGTGGACGCGGCGTTTGGTAATCTTTGCGTGTTTGTGGCTGTTATTACTACAGCAAGAATCATCATTAGGAACAGTAACCGACGCGTAAAAGAGATCCATTAGAAAGCTCTTGCCGACCCCGACCGGTCCATGAATGTACATGCCTCGCGGTGGTGGACCAAAAGACCACAAATGGAACTTCTTTCGAAGAAAGGACTGGGCGGATGCCAGCGATCGCGCCAGTAACAGTAACAGTGGACTGCTGCTTGTAATGCTGCTCTCTGTCAGATCGTCGGTGCGAGCGGGTACTGGTGGGAGCGAGGCAAGAGACTCGTGCAGGGCATCGAATTTTGCCGCCAGAGCGACTTGCGCGTCATCTCGTCGCACCTCCCCCGCGTCCACCTTGAGTTCATAAGCCGCTGCCACGGGGCCTGTCGAGAAGCACCGCCGAGCGACGCGATGTTGTGCTATCTTCGTCTTTATCATCATCGCCTTCATAGTCTTCATCATGGAGCTGATGAGTTTATCAACATGATGGTATGGTACGCTAGATTTCTGTATGGGTATCAAATGGATTTGTATTAGAGACTCAAGTTTCGTAGTTCAACTTGTGCAAATTTAGCATAACTAACTGAATAATATAAATAAAAATAGCCTTATTATGGTAACATATTTGTTATCTAGACAAAGCACGAAACCACTTAAGGGCTATAAAATGAACCCTGACATAACCCCCTCTATTTTAAACAACAGATTTGCTCACACGCGCCGATATTCGAGTCGACTATTTTTCGTTTATTAATCAACTGGTTCCGCGTAATTAAGAATTTAAGACATGTTGTGGTTGAATTAGCCGGACACATCAATAAAGGATAAACTCCAATTATTGAGGTGTCACAATGACTAAACGTGTATTAAAGAAATATCCAAACGATTTTAAACAAGAAGCTGTGGCGCTGGTTACTGAGCAAGGTTACTCAGTTATTGAGGCAGCTGCTTCATTAAATATTACCGATAAGCTTCTGTATAACTGGATTGCAAGAGCGAAGCAACAAAACGAAAATTCTGAGTTGTCTACGGATGAACGAGCTGAACTCATTCAACTCAGGAAAGATAAAAAACCCCTTGAAATGGAACGCGAAATATTATGAAAGGCTTCAGCTTTTTTTGCGAAAGAAATGAAGTAAAGTATTCATTTATAACAAGTTTAGGTAACCAGTATCCAGTTGCTATGTCGTGCAAAGTGATGCGAGTTAGCAAATCAGCATACTATGCTTGGCGCAAACGCCCCGCGATAATAATAAGTGCAGAAATACTTAACATGCATCGCAGAGCCAAAGCGCTATTCAAAGCGAGTAGAGATAGCTTGGGAAGCCGTGAACTTGGGAAAAAACTGCGCAAAGAAGGCTTTAAAATAACTCGCCATCGCGTCATTAACTTGATGAAGCGATTAGGTTTAGTTGTTACGCAGCGGATTGCTTATAAAGTCACAACAAAGCGCAAGCACAGTGATGCAGTTGCTGATAATTTATTGAATATGAATTTTAATCCGATAGGGCCTAACCAAGTGTGGGCTGGTGATGTGACTTATCTGAAAACTGGCGAAGGTTGGCAATATCTGGCTGTGGTAATGGATTTGTTTGGTCGCAAAATTGTAGGTTGGCATGCATGACCACGGACTTAGTTGAGCTTGCGTTTTTAAAAACTCATCGCCCTCGGCAACCACCTAAGGGTTTGGTTTTTCACAGCGATAGAGGCTCACAATATACAAGTAAACGCTTTAGAAAGCTGCTACAAGACCTTAATTGCAGGGCTAGTATGGGTGATGTTGGCGCGTGTTGGGATAATGCTGTAGTAGAAAGGTTCTTCGGCAGTTTGAAGCATGATTGGTTGTTCAAAGTTGCTCAACCAACCAGAGAGCATATGAAGCAAGATGTTGCTGCATATATCAAATATTACAACGTGGAACGGTTGCATTCGTCGAACGACGACCGATCACTCGTTGAATATGAAAACTCCTTTAGGAAAGTGTCCGGTTGGACTTGACCAGAACAAATAATGGTGGTGATGTCCTCTATACTCATATCCATTTGTCGATAGATTATAATTTGCTGCAATAATGCAAGATCATAGTAGAAAGCGTAATTTAAAAAGTAACTATGATGATTAGTTATCAACCAGAGTCAGTAGCATTCTAATGCTCTAATGCGGCTTAGTGCCTTTTGCTGAGATTGGCGTGTTCCAAGGAGATCCCAAATCGAGTTTGGGATGACGGTGCTTTGTTGGGATGACGGTGCTTTGTTGGGATGACGGTGCTTTGTTGGGATGACGGTGCTTTGTTGGGATGATAGTGCTTCGTTGGGATGACGGTGCTTTGTTGTGACGACTAGCATATAATTGCTTGCGCCTTGTTCAGCGGAAAGCAGCCTTATGGATCAATTCTTTGAGCAGAGCGTGTAGCCAAATAAATATCGGCAACTAACTGCCCCAGCGCTTGACTAGTCCATCGTAAGCATCTATTCGGCGGTCTCTGAAATATGGCCATATGCGCTTAATGTGTTCAGTGCGTTCTAGGTCTATTTCAACAGCGAGAGTCTCTTCTTTGTTATCGCTTGCCATGGCTAAAATTTCGCCTTGTGGCCCTGCAATAAAACTATGTCCCCAAAATGCAATACCATCTTCACCAGGATTAGGTGAGGCTTCATGTCCAACTCGATTAGCCACTATTACCGGCAAAGAGTTTGCTACAGCGTGCGCGCGCTGAATGGTTTCCCATGCGCCTTGTTGACGGCCTTGCTCTTGCTCAGTGTCACTTGGATCCCAACCAATGGCAGTAGGGTAAAATAAAATCTCGGCACCGTTCATAGCCATAAGTCGTGCTGCTTCTGGATACCACTGATCCCAGCAAACCAGCACGCCTAATTTACCTACACTAGTGTTGATGGGCTCAAAGCCTAAATCACCTGGCGTAAAATAAAACTTCTCGTAAAATCCAGGGTCATCAGGGATATGCATCTTACGATACATTCCGGCTATTTTATCTGAGCGATCAAATACTACGGCAGTGTTGTGATATAGACCCGCGGCACGCTTTTCAAATAAAGAGGTGACTAGCACAATGTTGCACTCTTTCGCTAATTGACCGAAAAAATCGCTTGCACGTCCGGGGATAGGCTCGGCCAAATCAAAAGCATTCACATCTTCATTTTGACAAAAATAGAGTGTGGAATGCAGTTCTTGTAATAATATACATTCGCAACCTTGAGCCGCTAATTCGCGAACTTTGTCAGCGGATTTCTGCCAGTTTTCAAGTTTATTATTTGAGCTTACCGACTGCTGTACTAAGCCAATCTTAAGTGTGCGCTTTGGCTGCTTGGTATTTGAATTTGAGCTCATAAAACAATAACTCCTTCATTGGCCATGGCGAGTACTTCAGGCTTTAGAGTGTGAGTAGGAATTTGCATAGTAATGCAGTGTAAGCTACCAAATTGTTGAACAATTACTGAACAGTCAATAGCTACGATTTTGTAGTTGGCAAAGGCCTTTTGCAAGACTTCAAGCGCTAACGCATCCTCAGGTTGCTGATAAATAGGAGCGAGGACACATTGATTACAAATAAGAAAGTTGGCATACGAAGCTGGTAAGCGATCACCATCACTATTTCGCATGTCTGGTAGGGGTAACTCAAAAAGCTGATAGTCACTAAAAGCTTTGAGTACTTCATCTTTTAGCGCATTAAGACCAGCAAAATGCGTATCTTCAGGGCGATTAAACGCGCTTTGCATCACAATCCCACGAAGCGGAGTGAAGCGCACTAAAGTATCAATATGCCCATCTGTATCATCGCCATCTAAATGACCATTCTCAAATATATGTGAACGCTGAGCGCCAAGATATTCTGAGAATAAATTATGATATGCCGCTTGTGCCATTTCACCATTACGTTTGCGGTTATAAAGGCATGAAGCGGTAGTCATTAAAATCTGATTTTGGTCGATTTCAATGGCGCCTCCTTCAAGCACTGTCGGACTCGTAATAAGAGGATGCTGGCAAAGTGGCTCAAGCTTCTTGTTTATTTGATTGTCGGCGCGAGCATCAAATTTTTGACCCCAGCCGTTGAAAGTAAACTCAACCGGGATATTTCCTGAGGCGCTCTCGCAGGTGACAAATATGTAATCGCGTGTCCACGTATCATTATACTCTGCACTAATAATGAGCACTTTTGAATGCATATTGATTAGCGAGCGTGCTATGCCAATTTCGTCTTGTGTGCACAGCAATATTACGCTGGCGCCTGCAGAATTTATTGCATCAATTAGTTTTACATATGTGCTACGAGCTTGCTCTAACCATGGTAACCAGTCACTCTCACCATGGGGCCAAGCTAGCACTACAGCTTCTTGTTCAGCCCATTCTGGTAAAAGGGTTAGGGCTGGCAAAGTAGCAATTTTAGGCATTAGAACTTCCAATTAACACTGGCAAAAATACGTCGAGGTTGGCCAATAAAGTAGCGATAATCACCAAAGGCAAAATCGGCACGCTCAGCGTAGTCTTCGTCAGTAATATTTAATATGTTTAACTTAGTCGTCACATTATCGCTTATTGCATATCGCAGGGTAAAGTCAAAAAGCGAATGACCATCATATTCAGCGGTATTTTCAGGATCTAAAAAATAATCTGATAAATATTGCCAAGCTAACTCTGCACTTATATCACTGCTCGCTTGCCAAAAAAGCTGAGCGCCGTAAAGTTGGTTGGGAGAGGTATCAATACGATTACCTTTGATGGAAACATTGGCAATGGCTAAGTCGCTTTTATAGGTATGTTTTTGCCAAGTTGCGTTACTTGAAAAGCGCCATGCATCTGAAATTTGCCATCTATACTCTACTTCAAAACCTTGGTGTTGGGTCTCACCGCCAGCAATGTTTTGTCGATTCGTATCGCGAATAATTACGTTCTCTTTTTGCATATCGTAAGCAGCAATATGCAAAGTATGAGCGTCTAGGCTGTAGCGTGCTCCTAGCTCAAAAGCTTGCATGCTCACTTCGTCTAAGTCAGCGGTGGTTTGATTGTTTTGGAGGCGAAATAACTCTGTTGCCTCTGGGGCTCTGTAGCCGTTTGCATATTTTGAATACAGCAACCAATTTTCTAAAGCGGTATATTCTATTGTGAGTGTTTCTGACAAAGAACTAAACGAAAGTGTTTGGTCTGAGGGCCGCGTAAAGCGACAGACGGCAACGTTTGAGGCACATGCACTGCCATTGCTTAATAAATTATCGTAATCATACTCTAGGCGTTCCGCGCGCATGCCAGCAATGACAGAAAAACTATCAAATTGCCAAGTGCCTTGTGCATAAGCGGCGATAAGATTGGCGTTAACGTCGTAATCGTAATGTTCGCCGGCAGGGACGCTAGGGCTGAAATCTCTTTCTTGGGTCTCGCGAAGATTGGCCTGCGTAAGGTCTAAATCGACACCAGTAAGCCAACTTGCGCCCGCACCGTCGAAATTATACTGAGTTTGCACACCTAGGCTTGAGTGGGTGTTTTCTTCAAGGGCTTGCCATGGCAAGAAGTGCTGTAAAAACGCCATTTCATTCCAGCGCACATAAGGCGTCACGCTAAACGTACCATCATTTAACTCGCGACTAAACTCACTGTATGCCCTTAGTGATTTAGCATCGCGGTAAGCTTCAGGATTAGGATTGATTCGGCGAAAGTCCTCGTCTTCGTAGGTTTTGAATCCACGAATGAATCCCGCAGTCTCTTGATTGAGATTTGCCATGTCTAATACGGTTTTATTATTCCACTGCTGTCCTTGGCGTTGATAGACGGCAGTAATTTTTTGTTGGTCATAACCACTTTCGCTTTGGTAACCATTTTCTTGTGTGAGATTACTTAATACTGCAAACGCTTCATTGTCTTGCTGCCAATTATATTCACCAGAGATTCTTGCGAAATCGTAAGCGCCAAGCTGCAGCGAAAGCTCGTTTGCATTATCTCTAAAGGCATCTGGACTAATAATGTTAATTGCGCCGTGCAGCGCGTTAGTGCCATAAAGAGTGCTGGCAGGCCCTTTGAGGACTTCAATTCTTGCAGCTTGCTCGCTGTTAGCATCAAATAGTTGATTAGCATTACAAAAGCCAGGAGCGCGTAAACTAATGCCATCTAAGGCCATAAAAAAGGCACCACAGCTGCCAGCGCCGGTTAACACTGGCGAGCGAATTGCGGTTAAATGTTCTTGGCCATTGCCGCGACTAATCCAAGTGCCTGCCACACGTGCAAGCACTTGATTAATATGCTGAGCTTCAATGAGCTCAAGCGTTTCTGCATCTAATAACGACAAGCTCGCAGGTACATCTTGTAATGAACTATTTTGTTTTGTCGCGGTAACACTTATGACTTCAATCGAGTCATTGGCATGAACTGTTGTTGATACAGCAGCGCCTGCCACCAAGCCGCAGAGTAAAACAATTTTGTTTTGGTGTTCTTTCAATAGTGTCATTACTTCAAGTGTCTCCCACCGTTTAAATGTATGGTTTGGCCGGTAATATAATCACTGGCCAATAAATAGTTTACCGCTTTTACCGCCTCTTGTGCGCCAGGACAAGTTTCTAACAATGATTTTTTAAGGGCTTTTTGCTTATATTCTTCACTGTCGTGCTCATTAAACATAACAAGCGCGGGCGCAATGCTATTCACTTTAACTTGCGGAGCATAAAGCGTGGCGAATGATAAGGTTAAATTATGCAGTGCAGCTTTACTGGCAGCATATGCAATATGTTTTTTACTGCCTTTGTCCTGCACAAAATCGGTCATATGAATAATGTCGGTAAAGCCATTTTCATCTATTAGTAAGTCTTTAAATGCAAGATTTAGCTGATATGGTGCATTGGCATGTACCTGCATCATTTTATTAAACAATGCATTGTAGTCATCGGTTGATGACTCTTGGTCCCAATCAGAGGCGTTGTGAATAATACCGCGAAGCCTGTTGGTCGTACTATGTACATCTTTAATGCAGTTTTGTATACCGGCATTGTCGGCAAAGTCTGCCTGTAAAGCCAACGCTCCACGAGATGTTAAATCAGCCACCGCTGGTTTTTTTGTACGATATGTTATAATAACGGGTATATTTTGGTCGATTAGACTGTGCGCAATCGCTAATCCAAGGCGTTGAGCGCCGCCGGTAATTAATATAGGTGCTGTCATAGGCGTGTATTGAGGTCCTTTTTCTAATCCGTTATCAAGATGTTTGAGTTATGTGGGTACGCAATCTGGATGTTCTAAGATCGCGCCTTTTTAAATAGTCTGGATAAATTGTAAACCATACTTGCACCAAATCGCGTATACGAATTTACAAAGACACAAATTGGACAAATTATGTTAGCAAAAGAAGCTATAGTAATGCATGAAGCCACTAAATTGGCACTTACGCCACAAGCCATCATAGTGCGTGACGCTTTAGTCGCCGCTGGCTTAGAAACCCCAATGGTAGAGAACAATCTGTCTAACGATGAAAAGCGTGCCCGCATTCAAGCTTCGATGCTTGAAATAATGCAAACATTGGGGCTCGATCTTAACGATGATAGCTTACAAGACTCACCGCGTCGCATCGCTAAAATGTATGTTAATGAAATCTTTTCTGGTTTGGATTATCGCGCTTTTCCTAAAATCACCCAGATAGAAAATAAAATGTCTATTGAAGAGCCAGTTCAGGTCACCGACATAAGCTTAACAAGCACATGTGAACATCACTTTGTGACCATCGACGGCACTGCCTCTGTGTCTTACATTCCGCAAAAGACGGTAATTGGATTATCTAAAATTAACCGCTTAGTCGCTTTCTTTGCTCAGCGCCCTCAAGTTCAAGAGCGTCTAACACAGCAGATTATGGTGGCCTTGCAAGCTTTAACAGGAACTAAAGATGTTGCGGTAAGTATTAACGCGACACATTATTGTGTAAAAGCCCGCGGAATACGCGATACAAATTCTTTCACTCGCACTTCTTCGTTAGGTGGTGTGTTCAAAACAGACAATGAGCTAAAGCGTGAGTTTTTTAGATAAGTAACTACTCAATTCGACTTGTATCAGAGCAGCCGCCATCTGGAAACAGGTGGCGGCTTCTTTATCTTAACGTTCTGAGCAATTTCATCTGCAATTAAGAAATTTACTTTCTTCGAAAAATCGCTATAAATCGCCTAATTAATACTCTAATTTGTATGCCGCCACTTTGTTTTTAAAGAAAGTCGGCACTAGCACAATGTTTTCTCCAGGAATAAAACCGATATCTGCAGTATTAGACTCGATTTCCTTGGTATCGAGCATCAAGGTTTGCCCATTGGCGGTGGCAAACCATATTTCACCTTGCCATCTAGACGCAATAAAGTTTCCGTCACCTAATATGACGAGTCCATCTCCACCGCTTACATTTGCGTTTACTACTGTGGTGCTGCCATCAGCATTCCAATACTTCATCCCCGATGCATCTAAGCCATAAAGCGTGCCGTCTGGTGCAGTTGCTAGACCATTGATTGAATCGTTTCCTTCAGAAATCATCGCTACCTCACCAGACTCTAATTTATAGACCTTACCGGTAGCCATGTCTGAAAAGTACACTTTACCATCATGGGTATCAACATCATTAAGGAACTGCGCACCTTCAATAGGATAGGAATTAGTAATGCTCGCTAAAGCAATGTCAATTTCAACTAATTGATCAATATCAGTGACATATAACTTGCCACTATCGATGCCCATTCCCTTTGGCGCATTTAGCCCAGTAAGCCATTCTTGAGAAACAATATTTCCTTCTTTATCAATGATAGAAATAGATCCCTCACCATCTTTATCTCTTGAGCTACCTTCTATATTGCTCACATAAATAGTGCCAGTTCCCTCGTCATACAGAACCGATTCATTAGTGATTAGTGTGTCAGCAGTTTCCCAGAGTAATGTTAGAGTCGGAGTGATCGCTTGTTCTGCAGTAACAGCGTCTTCAAGAACTGTTGCTACTTCTTCTATTTCTGTTACTTCATCTGATTGTTGAGGTGTGCAGGCAGCCATCAATGCTAGGGCAGAGGCTACGGCGCTTATTGTTAAAAGTTTTTTCATGATGAGTGCTATTCCAATGTAGTTTGATGAAATTAGCCGAATAGATTTTTGAAACTAATCTTCGACACATTATAAGTATGCAGCTAATAAAAGGATAATACACATGCTTGAACTAGACAACAGAATGACAGTTTAAAGACTGCCGGAAACGTGATACCAAAAATAGGGAAAGATGAGACCGCAACTTCCCAAAATCAAAAACCTTTATACGAAGCTATGGAACTTCATTTCCGCGGCGTGTTTCAAATATTTGATACCACTGCTCTCTAGTTAGCTGTATTTCAGTCGATTTCGCAGCTTGAGTAATACGCTCAGTTTGAGTGCTGCCAATTACTGGCTGAATTTGCGCAGGGTGCATCATTAGCCATGCAAGAACAATTGCGTTGGCATGACAGTCATGTTGCTCAGCAATTGGTTTGATTAACTTTGCGGTAGCTGCAATATTTTTATCTTCTGAATCAAGCTGCGTAAACTGGCCTTGAGCCATCGCGCCCCATGCTTGCAATTGCACATTTTGTTGTATGCAGTACTCCAAAGTCCCGCGCGGAAAACCAAAAGCAGCGTTATCATGCATATTAGTGGTAATACCGTCTTCAATAAAACCACTGTGCAAAAGACTCATCTCCAATTGGTTGGCAATTACGGGAATATCAGTATGGGTTTGAATCAATGCTATTTGCCCAGCATGCATATTCGAGACTGCCAGAAAATCGAATTTGTCTTGTTTGTGCAAATTACTGAGTGTTTCACTTAGTGGCTTAATTTGCATAAGTGGGTCGGGGCGGTGTAAAAATAAAACATCTAAGTAATCAATATTCAAACGCTTTAGGCTGGCATTTAAAGATTCTGTCACCCAACGACCTGAGAGGTCGTATTGCTTTACTTCAAATGTTGGTGTGAGTTTTATGCCTACTTTTGATTGCACAATAAACTGCTCTCTCAGTGTTCGATTCTGTTTAAACACTTCACCAATAACTGACTCTGCTTTACCAAAGGTATAAATATCGGCTATATCAATTACATTAATCCCCACTGATAAGCAATGCTCTAAAAGCGTATGTGCTTGTGTAATATCCTCTTTTGATATTGGATTGTTGTTCCACCCACCGCCAAGATTCATGGTGCCCAATATTAGCTGACTGGCATCTACGAAATATTGATTGATGGGTAATTTATTGGCTGAAGAAGACATTTTATTTTCCGTTGAATAGTTTTGCATAAACGTTAATCGCGTGAATTTAGATATTAGCAAATACAGGTGTTGATGACATGCGATTCCTAAATAACCTAAGATAAACGAATGAAAAGACAACATAAAATGCTGTCTCTTAGCCCCAGGATCTGGGTTGTAATTTAGCCGAGTTGATTTACGTTGAGCAATAGCGTTAAATTATTGTTGTTCAGAGAATGAATTCATAAAAATGAAATAAAATTACGAGAACATCGGTCTAGAGTAATATGCTTGGTAATTTTGCATGCATCTGTAAAAACGAAAAAGCCATCAGAACCGCCTTAGCGTCGGATCTATTTATTGGGAGTTGTGGGTGTTAAAGCATGAGCTTACCCTAATTAAGGACGTTTAATGTCAAACAGTTATAATGCGGTAATTGATCAAGCACTGTCATTACTTCAAGAAACATCCACTTTAGAATATCAAAAAGTACTTCAACCACATTTCTCAGGTAGCATCGGCGCGCATATCCGCCATGTTGTTGACCATTTCTTAGCCTTAAAAAACGGCTTAGACAAAGGCCACATCGATTATAATGTTCGTCATCGGCACAATACAGTAGAGCAATTCCCTGAGGCTGCAATAGAGGCCTTAGTTGGTATAAAAAAATGGCTCCTAAGCTTGAATACTGAAGCTTGCGCCGAGGTTATTTTGGTGACTAGTGAAATAGATATTCAAGATACTAAATCTGCTACTTGTACATCTACCGTTGAGCGTGAGCTTGTTTTTGTTAGCAGCCATGCCATTCATCATTATGCCTTGATTCGGATTATATGTAGCATGCAAAATAAAACCCCTCCTGATATTTTTGGTTATGCGCCAGCGACCATTACGCACATTAATCGGAGCGCTTAGTATCTGCTTTGCTAATGCCACTAGGTGCATTACGCTAATATCGTGATAATATCGTGCTTTATATTTTAGAGCAGGTTTTATGCAAGAAACTCTTTTAGCACGTGCCAATGGTGCTTGCGAAATATGCGGCGCAGCAAGCACAAACGCTTCGCTACAAGCATTTTTACTTCCCGACTCTCCAGATACTAGCGCAAACTGCAATGTGCTTTTGTGTGATATATGCACGTCTCAAACACAAGACGATAGTGTTCTAGATACTCAACACCTGCGTTGCTTAAATCAAAGTATGTGGTCAACAGTGCCGGCTGTTCAGGTATTAAGCTATCGTCTGTTAAATCGATTAGCATCAGAGGCGTGGGCGCAAGACGCGCTAGAAATGCTGTATTTAGAAGATGATGTGAAAAATTGGGCCGAAGACGGGTTTATAGAGGCAAAAGAGCCGACTCTTGATGCAAATGGCGCAGCCCTTGTTGCGGGTGATAGTGTTACGATTATTAAAGATTTAGACGTTAAAGGTGCAAATTTTACCGCTAAGCGAGGCGTTGCTGTGCGTAATATTGGCCTTTCAGAAAACCCGTTGCATATTGAAGGTAAAATAAATGGTCAGCGGATTGTGATCATCGCCGCATATACTAAGAAAAATTAGTCAGTCTTGAGAGGACTTAGGCTTAGGCCTTTAAGCGTTCGCCATGCTTGAATAAGACTGACTCCCCAGGAAGCATTTTATGCCAATGTTCATCCCCTGTAAGTGGGGTGGTGGTAATGACAGTAACAACGTCATTCGCACTGGTTTCCTTCTTAAAGTCCACTGTCATTTCCTCATCGATTAAGGTGGCTTCGCCAAAGGGTGCTCGGCGCGTTATCCAGCTTAATTTATTAGTACAGTAAGCGAATAAATAAACACCATCAGTAATCAACATATTGTATACGCCTAAGGCGCGAAGCTCTTCGCAACGGCTCGCGATAAAGCGAAAAACAGACTTCATACTTCTAGGTTTACGCTTACCAAAGCGCTCAAATATTTGATCGAGCAACCAACAAAAAGCCCGTTCGCTATCGGTTTGTCCTACGGGAATATGATATTTTATGGGCAGAGCTTTTTGATAGCCAGTTAATTGGCCATTGTGAGCAAAGGTCCAGCTGTGGCCCCATAACTCACGAGTAAATGGATGTGTGTTTTCTAGACTAATATTACCCCGATTAGCTTGGCGAATATGGCTTATCACCGTGCAACTTTTAATTGGGTAGTCTTTAATGAGCCTTGCAATTACCGAATCACAACTAGGTTGGGCGTCTTTAAAGTTACGACAGCCTTTGCCCTCGTAAAAAGTGATACCAAAACCATCTTTGTGAGGTCCTGTGCGACCTCCACGTTGCATCAAGCCACTAAAGCTAAAACAAATATCTGTTGGCACATTAGCGCTCATGCCTAATAATTCACACACTATGTTAGCCCTCTATTTTGTGGGTATGGCTTGTTCATCGCTATCGTTATTAAATACGTTTGGTTTAAACTTAGAACTATAATTTAAATAAGCCTCATAACCATCACCTAAATAAAGCTTGAGAAGCTTTGTAGGGGCTTTAGGTAAGTTTACGCTCAGTAACAGCCCCGGCGTGTGATTAAAGCTTGTATCGATGCCTAGAGAATGAAATTCAGCCCCCATTTTTTCATATTGTTTGGCCAAGATGGGTAAGTCTTTACCGT
>Ga0307933_1001263_pt1 | contig 20408 bp, 23 predicted proteins | sample OrgLakmetageno88_FD_201811 | JGI IMG/M metagenome (GOLD analysis project Ga0307933, IMG submission 201811) | Saline water microbial communities from Organic Lake, Antarctica - #88 | ecosystem: Environmental > Aquatic > Non-marine Saline and Alkaline > Saline | place: Antarctica: Organic Lake...
GTATATAGTCCTTGACGCAGATCAGATAAAGGCGGCGATCAGCCGCGCAACCTAGCCTGATAGTCATGGTTGCGCCAATTGGCGCGGAACAGCCACTGATCCTGAGGCTGGCGGGCTGCCAGCGCCTCATCAATCTCGACTTCGTCAAAGCCGCAGCGCCGCGCCATCGCGTACTGATCGGCGAGAATATGCCCGCGGGCCCGCAACCGGCCTTCATAGCCCATCAGGCGGAGCTGCCGCGCGATAGAGAATCCGCGCCCATCCGCAGAACTGGGGAAATCCACGCGGATCATGGCGATGTCCGGCAGGCGTCCGGCCAGTTCGGCCGGATCGACCGTCGAGGGCAGGTCGATGCCGTAGCCGCTCCTCGCATCCTCCAGCGCTGCGATGGGCGCTGTCCAGTCGTCGGGGCCGAAGCCCGTGTCGGTCACAATAACGCTCATGTGCTTTCTCCTTGTTTGACGAATTTTCCGTTAACCATGTGAATGCCGCACTCGGTCTTGTCGCGGCCTTTCCAGCGACCTGCGCGCGCGTCCTCGCCCGGCGCCACCGGCGACGTGCAGGGCATGCAACCGATCGACGGGTAGCCTTGTGCCACCAGCGGATGGCGCGGCAGGCGGTTTTCCTCAATGTAAGTACGCGCGTCGCCGGGCTGCCAATGGGCCAGTGGATTAACCTTGAGCCGGCCCGTTCCCTCCTCAACCTCGAAGAAGTCCAGCGCGGCGCGCGCGGCGCCCTGATAGCGCTTACGCCCTGTGATCCAGCCGTCGAAGCCTGCCAACGCGCGATTCAGTGGCACCGTCTTGCGCAGGGCGCAGCAGGCGTCTGGATCGGTTTGGTTTAGCGTTGCGGCGGGGTCTTGTGCTCGCGCCTCGGCCCCATCCGGCCTGACGATACGTATATCGCGCAGGCCCAGACGCACGGCCAGCTCTTGCTGGTAGACCAGCGTTTCGGTGAACAGCATGCCCGTCTCAATGAAAATCACAGGTGTGCCGGGCTGGGCCAGTGCCACCATGTGCAACAGTACAACCGATTCCGCACCAAAGCTGGACACAAGCGCCAGTGGCCCGACCTCGGGGTCATGCAACGCCCGCGCAAGCACCGCTATCGCCGAATGGTGACGATAGTCGGCGTTCAGCGCGGCGGCCTTACTGTGCAGATCGCTTATGGGTGCCTCATGCCGTGACATGGGCCTCCATCTTTCTGCGCGAGCGTTCTGCCTCTGCCTCGCCGTATAGCGCGACCTTGAAGGGCGCCATACCAAGCCTGCGATAGGTGGCCAAGAACGTTTCGGATGGGCCTGCGCGGTGCGCCAGATAGGCCAGCATGATCGCCTCAATGGCAGGTACGATATCGCCCGCGGCAAATCCTGGCCCAGTTCTGTCGCCCAGCTGCGCATCCGCGCCGCCATCACCGCCGATGGTGATCTGGTAACTTTCGACGCCAGCCCGGTCGAGGCCGAGGATGCCGATATGGCCCACATGGTGATGCCCGCAGGCGTTGATGCAGCCCGAGATCTTGATCTTCATCTCGCCGATCTCATGCTCCAGCTTAAGCGCGTCGAACCGTACGGCGATCTCTTGCGCGATAGGAATCGAACGGGCCGTCGCCAGCGCGCAGTAATCCATGCCGGGGCAGGCGATAATGTCTGAGATCAGTCCGATATTGGCGGTGCCCAAACGCGTGGCCCGCAGGGCGGCATGGACGGCCGGCAGATCGGATTGATGCACGTGCGGCAGGATCACGTTCTGCTCATGGCTGATGCGCAACTCGTCATGGCCATAGCGCTCTGCCAGATCCGCCATGACGCGCATCTGGTCTGCGCTAGCATCGCCCGGCGTCTCGCCATGTGCCTTCAGGCTAATCGATACGATAGCATAGCCCGGCGCACGGTGTGCAGCGAGATTCGTATCAGCCCAAGCGCGAAACACCGGATCCGTCTTGCGTGCGGCATCATAGCTATTGCTGGGCGCCACGCGAAATTCGGGCGCCGAGAACTCATCGCGGATCGCGCCGAGCATTTGCTGATCGACGCCGGTAAACTGTGGCCGTATCAGCGCGTAACGAGCATCGACGCGGGCGCGGATATCTTCGATGCCATGCTCATGCACGGTGATCTTGATGCGCGCTTTATACTTGTTGTCGCGCCGCCCGATGGTGTTCCAGACGCTGACGACTGCCTCAATATAAGGCAGCAGATCAGCCTCTGGCAGAAAATCATGCAAGACCTTGCCGATCATTGGCGTTCGGCCCAGGCCGCCGCCAACCAGTACCTGATAGCCTGTTTCGCCGTCGCGTCGCACGATGCGCAGACCTATATCATGCGCCAGCGTCACGGCACGGTCCACCTCACTGCCCGTGACGGCAACCTTGAACTTGCGGGGGAGGAACTGAAACTCGGGATGGTCGGTCGACCATTGGCGGATTAGCTCCGCGATGGGGCGCGGATCTGCGATTTCATCGGCAGCGGCACCAGCGAAATGGTCTGCGGTGACGTTGCGGATTGTGTTACCGCTGGTCTGGATCGCGTGCATTTGAACTTCGCCGAGAGCATCCAGAATGTCAGGCACATCGGCCAGCGCGGGCCAGTTATACTGGATGTTCTGCCGCGTGGTGAAATGGCCATAACCTTTGTCCCAACGTTCTGCGATCATGGCCAGCTGGCGCATTTGTGTCGCGTTCAGCGTGCCATAGGGAATCGCTACGCGCAGCATGTATGCGTGCAGTTGCAGATAGAGCCCGTTCATCAGGCGTAACGGTTTGAACTCATCCTCAGTGAGGGAGCCATCGACGCGGCGCGCAACCTGAGCGCGAAACTGGCGATTGCGTTCAGCCACAAAGGCGGCGTCGAATTCGGTGTAAGTATACATTACTTCAGGTCCGCTTGTTTGCCGTGAAAATAGTTGGACGGGCCGGTGCGGCGGAATTCCTCGCGGAAATGCATCGGCTGCGGGCCGCTGGTCGCAGGGGTCATGTCGGTCAGATAGACGCTGACGACCTCGTGACTACGCGCTGCGGCATCCAGCAGGCGCAGATGGGCGTCGGCCTCATCGGCCAGAATCGCCGCCTCGGCCAGACGCGGCGTCCAGTTATCAGCTTCGGACAAATAGACGACATCGCCCTTCAGCAGCGTGTTGGCGGTAATGACCTTGGGGGTGAATTCGCGTGGCATCAGGCGGTCTCCTCTAGCAGGGCGAAATTTGGGACGGGTGCGATGCCCGGTATGACAAGTGGCGCCCTGCCTCCGACATGGCAGGCGGCGACAAGGCGCGCATCGGGTAGCGCCGGACACAGGCAGATGACGTGATCGCCGCGCATAGCCGCATCTAACAGCGGCCGGGCACAGTCTGGCAGCGCGCCAAATGTCGCCTCACGGCGGGCCAGTTCTAGTACTTGGGGCGCTATCCTGGCGGCATGCAGCACCAGATCGGCCTCGTGCAGGATGCGCCGCGTCTTTTGTGGTAAAAGCTCAGGATCGGGGTTGGCGACAATGGCAAAGGTGATGCATCCCGCATCAGCACGCTGCGCTAGGTGTTTATCAAGCTGGGTCTGGAGCACTGCGCCAAGATCGGCACTTGTGTCCCGCTCCAATGCTTCTGGACCGCTCCCGAAGAAAAAAGCGCTCCAGAACGCACGGCGGGCGCGGCCCATCGGCAATGCCTCAGCCATGCCGCGAAAAGCCCGCGCAGCGCGGGCCATGGGACCAAGTGCGCTTGGTAGCATCTGCTCGATATCGGCCTTGATGCTGCGTGCTAGCACGGGCGCGGTCCCCTCGGTGCCGATGGCGACAGTCACGGGATCACGGTCGACAATGGCGGGCGTAATGAACTGGCTACCCTCAAGATTATCCACGATATTCGTCAGCGCGCCGTCGGCCCGGGCCAGCGCAGTAGTGCGCGCGTCCTCACCCGCATCCTCATCGGCGGCATAGAACAAGACGGCACACAGCGCATCGCCCGGCCCCATTGCGCGGCGGACCAGCGCAAGGCGGCGCTCGGTGGCCCATGCAATGATTTCAGGCGCAGGCAAAGGTGCGAAAACGGTCAAGTGCGCTTCGGTCTTCATCAGCAGGCGTAGCTTGGCCAGTGCGGCGCCGCCGCCGCCCGACAGCACGATGCGGCGCCCCTGAACTGCGATGAAGATAGGGAAATGTCTCAAGACCTGTCCATTCCGTTTGACTTGACCTCATATATAGAAAATATTCCCGACAAAGCGCCATGGGGGTGCATTAATAAGGAAATGTGTTCCGTTTAGCCCGCTGCTCGACGGTGAAGTTCCACGGAATGAAGGAAAACGGAATGGCTGTTCGTCTGGACGATCTGGATCGGAAAATACTGGCTGAGTTGCAGGCCGACGGTGGGCAATCTCTGGACGATATTGCCAAGTTGGTGGGCAGTTCAAAGACCCCCGTCTGGAACAGGATTCGCAAAATGCGTGAGGCGGGTGTGATCCGGCACCAGACCTATCTGCTGGACGCGGAAAAGCTGGGCTTTGAGGCGTGTTTTTTCGTACTGATCCGCACGTCCGAGCATGATGCAGCGTGGCAGCAGGCGTTTCTACGCGCGCTTCAGGGTCGCCCCGAGGTGCAGGAAGCGCACAGACTGGCTGGCGACATCGACTATATCCTGAAGGTGCGGGTCAAGAACGCGCGCGCCTATGACACATTCTATCAGGCGCTAATTTCTGAGGTGAAAGTCCATAACGTCACCGCGCTTCTGTCGATGGAAGAGATTAAATCGACGACGGTACTACCGCTATAATGCATTAGCATTCGTCCTCTAATGCACTGATAATGGGTAAAAAATCATCTGCCATAAGGCTGGCGCCGCCAACAAGCGCGCCGTCCACGTTAGACACGGCAAAAATCTCGGCGGCGTTGCCCGCCTTGACCGATCCGCCGTAAAGCAGCCGGATGGATCCGCCTGCGTTAGTGCCTAGCCGAGACTCCAGCTGGGTGCGGATGAAATCGTGGACGTCGCCGATCTGGTCTGTGGTGGGCGTCAGGCCAGTGCCGATGGCCCAGCACGGCTCATATGCAATCACGGTATTCTCGCCGGTCGCAGTATCGGGGATGGATGTGGCCAGCTGCTCGCCAATAATGTCTAGCGTGTTCTGCGCCTCGCGTTGCGCAAGGCTTTCGCCGACGCAAACGATGGCGATCAGACCGGCAGCGTGGGCGGCGCGGGCTTTGCCTTGCACGCCTTCGCTGGTCTCGCCGTGATTGGCGCGGCGTTCTGAATGGCCAAGGATGACTGCGCTTGCGCCCACGTCGGCCAACATCCGAGCCGATGTATCACCGGTATGCGCGCCTGCTTCGTCTGCGTGGCAATCTTGCGCGCCGATAGCGATCGCGCCGGACTGCGCAACCGCCGCCGTGATGAGGGTGAAGGGTGGACAGATCAGGATATCGACTGCTGCGCCTCCCCTCGTGCGGCCCAGCTCGCGCAGGCTATCCAGCTCGGCTGTGCCGCCGTTCATCTTCCAATTGCCCGCTGCCAGTTTACGCCGCATGCCCGCCTCCGCTGAAATAGGTAGGGCATCATCGCCTATGCAGGAGCGCTATGCAAGAAATGACAGTTAGGTGAGTTGGCGCAAAATCAATGTGTTGCGCGCCGGACCTCACATGTCTGCGAACTTGATCGACTCGCCGCATCCACACGCCTCGGTCACGTTGGGATTCTTAAAGCGGAAGCCGGATTCGAGCAAGCTGACCTCGTAATCGATCTGCGTGCCAAAGAGAAACATCTGCGCCATTGGCGCGATCATGACGCGCGCGCCCGACGTCTCGACGACCTCGTCATGGGGGTCCACTTCAGTGACGTAGTCCATCGTGTACTCCATGCCCGCGCAGCCGCCCTTCTTGACGCCGATACGCAAGCCTTGATGGCCGTCCTTGGCCATTAACCTCGAAATTTGCGATGCCGCGCTGTCGGTGATGGTGACAGCCTGTTTGCCGGGGATACCGAACATAATGTAATCCTTTGCCTGTAAGTTCAATCTAGGGGTTTAGCCCTGCGATCTCAAGCGGTGGCAGAAGCACAATTGCGCGGCGAACCGTTTCAGCGGTCAGGATCGCCCAGCCGAAAGAGGCTAGCGTGCCGATAATGACATATTCGGCGGTGCGCTGATCGCGCGTGGCCGTGCCGAAACGCAAGATGGATTTCGCCGCGATGAGAAAGCCTACGCCTAGCGGATGGTCCAGCAGGAGGAGGGCGGAAATCAAACCCCGCTCCAGTAGGCCGATTTGGCGGCCACCATCGCGCAAACCATTGTTGCGGATTCGATTTCCATGCGGGCGCATCAACAATGCGACGGCGTATTGCCCACCGGTCAGCGTCACGATCAGCCCCGCGCCCAGCGCCATCAGTGGCAACAGCGCGGGTAGGGCGGCCCATGCGCCCGTGGCCCAAAGGCCAGGGGCAAGGACGGTGACTGCCGCAATCGTGACAATATGCACCGCCTGATCGGCCAGGAAACCGCGAAAATGGTGAAACCCACCCCAGATTTTGGCTGCGTCGATCACAACGTGCGCGGCGGCCAGCGCCAAGATCCACGGACTGGCCCATTGCCCGGTAGCCACCTGCGCGCAGGCCAGCACTAGCGCGCCGTGCAGCATCATCACCGGGACGCGGCGTTTCTGCGCATTGATCCACGCAGTTTGCAGCACGAAATCGGCAAGCACATGGGCAAAGAAGAGGGCGGTGAAAGTTTCGATCATTGCTGGCACCCACAAGTGAGGCAAGCGGTTCGGCTTGCATTCGTAAAAAGCAAGCGATTATGCATGCAACGCGTTATTCCAGAGCCTCCAGCGCATCCATCAGCGCGGGATATCCCGCACCGTTCAGCGCCTGATCGACCGCCTGCCGCGAGATACCCAGCATTTTGGAAGCAACGCGGCGCGGCCCAGCGCCGGGCGGCAGCATCAGAGATAATGACCGCGCCTGCGCCTGCGTCCAGCCTTGAGAGATGTGATCTGCAAGGCGAAAGGCCGCATCGACCGCGCCGCCCTCCGCATGGGCCAACAAGGTGTGACCGTCCAACAGATCCAGAAGCCGGCCCGAATCTGTAAAGGCTTCGCCGTGAGCGCTGTTGAGGTCAGCGACGTTTCGCATTGGCACCGTGCCATCGCCGGCTGCTATCGCTATCCGTGTTGCGTATCTGGTGTTCAACGATTGCAAGCGCGCCCGAATATAGAGCGCTAGCCGGAGTGCGAAAGTAGGGCGATTAATGACGACCTGCCAACCATCACCGCCGCGCCGCGCAAAGCCTGTGGTGAGGGCGCTATTGGCACAGCCCCACACAGATGCCTCGATTGAGATTTGCGCAATATTCTGCATGATCTCATCGAGTGCGTCGACCGCGATGGCGGAGGATGCGACGATATCACCGGTAAGGACAGCCCATTTCATACGCAAACATAATCACCTGCTTTTGATAAAGGCAAGCTATTTTGCTTGCCTTACATGAACCCGAGTTCGAGACGTGCCTCGTCGCTCATCATATCCATGCCCCAGGGCGGCTCCCAGACCAGGCTTACATCGACCTGTTTGATGCCATCCAGCGGCTCAATCGCGTCAGCGACCCAGCCAGGCATTTCGCCCGCGACGGGGCAGCCAGGTGCGGTGAGGGTCATGGTGACCTTGACTGCACTCTCATCGTCGATGTCGATGGTATAGATCAGGCCGAGGTCGTAGATATTCACTGGAATTTCGGGGTCGAACACGCTGCGGCACGCTTCGACGATCGCCTCATATTGCGGATGCCCCGTGGAGGAGGGCGCTATCAGCGGGATGCCCTCAAAGGGCTGGGGATTTTCGGTCATGTCATATCCTGCAGCTTTGTCTGAGTGAATATATAGGGAATGTGAGGCGGGGCGTCCAGTGGGGCACGGCAATGCGTTAAAAAACGGGAGCATGAGCGGCCCGTTACACCTGATGCATGCATGATATGGGGGCGGGCGCGCCAGGCGACGCCCATGATACCCGGCAGGCGAAGACGCTCAGCTGCCCTTGCGCTTGCGAATGGGGGCCGGTCGCACGCGTGCTTCTATCGTATCGTAGAGTTTAGCGACAATATCCTTGCCCGTAGAGCCTTCGATTCCCTCGAAACCGGGCGAGGAGTTCACCTCCAGCACTTTGGGCCCAGTTTCGGAACGTAGCAGATCCACACCGGCCATGTTCAGGTCAAACGCGCGTGCAGCGCGCAGGGCAGTTTCGCGCTCTTCCTTGGTTATTTTCACCGATTTAGCGCTTCCGCCCCTGTGCAGGTTCGAGCGGAAGTCTCCCTCGGCCCCGGTGCGCTTCATTGAGGCGACCACCTTGCCACCGATTACGAGACAGCGGATATCCTCGCCTGCGGCCTCCTTGACGAAATCTTGCACAAGAAAGTTGGCCTTGAGCCCGCGAAAGGCGTCGATGACGCTCTCAGCGGCCTTGCGCGTCTCGGCCAGCACGACGCCCTTGCCTTGGGTCGATTCGAGCAGCTTGACGATGAGTGGAGCGGTCCCCACCAGTGCGATAATGTTGCCGGTATCGCGCGGCGACGCTGCGAAGGCGGTGTTGGGCATCCCGATCTTGGCACGGGCCATGATTTGGTGCGCGTGCAGCTTGTCGCGGCTGGCGACGATGCCTGCGCTGCCATTGACGCAATAGGTGCCGATCGTCTCAAACTGGCGAAGGATCGCGGCACCGTAGGGCGTGATAGACGCGCCGATGCGCGGTATCACAGCGTCGAAACGCGGTAGGCGTTTCCCGTCGTAATGCACCTCGGGGGCCATCGCGTTTAATGCCATGTAGCAGCGCGTGGTGTTGACGACCTCGACGGTATGGCCGCGCCGCTCGCCCTCCTCTACCAGCCGGCGCGTGCTGTAATTATCCTCGCGGCTGAGCACGGCGATACGCAGGGCACGGTTGGGTGCTTCGCTGCGCATCTTGGAGCTGGTGTAGACGTCATAGTTTAGCTCAGGTTGCAAAAACCGGTCAGTCGCGACGATCGAGATGTGATCCTTTAGCGCTTGGCGGCCTAGCAGCATCCGGCTGGCCATACCGCCGCGATTGGTCAGCGTGATTTCGATCGGCCAGTCGTCGCCGTTCACTGACAGCTGCGTCTCGATCACGAAACGCGACTCACTCTCGCCGTTTGAGGACGTGACGTCGCGCCGATCAATGATGAGGGCGGAGCAGGGAATGACCAAATCGTCGCGCCCCGGAATAGGATGCACGGTAAAGCGAACCTTGGGCTTGGTCGCGGGGCCGAACGTCTCGATGTCGAAGGCATGGAGCGCTGAGGTGCGCGCGCCGGTATCCACCTTGGCGCGGATGGCTGGCACGCCCAGAGTGGGTAGGCCGATCCATTCCTCCCAGCCGAATTGCAGCGGCTCTGGCGGCTCAGAGGGGGACATGCGATATTCCTTATCGTTAGGGGCAAGGCGCCGAACCACGCTTATCTATCGCGATTCGTCCAAGGTAAAGCGGTTGCGCGCATATCGTAAGCCGAAGGGCCGTCGCTTAGGGGCCGCAGGCATGGGGCGCGGCGCTTCCTTACCCCTTGTTCACGTCGTCATAGACCCGGCGCACCTGGCCGTCCTTAAGCCGAAAGATGCGGCGTAGCGCCGTCCACGCGATCAGCGACAGCACAGCAAAAATCACCAATAGTGCCGGAAGTGGCAGGGCCAGCGGGGCAAAAACCAACGCAAGGCCCATGACCGCGGCCCCAATAGCGAACCCCAAAAAGATAAAACCCGGCAGGACAATTTCGATAATGGCCAGCAGCAAGGCGACGGCCATCCAGACCCACCACACCGACCATAGCGGAACGACCTGCGCGATTTCGATCATGACTTGCCTTTGAGCATCGAAAACGCGTTGCCAAATGCCTCAAGCGCGTTGGCAGGCACGAGAATGGTCGATGAGGACGGGCTGGCGCCCAATGCGATGAGTGCCTCGACCTGCTTGAGCGCGACCTGATATTGCGCCGCCTCCAGTCCGTTATCGGCAATGGCGCGCGCGACGACGGAGGTGGCGTAGGCTTCGGCATCGGACGAAATGCGGCGCGCCTTGGCTATCTGCTCGGCGGCGTATAGCTGTGCGTCGGCGTTCAACTCGACCGCGCGCTTGCGGCCCTCAGCCTCGGTTACGTGGGCGCGGCGCGCCCGCTCCGCGTTCAGCTGTTGCAGCATGGCCTCCCGCGTCGCCTGATCGAGGTTAACGTCGAGAATTTCTGCGCGGGTTACTTCGATGCCCCAGTTATCGACCGCGTCCTCAACCGTCGCCTTGATAGTGCCGATCAGTTGCGTGCGGTTCGATTGCACCTCATCAAGATCCATCTTGCCCATCTCCGCGCGCACGATGCCGGCGACGGTGGTGGCGATGGCGCCGTCGATATCGCGGATGCGGTAGACAGTTTTCTCTGGCTGCACGATCCGGTAAAACACAGAACTGTCGACCTGAACGAGAACATTATCCTTGGTGATCGCATCCTGACTCGCGGTAGGCAATTGGCGCTCTAGGATCGAGATCTTGTGCGCGATCTTGTCCAGAAACGGCACGATCATGTTGATACCTGGTCCCAGCACCGCGTGAAGGCGGCCAAAGCGCTCGACGACGTGCTGCTCCGATTGCGGCACGATCTTGATGCTCTTGAAGATCACGACGATCAGCAGAACCGCAAGCAGCAGATAGATCAGATTGGACGACAACATGTCGATGATCACGTCTTCGGTCATTTGCTTATTCCTAAAAATGGCGCAAGCAGCGTTGCGCGTTCGCTTTTGCGTTTCATTATAATGCGCTTTATGCAGCGGTAAAAGAGTATAAGGGCAGGCGGCTATGACCAGGCGGATCAAATTTGAAGTAGCGGCGACCGACGGAAGTGCCCGGACAGGGCGTATTGCGACACCGCGCGGCGATATTCGCACACCAGCCTTCATGCCGGTGGGCACTGCCGCGACGGTTAAGGCGATGATGCCCGAAAGCGTAGCGGCGACTGGCGCCGACATCCTGCTGGGCAATACCTATCACCTGATGCTGCGCCCCACGGCCGAGCGGATTGCGCGGCTGGGCGGCTTGCACAAATTCATGAACTGGCATGGCCCGATCCTGACAGATAGCGGAGGATTTCAGGTGATGAGCCTTGCAGACCTGCGCAAGCTCACTGAGGAGGGCGTCGCGTTTCGCAGCCACATCGACGGTTCCAAACATATGCTGACGCCCGAGCGCTCGATGAGGATTCAGGAATTATTGGGCAGCGATATCGTGATGTGTTTCGACGAATGCCCTGCACTGCCTGCAACTGACAAGGTGGTCGCTGCCAGTATGGAGCTGTCGATGCGGTGGGCGCGCCGGTCCAAGGAGGCGTTTGGCGACAGGCCTGGTCATGCCCTGTTCGGCATCCAGCAGGGTGGCGTGACACAAGACCTTCGGGCTGCAAGTGCCGAGCAACTAGTCGAAATTGGCTTTGACGGCTATGCAATCGGTGGGCTGGCCGTGGGCGAGGGACAGGAGGCGATGTTCGGTGTGCTGGACTATGCGCCGGATATGCTGCCCGAAGATAAGCCGCGCTACTTGATGGGCGTGGGCAAGCCCGACGATATTGTCGGCGCGGTGGCGCGCGGCGTCGATATGATGGATTGCGTGCTGCCCTCCCGATCGGGACGGACGGGGCAGGCATGGACGCGGCGTGGCCAGGTCAACATCAAGAACGCGCGCCATGCAGACGATCCGCGACCCTTGGACGCAGAGTGTGGGTGCCCAACCTGCCGCAATTATTCGCGTGCCTACCTGCATCATGTGTTCCGGTCACAGGAAATGATTTCTGGGATGCTGCTGACATGGCATAATCTGCACTATTATCAGGACATCATGGACGGGATGCGAAATGCCATCGCCGGGGCGCGGTTTGGTGCGTGGCAGTCTGATTTTCATGCCCTTCGCGCTCAGGGGGATATCGAGCCGTTCTAGTCTGGCATCAGAATTTGGATATTTTTACCAAAAAAGGCCTGAACAGCGTGCCGTGCCGTTGAGGCGCCCACAATTTAACGTGAAATGGCCGGGGATCGTCCTTGCCCCCGGCAGGGGGCAACGTCATTCTGCGACGCAAGGTTGAAAGCGTGGCGCCCCTGCCCCAAATTAACCATTCAGATGGAGAGGGCATGGCCTCCGCCGGGCGGGGCCGCGCCCCCTTGCCAAGAAAAGGCCGGAGAGAACTCCGGACCGCTACGAAAGGAAAGAGCATGAAAGAGCCCCTCAATTCCTCATACCCGGTGCTGCCGCTGCGCGATATCGTTGTGTTTCCACACATGATCGTGCCGCTGTTCGTGGGCCGTGAAAAGTCAGTGCGCGCGCTGGAGGAGGTCATGGCCGACGACAAGCAGATCCTGCTGTCGAGCCAGATTGACCCCAGCGTCGACGATCCCGACGCCAAGGGCATCTATAAGGTGGGTGTTCTGGCAAATGTGCTGCAACTGCTGAAACTGCCCGACGGCACCGTTAAGGTGCTAGTCGAGGGGGTCGCGCGAGTGCGTATCACAGAGTATCTGGATAACGACGATTTCTTCGAAGCGCGCGCCGAGTATCTAACCGAGATGCCGGGCGACGCGACTACGATTGAAGCGCTATTACGAAGCGTTTCTACTGAATTCGAGCGCTATGCTAAGGTGAAGAAAAACGTTCCCGAAGAGGCGCTGACCGCCGTGTCGGATGCGGGGGAACCTGCGCGGCTGGCCGATCTGGTGGCTGGGCATCTGGGCATCGAAGTAGAGCAAAAGCAGGAATTGCTGGAGACGCTCAGCGTCAGCGAGCGGCTGGAGAAGGTTTACGGCCTGATGCAGGGCGAAATGAGTGTTCTGCAGGTTGAGAAGAAGATCAAGACACGCGTCAAGAGCCAGATGGAACGCACACAGCGAGAGTACTATTTGAATGAGCAGATGAAGGCCATTCAGAAGGAACTGGGCGATGGCGAGGACGGCGAGGGCGAAGTGGCCGACCTGGAGAAGCGCATCATTGAGACGAAGCTGAGCAAGGAGGCCCGCGAGAAGGCGGATGCCGAGTTGAAGAAGCTAAAAAACATGAGCCCGATGAGCGCGGAAGCGACTGTGGTTCGCAATTATCTAGACTGGATGCTGTCAATTCCTTGGGGCGTCAAAAGCCGCGTCAAGAAGGATCTTGCACGTGCTGAAAAGGTGCTGGACGACGACCATTATGGCCTCGACAAAGTCAAGGAACGCATTGTTGAGTATTTGGCCGTGCAGCAACGCTCGAAAAAGCTGAAGGGCCCGATTATGTGCCTCGTCGGCCCGCCGGGCGTGGGCAAGACGAGCTTGGGCAAGTCCGTTGCCAAAGCGACGGGCCGCGAGTTCATCCGCATCTCGCTGGGCGGTGTGCGCGACGAGTCCGAGATACGTGGCCACCGGCGTACTTATATAGGCTCCATGCCGGGCAAGATCATTCAGGCGTTAAAAAAGGCCAAGACGACTAATCCACTGATACTTCTAGACGAAATAGACAAGATGGGTCAGGATTTCCGGGGCGATCCAGCGTCAGCCATGCTGGAGGTTCTGGATCCGGAGCAGAACAGCACATTCGTTGATCACTATCTTGAGGTCGAGTATGACCTCTCGAACGTGATGTTTTTGACCACGTCGAACAGCTATAATATGCCCGGCCCGTTGCTGGACCGAATGGAGATCATTCCGCTGGCCGGCTACACTGAGGACGAAAAGCGCGAGATCGCGAAGCTGCATCTGCTGGATAAGCAAATCAAGAATCACGGCCTGAAGAAGGGCGAGTTCGAGCTGACCGACGACGCGCTGACTGGAATCATCCGCTACTACAGCCGCGAGGCTGGTGTGCGGAACCTTGAGCGCGAGATTGCTAAGGTTGCGCGCAAGGCCGTGACGCGGATCATCAAGAAACAGGCGACATCGATCAAGGTGACGGCTGAAAACCTTGATGATTTCCTTGGTGTGCGGAAGCATAAGTTTGGTTTGGCCGAGGATGCCGATCAAGTTGGTGTCGTCACCGGGCTAGCCTACACGTCTGTGGGCGGCGAGTTGCTGAATATTGAGGCGCTGCGCCTGCCGGGCAAAGGCCGGATGAAGACGACCGGCAAGCTGGGCGATGTGATGAAGGAATCGATCGACGCGGCGAACAGCTATGTCCGCTCAGTCGCGCCTTCCATCGGGATCAAGCCGCCGCGTCTTGAGAAGTGGGATATCCACGTCCACGTGCCCGAAGGCGCGACGCCCAAGGACGGGCCGAGTGCTGGCCTCGCGATGGTGACGTCCATCGTGTCGGTCCTGACGGGCATTCCGGTGCGCAAGGACATCGCCATGACGGGCGAGGTCACGCTGCGCGGCAACGCTCTGCCGATCGGCGGCCTCAAGGAGAAACTACTTGCGGCCTTACGCGGGGGAATCACAACCGTTCTGATCCCGCAGGAAAACGAGAAGGATTTAGCCGAAATCCCTGACAACGTGAAGCAGGGGCTGAACATCATACCCGTAAGCCACGTCCGCGAAGTTCTAAAACTGGCCCTGACGCGGGAACCCGTGCCTGTGGAATGGGACGAGGCCGCCGAGGAGGCCGCAGCGGCAGAGGCTGCCTTGAAGGCTAGCAATGGCGGCACAGGCGCGACGGCGCACTAAGTTACTATATCGCTATGATGTGAATGAGGGGCGCCCAGCAATGAGGCGCCCCTTTTTCATTGGGAAATGCAACTAGGTCAGCAGCTGACGCCTTAATTGGCCGTGATCAGGGCCGTCAGCAGGATCAGTGTGGTCAGTGTGAAGGCCACCATCTCGGCCTGATTTACCGACGAACTTGCCGCTTCGGTCTCGATGAGCACGGGGTCCATCACTGGTGCGCTGTAATTGCCGGCCGTTGCAGGCGCGGCCGCGAAGACGGCGACGGCGGCGGCAGCCAAGATTGTTTTATTCATTATGTTCTCCCAAGGAATTGCGTGTCGATTGCTTTTGGCATGAAAGCCGCGCTGTGCCGCTCTTGGCAGAGAAGTGCGCGGCAGAATTAGAGAATATCTTCACAGCATCATTCCGCTACGTCAAGTGACCATCAGAGCACAGCGTGCCACGAGATTCCGCGCCAATAAGCCCGGTATTAGATCAAAGCCACTCCCGGTTCACACCGACCGAGCCCCTGTAAAAGATCGCGGTAGGTCTTTTCGGCGCGGTCGATGCGAGCTGGTGGCAATCGTGTGTTTTCGACCCGGATCAGCGCCTCAAATCCAAGAAAAAAGGGCAGAGTGGCAGCGCGCTCCACCTCGCTCAGCTCAAAGGCGTCTGCAAAGGCCATAAGGCATGTGCGGTCCACGCCCAGCACTGTGCGATCTGACAGGCGTAGGCGGCGGCGTCCCATATGCATCGCAAAGCGGGCGATATCCTTCATCAGCGGCAAACGTTGCGACCCGCCTAGATCGATGCCGGTCAGGCGGCTGCCATCCACGATCAGATTGTTTGGATGATAGTCACCATGGCAGATCGCTACGCGCCACGGCTCGGATGCGATATGGGGTGCGAGGCGCTCCATCTGCACAAGGATCGCCTGCTCTAGCGTGCGGAGCTGGGCAAAAGGTTGCTGCGCCGTCGCGCGCGCCGCGCGGGCGATCCAACTGTCACATCGCGAGGCACGCCAGCCTTCTGTCATCGCCGTACCGGCGCGCAGCCATGCGGCGGCGGGGGGCAAATAGGCTGCCCGTCGTCCCGCGTCGAGGCTATAGAGCAGCTCCAACATCGGGGTGCCGGGCACATATTCTTGCACGACCACTCCCATAGCGGGCGCGGCGCAGATCGGCTGGGGGATACGCAAATCGCCGACAGCCATGTAGGGCCAAAGGCGCTGCATCTCTTCCCATTCGCGCTGCGCTGCGCCGTCTTCGGGGGCGAGGTGCAGGCGAAAGACGACGGCGCGCCCCTCAAGCTGGCCGTGAAAAATAGCGCGCTTGCCGCTGACGTGGCGGATCAAATCGCCCGGCTCTGCGCCAGCAAGGCGCGGCTCCTCGCTGCGCGCCGCAGTGAGGCGGGCGGTGATCCGCATCATCTGGTCGATGTCGGGGATGTGGGGCAGGCACACGCTCATCACCGCAGTCAAGCGCAGGAGCCGGGTGCGGTCAACCGAAATGGACCACCGCCGATTGAACCCTGGAGGGGGTGCGTCTATGCTGATGTCTATTACGCAATAACAAAATAATGAGGCCCCCGAGATGAGCGATACCCCCGTAGCCGAAATGACGTTTGAGCAGTCGATGGCAGAACTGGAGCAGGTGGTTGGGCGGCTGGAGCGCGGCGATGTTGCACTGGACGAATCGATCACCCTGTACGAACGGGGTGCGGCCCTAAAGAAACGCTGCGAAACCAAGCTGAAAGAGGCCGAGGAAAAGGTCGCTGCTATCACGCTGGATAGCGATGGCGCGCCGACCGGGTTGAAGCCGGTCGAAGGTCTCTAGTCGTCATGGACGTGAGGCTTGTTGAGACGCATGGGGCCATCGCTGCGCATCTAGCCCTGGTTCTGGCACCATTTGGCGACAGTGATGTGGCGCAGGCGATGCGCCACGCCACGGCAGGTGGGAAGCGGTTGCGCGCCTGCCTCGTACTGGAATCTGCGCGTCTTTTCAATGTGCCGCAAGCGGCTGCCATTTGGCCCGCGACGGCAATCGAGGTGATGCACGCCTACAGTCTCGTCCATGACGATCTGCCTTGCATGGACGATGACGATGCCCGGCGTGGCCAGCCCACAGTGCATGTGAAGTGGGATGAAATGACGGCCGTGCTGACTGGCGACGCCCTGCAATCGCTGGCGTTCGAGCTGACGACGCACCCGAATGTTGGCACCGGACATGTGCGCGCCGATCTGGTTCGCGCCCTTGCGCAGGCAGCGGGCGGGCAGGGGATGGTGCTGGGGCAGGCGCTTGACATGGCCGCCGAACGACCCGGTGCAAATCTGAGCCTTGCAGAGATCACTACACTTCAACAGGGCAAGACCGGCGCGCTGTTCGAGTGGAGCGCAGCCACAGGCGCCCGCATGGCAGGCGTCGATCCTGCGCCGCTGATCCGCTATGCCGCAGCATTGGGGCAGGCGTTCCAGATCCATGATGATGTGATCGACGTCACTGGCGATGCCGCCGCCGCAGGCAAGGCGGTCGGCAAGGACGCAGCAGCAGGCAAAGCGACGTTCGTGTCGCTACTGGGCTTGGATGTGGCGCGCGCCCAGGCCTCTATACTGGTTGACGATGCAATTGCTGCGCTATCTGGCTATGGTACAGGTGCCGATACCTTGCGGGCGATCGCCCGCTTCGCTATCTCGCGTGACACCTGACCGACGCCCCGAGGAGGGCAATTTGATGACCACCGACCCCAAGGACACACCTGCGATCGCGCCCAAAACGCCGCTGCTGGACCGTATAGATAGCCCGTCCGACATGAAGCGGCTGAGCGATGCAGATTTGTCGCGCTTGGCCGATGAGTTGCGGGCGGAGACGATTGCCACCGTGTCGAGAACCGGTGGCCATCTCGGCGCTGGCCTTGGCGTGGTCGAGTTGACCGTCGCGCTACATGCGGTGTTCGACGCGCCGCGCGACAAGATTATCTGGGACGTCAGCCATCAAAGCTATCCTCACAAGATCCTGACGGGTCGCCGGTCCCGCATGAGCACTCTGCGTCAAAAAGACGGTATCAGCGGATTTACCAAGCGGTCTGAATCGCCCTACGACCCGTTCGGTGCAGCCCATTCCAGCACCTCGATAAGTGCCGCGCTTGGCTTTGCCGTAGCGCGCGATCTGGGTGGGGCCTGCGATACTGGGCATGGCGACGCAATCGCCATCATCGGCGACGGCGCGATGAGTGCTGGTATGGCGTTTGAGGCGCTAAACAACGCAGGTGCCCTGGGAAAGCGAATGTTCGTCATCCTCAACGACAACGATATGTCGATTGCCCCGCCCGTCGGTGCGTTGTCCTCCTATCTGTCGCGGCTCTACGCCGAGCAACCCTTTCAGGAGTTGAAGGCAGCGGCCAAGGGCGCTGTCTCACTACTGCCTGGCCCGTTTCAGGAGGGCGCGCGCCGCGCTAAGGAAATGCTCAAGGGCATGGCTGTCGGTGGCACGCTGTTTGAAGAGTTGGGCTTTTCCTATCTTGGGCCCATCGACGGGCATGACATGGATCAGCTGCTGCCGGTGCTGCGCACGGTGCGCCAGCGCGCAACTGGGCCGATGCTGATTCATGTTCTAACTAAGAAGGGCAAGGGATACGCCCCCGCGGAAAGCGCCTATGATGGTGGCCACGCGACGGCAAAGTTTGACGTTGCGACTGGCAAGCAAAGCAAAGCGCCCAGCAACGCGCCCAGCTATACGTCGGTCTTTGGCCGGGCGCTGGTCGATCATGCCAGCCGCGACGACAGGATCGTGGCCGTGACCGCCGCGATGCCGGACGGCACAGGGCTCAACCTCATGGCCGAGCGTTATCCCTCGCGCACCTTCGACGTGGGCATAGCCGAGCAGCACGCGGTGACGTTTTCGGCAGGCATGGCCGCCGGCGGGTTGCGCCCGTTTTGCACGCTCTATTCCACCTTCTTACAGCGTGGGTATGACCAAATCGTGCATGACGTTGCGATTCAGCGCTTGCCCGTGCGCTTTGCCATTGACCGCGCCGGGCTTGTCGGCGCCGACGGCGCCACCCATGCGGGCAGTTACGATATCGCGTTTCTTGCCAATCTACCCGGTTTCGTCGTCATGGCCGCCGCAGATGAGGCCGAGTTGGTACACATGGTCGCCACGGCGGCGGTGCACGACGAGGGGCCAATTGCATTCAGGTACCCGCGTGGCGAGGGCGAGGGCGTTACGATGCCCGAAACCGGCGTGCCGCTAGAGATCGGCAAAGGCCGGATCATTGCGGAGGGCAGCCGTGTGGCGATCCTTAGCTTTGGCACGCGGCTGGGCGAAGTGCGCAAGGCAGCCGAGGCGCTGGCCGCCAAAGGCATCTCGCCCACCATCGCCGACGCCCGCTTTGCCAAGCCGCTGGACCGGGAAATGATCCTGAAACTGGCCGAAGACCATGAGGCCTTAATCTGCGTCGAGGAGGGTGCCACCGGCGGTTTTGGCAGCCATGTTGCGCAGTTGCTTGCCGATGAGGGGGTGTTCGATCACGGGCTGAAATTCCGGTCTATGGTGCTGCCCGATATCTTTATCGATCAGGCCAGCCCGGCAGATATGTATGCCGTCGCAGGGCTAGATGCCGCGCAGATCGAAGCAAAAGTTCTGGAAGTTCTGGGCGTTGCACAGATCGTAGGCAAGCGGGCCTAACTTTTAGGCATCGGTTTATCTTTTCTTAGCGTCCTTTTGGTTTGTCATTGGCGTATGATCCGAATCCTTCTCATCCTCTTCTTTATGGCGCCCCCGCTGGCGGCGCAGACGCTTGAGGGGCCGGATGGCCCCGTCCGCGTGAGCGGGATGGCAAGCGGCCTCGATGATCCATGGTCGTTTGCGTTCCTGCCCGATGGCAGCGTGCTGATTGCCGAAAAGACAGGGCGCCTTTGGCGGGTGCAGGACAGGCAAAAGACCCAGATACGCGGCGTCGGCCCGGTTGCCGTTGTTGGGCAGGGCGGCCTTCTGGATGTGCTGGTGCCGCGCGATTTTGAACAGACACGGCAGGTTTATTTCACCCATGCTATTGAGCAAGGTAGCGGTGTCGGAACCGCGCTGGCTACTGCAAATCTGGGTGAAGAGTCAGGTGCACTGTCAGATTGACGCGTGATCTACCAGATCGCCAAGGGGAGCAGCGGCGGGCGGCATTTTAGTTCGCGTCTGGTCGAGGCGGCGGATGGTATGTTGTACGTGACAATTGGCGAACGTGGTGACGGCCCCTCGGCGCAGGATCTGATGCGCGAGAATGGCAGCGTTTTGCGACTCACCCGCAGCGGCGCGCCTGTGCCGGGCAACCCCTTCGTCGGGACTGCGAACGCGCAGCCTGCGATCTGGTCCTACGGGCACCGCAACGCGCAAGGCGCGGCACTTAACGGTGCCGGACAGCTTTTTATCAGCGAACATGGCGCGCGCGGAGGCGACGAGCTTAATCTTGTCCGCGCTGGCGCCAATTACGGCCGGCCAGTGATTTCATTTGGCAGACAGTACTCGGGCGGCAAGATAGGCGAAGGCACGTTCTGGACCTGTCCCGGTTTCGTGCCGCCCCAAGCGCTCGTTTAAGCCACCTTGCGTTTGAAAGCGACGGGGCTTTTCCAAACCAATGTTGAGTGACGTCAGCGTGGATTGTAGAAGCCGGTGGTGTATTCGAAGGTCGCCATCTCAGCCTGCCTGCGGGTTTCCCATGTGTCGCGCCAGATCAGTTCGGCCTTGATGGTTTTGAAGACCGTTTCCACGGCAGCGTTATCGTAACAATTCCCCTTACCACT
>Ga0307933_1001271_pt1 | contig 20279 bp, 17 predicted proteins | sample OrgLakmetageno88_FD_201811 | JGI IMG/M metagenome (GOLD analysis project Ga0307933, IMG submission 201811) | Saline water microbial communities from Organic Lake, Antarctica - #88 | ecosystem: Environmental > Aquatic > Non-marine Saline and Alkaline > Saline | place: Antarctica: Organic Lake...
GAGATATCACCATTTCCTTAGCGCCTGATCGATACGATGACTTTATTGGGATGATTGCACTGCTCAATCGTCACCTTGCCTTTAACTCGCAAATAGAGACCGCCAACGAACGAAGCTTAATCAACCGCGTTACCGCGACTCTTACTGAACAACTCAGTACGGAATCGGCTTGGCTTAAACATGTAGCAACCTTAAAGCAAATTCAGCTTAAGGGTGATTTTAACTTAGACAATTGTGACGACTGTATTCACGCTCTTATATCGCAGCTTTATGAGGTGCTACCTGAGCCGATTGCACAGCCTAGTCGTCCCGTAAGAACCTACTCAAACAAGCATAAAAGTATGCGAGCCTATGCCGAAGCATTAGAGCGTTTGCAACGCCCTCAAAACGAGGTGCAACCATGAACATATTCTCAATCAGTTTTGATGCTTTAGATGCTGGCCATTTTTCGATGGCTTTAACGACCATTGTTGTTTTAACCACCATTTTTGCGTGTGTACTCGCTTGGAAGCGTTTAGCAAAGAATTACATTTATGTCGCGATGCTAGTTGTAGTGCTTAACATAGTTGCGGCGGGCTCAATATTAGGACTTATTTTTAATATTTCATATTTAAGCACTAAGCCAATTCATGTTTATCTTCTGACCAATAATGCAGACCTGAGCGAGCTAGATAACTTGAACCCATCTGAGGCAGAAGTTGTTTGGCTAAAGTTGAATGACCAGCTCGCCATGAATGCTGCTACGAATAAAACCACCGTTGATGCGCAAGAGCTACAGCTAAAAGAACTCGATCACATAGATAGCGTCAGCCAAATACCACTGTATTATCCTTTGGTGTCTGAGCTGGTTTTACTTGGCGATGGCTTGAGCCCCTCGCAATGGCAGGAGCTTAATAATGCATATGCCAACCACACTAACAATACTGCCAAGCAGCCATTCAAAGAGCCTAGCCCCAACTTGCCATTTATTGTGCAGGCCGGATATACACCTATATTCGGTTTAAGTAATATTCAGTGGCCCAAACAGCTAAACGTCGGTGAGTTTGCAGAGGTATCTGGACGTTTAAAAGGCCCCCAAGCTAATGCCTTCAGCGATGACGAATCAACGCAAAACAATATTTACACCCTCACCCTACTCGACCCTTTTGGTAACGAGATTGCCAGTCAGCGATTACGTGAAAACGAAGACTTTTCGTTTAAGTTCCAATCCACTGTAAAAGGGCAGTGGTTATATACATTAGCGTTAAAAAGAGGTTTGCAATCGACACTTGAGATAAATGAAGTAATCAATATTCAAGTGCTTGATGCAGCACCGATGAAGGTATTAATCAAACAGTCAGCTCCCTCTTTTGAAACCCGCCAATTACAAAACTTGCTCAACGAACAGGGTTCCAAAGTACTAAGCCTCACTAAAATCAGTAAAAACAAAGAAATAGCACAATTTACAAATTTAGATACACGTGAAAAGGAGCTTTCACAAACTCCATTTAGCGCTCAGGCATTGGCATATTTTGATATATTCATTACCGACCAACGGGCAATAAATCAGCTCACTCCAGTACAAGTTGACGCATTAAGTACAGCCATTAAAGAAGGTTTAGGCTTGCTAGTTCTGATGGATGCGCAACAAGTAGATAATTGGAATAGTCAAAAAATTTCTTGGCTTAATAGAATATCCCTAAATGAAAAATTGTTGCCGCCTAGTAGTCAGCAAAGCACCTTTTTAAGATGGGATTTTCAAAGCATTGAAACGCCTATAAATGCTATTAGTGCTAGATTGGTAACCGCGGCTAATACCAGCAGTAAAGTCTTAGTCAGTGAACAAAACGACGAGGCGCTCGCGGTTACCGCAAACTATGGCTTAGGACAAGTATCGGGCTCTTTATTCAGCTCAAGCTATGCCTTCAAAACCCAAGGCAAACCCGAGTTACACAGCCACTATTGGCAGTGGATGATACAAAATATTGCGCGAAGTAATGGAATGATACATTGGCAACATAGCGCATCTGATTTGCCAGTTTTTGCGGGGGAGCAACAAACAAGCTGCCTCGTGAACACTAACATGGAACCTCTGATTGAATATCAACAAGGAATACAAGCAACCCGTTTGAACGCAAGCTTACAAATACTCGATGCAGAAAAAGCGTGCGTGACTTATTGGCCAACAACGAGAGGCTGGTTTTCACTTTTTGCTAAAGCGCCAGAGACACCGCAAGTCAGCAAAGCCTCTTACGTTTATGCTTTAAATCAATGGCCGGCATGGCAACAAGATATCAAACGCGCTGCAACGTCTAAGGTAATTGCTCATCAAAAAGAATATGTAGCCACTATTAATGAACGTGAGATTGAAGTAAGTAAGTATTGGTTTTGGGCTTTTTTAATTACTAGCCTAAGCGCACTCTGGCTGGAACAAAGACTTAATCGACATTAAAGTAATAAGCCATTTTGATGTTAATTAGACGGCTAGGCAAAATTACCTAGCCATTAATCTTATTAAGCAACGGCGCCAGCTGCAGTTGCATCTGGCACTTCAACTAGTTTGCCAGTTTTGCAGTCATAAATATAACCGTAAATTGGGATGCTCTTGGGCACCAAGGCGTTAGTACGAATGCGCTGCACGTCTTCTACCACGCTTTTCGCATTGTCTTTAAAGGTTAACCAGTTAATATATTTGCCATCAGCGCTACCACCAGTGCTATCAACATTTCGCCAGCCATTTTCATCTACCGTAGCAGTGTTAAGGCTGTCTTCTAATAGGTCACCCATTATTTCGCTATTAAACAATTCCATTCCACAGTCTGTATGGTGAATAACAAACCACTCATTAGTACCTAATAGCTTGTGGGAAATAACAAGTGACCGAATAGCGTCGTCACTCGCTCTACCGCCAGCGTTGCGTATAACATGGGCATCGCCTTCAGCAAGGCCTGCATATTTGGCTGGATCAAGACGTGCGTCCATACACGTTAAAATAGCAAACCCTCTTGCTGGAGGTAAAGGTAAGTCACCTTTATCTCCAAACTGTGACACATAATCCGCATTAGCCGCCAATACTTCTTTTTTTATTTTACTCATGTCTCGTTCCTTTAATGATTAGTGATAATGTATTGCTAAAATACGCTTTAGTTGATCACTTTAATAAAGACACTTTGGCTATTTGTTAGCTGAAATAGTTATTTAGGCTAGAAGAGGTGGGGTTTGAATAACCGGCTCTCCAACAGAAAAGACATACGTGAGATGAAATTTCAGGCTCAAAAGCAAGCAATTTAAGGGCTGTCACCAACTGATTTAAAAACAATAGCGAGTAGCTCATTACCCTCTGACTCAAAGAATCATGCCACCCGAAATTCGCTTTATATTACGTATAACATTGTAATTGAGTCGAACACCAACACATGCTGTTTTACTTGGCTTTCCATTTTCTAACCTGGGCTCATACCTATACGCTTAATAACAGCAAAGTACCCATAATTGCAGTTGAGTGGCATAGTCTTATCATTGTTAGTCCTTTAAATTTAATGTTTGTTTGCACATCATACTATCTAGATTATTAAGTTATCAAAATGCTTTTCCCCTAGCAATCGAAACGCCAATTACTCTGGGCGCGGTGTCCCAATTTACAATCACACAAGAGAGAAGCTTCTGTGCTATCAAAGTAATGATCACCTCAAATTAATAGTAACTTTTTTAATCAAAAAATAAATAGCTACTTACAGGCTTAATTATCTTCACTATTTCTTAAAGTTTTATGCGTCTACGTCCGACTACTATAGGTAACTTTCTTTAATTTACGGGTGTTTATGCGAACCTTGGCTGTACTGTGCTTATTTTGGGCCTTTGAGGTTAACGCGTCCTTCACGATAAATGTGATTGATGGTGACGGTAAGCCTGTGATTGATGCTGTACTGTCTTTCGAATCGCAAGAGCTAGCAATGATGGGCACGCAAAACGATGCTCAGAACAATGAAATCGCGGTTATGGACCAAGTTGGAATGCAGTTTGAGCCGCATGTTCTGATTGTCGCTAAAGACCAATTTGTCAGCTTCCCCAACAGTGACGACACCCGCCACCACGTCTATAGCTTTAGTGAGCCTAAAGTATTTGAAATAAAATTGTACAAGGGGACTCAATCAGACCCAGTTGTAATGCAAACTCCGGGTATTGTTGAGCTTGGCTGCAACATTCACGATCAGATGATTGGCTTCATTTACGTAGACAATACTGGCACTGCTATTAAGACTGACTTAAATGGACAAGCGAGATTTCAAGATACACCACCCACATCTTTAATGGTTTGGCACCCACGCCTGAATCAAGCTAAAGGCACAATGGCACAATACAAGCTCGCTGAAGCAGATTCAGATGGTAATATTACATTAACGATTGACATCAAGGCACCACCACCTGAAACCGTGGGTACAGGTTTTAAAAGCCGATTTAAACGCATGTCATCAGGGAATAACCAATAGTGGCGCGTTACGCAAGCTTTAAATCAAAGGTACTTAAGCTAGTCTTAGGCGTCTTGGTGTTTTCATCAATCGCAATTTTAATCAACGTTTGGGTTACCACAACAAAAACCGGCCAATCTCAGGTAGTCGATGCTCTGAGCGTTGGACAAGGTGTGTTACAACAGGTTTTTGCTAACCGAGAATCGCAATTGGTAAACTCAGCTCAAGTGTTAACCGACGACTTCGGTTTTAAACAGGCAGTAGCTACTCGCGACAATGCAACTATCAATAGTGTATTAAATAATCACGGAGCTCGTATCGAGGCTGACGTGATGGCACTTTTAAGCTTAGATGGTAGTTTATTGTCTACAACTATCAATCTACAGCCTAATAACACCGACGCATCAATAATTTCTAACGAGAAATTAGCAGAGGTTCTAAGCTCTGGTGGAAGTACCTTTTGGACAGTGATTGAAGGCAGTCTTTATCAAAGTATTTTATTAACTGTTGATGCACCAAGACCGATTGCCATTGCCTTGGTAGGTTTTAAAGTTGATGAGCAATTGCTACAAAGTTTTGATGAAATCACGCAACTAAATACCACTATAGAATTGGTTTCCTCTAATCAAGCGCTGGACGATGTAGAGCCTTTTGCTATTTCAACACTGCCAGAACTGCATCATAACTACGACAGTGACGCTCTGGATCTCGGGTTTTCATTGTTCGCCATGGGCATCTCTGAAAATACCTATATATCTAGAAAATTTGAGCTTTCTGACACTAATTATTCCCCGATTAGTATAACCTTAAGCGCTAATGTTGAGGCGGTCTTTAATACCTTCAAACAACTACAGACTAGTATATTTGTGATCGCCTTGGGCTCTATTGCCTTAGCTTTGATATTCGGCATGATGCTATCGAGCAGCCTTACTCGTCCGTTAAGTCGCCTGGCGGAGATTACACGTAAAATTGCTGAGGGCGCTTATGAAGACTTAGATACTGACCGTCATGGCATTTATGAAGTAAATCAACTCACTACTTCCTTTAAGAAAATGCAAACTAACGTTCAACACCGTGAAAACAAAATACGCTTTCAGGCACAGCACGATTTAATTACAGGACTATTTAATCGCGCCCACATTGGCGAACTCCTGGCCGAAAAGCTTAGGAGTAATGAATCATTTCAGGTTGTGGGCATTAGAATTCGCAGTATAAGGCAGCTGAATGATACATTTGGCCAACAAAACGTTGATATTTACTTGGCGGAGTTGGCAACATCGCTTCGTAAACTCGGTGGTTTAGCCGCTCGATTATCAAGTTCTGAGTTTATGTGGGTGTGCCCGCAAACAAATTCAAACACCTTGCAAGGAATTCATCAACACCTAGAGCACAACATCAGTATTAATAATTTGGGTATAAAGCCCAGACTTAGCTTAGTCGCCCTAGATTGTCCAAGAGATGCAGATGAACCTTTGACGCTATTCAAACGCTTAAATATTGTCTTTGAGCAAGCAGATAAGACGCATAAAGAATACTTACATTTTAGCGCTAGCTACGAAGAAAAATATACCAAGCGACTAGATATTATAAACCACCTGAAAGTAGCTTTATCAGACATTAACTCTGAACTTTCGATGGTATATCAGCCCAAAATGCATATTAGTACTAACAGTGTTACTAAAGTTGAAGCTTTAATTCGGTGGAATAGCCAAGCCCTTGGCTTCGTTCCTCCTGATGAGTTTATCGATATTGCAGAACAGGCTAATTTAATCAATCAACTAACACGATGGGTAATTAAGCGTGTGGTACTGGATGTAAAAGAAATGCACGAGCAAGGGCATCGCGTTTGTGCGGCGATTAATTTGTCGGCGAAAGATATTATGCAGGCCGACTTATTGCCCTGGATTTTGATACAGCTTACCCAGTTAAATCTGCCTGTAACAGCATTGTCTTTTGAGCTAACCGAAAGTGATTTGGTATCTGATGCTGATACTGCAGCGCAGCACTTACAAGAATTTAGAGATGCAGGGTTTCATCTTGCTATTGACGATTTCGGAACAGGCTACTCTTCACTCGCATATTTGCAAAAATTACCGGTATCTGACATTAAAATTGATAAGAGCTTTGTGCTGAATCTAGCAATTAACGAAGCTGATCAAAAAATTGTGACTAGCATCATCGCCTTAGCTAAAAGCTTTAATATGGAAGTGGTTGCAGAGGGCATTGAAGATGTAACATCCCTCCATTTATTACAAGAATATGGTTGCGATTGGGCACAAGGTTACTATATTTGTAAACCAATTCCACTCGAAGCACTTTTAAGTTGGCTCGAGCCCCATTCAATTAACACTCTAGAGCACCAGCTTTGAAGGCTCTTTGCGCAAACATAATAGTGATGGTTGGCCTTATGTTCATCCTACCAGCAGCCTACTGTGCCGATGGTAAGCTCATTGGTACTGCAGGGTTAATGCAAGTTGAAGGCGCCGGTGGCGGTGGCATTGTACCTTGGGCAACGTTAGCCGGTTACGACTCTCAAGATGAAGTGTCTTTTAATGCGGTATCAACGCGAGTAGAGCTAGACGATTATAGGCTAAGCGTATTAGCGGCCTCTATATCAATATATGACCGCTTAGAGATTTCAATTGCCCAACAATTATTTGATGTGCCCTCATTAAGTACACAAATTGAGCAGCAGGTTGTTGGCCTTAAATATCGCTTATTTGGTGACGTGGTGTATAGCAACTATCCACAAGTAAGTGTCGGGTGGCAGCATAAAACCTTAAAAGACGGTGCCATTGCCTCTGCTTTAGGCGCTGAAGATAATCAAAGCGGCAATGATATTTATGTGGCTGCGACCAAAGTGCACCTGGGCGTGCTAGCTGGGTTTAATGCGGTATGGAATGTAACTGCAAGGGCTACAAAAGCCAACCAGATGGGTCTACTAGGCTTTGGTGGTGACAACAATACAAGCTATCAAATTATGCTCGAAGGCTCTGCCGGCATCCTATTATCTAGACATATTGCTTTGGGTGTCGAATTCAGACAAAAGCCAAATAATCTGGGCTTAGGTGAAGAGCATTGGCGAGATCTATTTGTTAGCTACATCCCATCTAAGTCTTTCAGTATGACCTTAGCGTGGACTGATTTAGGTAGTATTGCTGGAGCCCCCGACCAAAAGGGCTTTTATCTATCACTACAAGGAAGCTTATAATGCATTACCAATTACGCTTACTAATGATTATCGGCATAATCTCAATCTTTTTGGGGGGCTGCAGTTTATTCGCCACCTCCTCTGCCTCTTCTAGTAACAGTTCAGCGAGCATTTATGAGCAACTTGGTGGCGCCAATAAAATAGAAGAAATTGTTGATAACTTTATTACCGAAATTGAGTTTAACCCAGAGATATTTCCATATTTTGAGAAAAGTGATGTATCTCGCTTTCGAGAAAAGCTCATTGAACACCTCTGCATGCTAAGCAACGGCCCATGCGAGTACACTGGCGATACTATGGTGCAAGTTCATGGCGGAATGGGCATCACTGAACGAGAATTCAACTTAACGGTGGATTTGTTTATTAATGCTATGACTAAAGCAAATGTTTCACATTCTTTGCAAAACAAAGTCATTGCGACAATGACTCATACTCGTGAAGACATTATCTATCAATAATATAGTGCCCATATTTGTATAATTTGCAGACTGAAATAAAAAATTAACGATAATTGATGCCTTGGTATAAAATTATATAACTGTTTAAACGAGTTTATATTTTAGTATTATCGACTTTCGCCGTTAGCCATATATAGACAAATCTTACTTGCTTTGTAAGGTATGTTTTTATTACTTGATATATAAGCGTTGCAGAGCTTACATGCGAGCGGTTCGATATACTAAATGCTCAATTCTTAAGCAATTGACACAAATTGTCATGCTCCCGCAACAGTTTAAAAGTAAAACATCGTCAACAAGTTGTTGTGATGCATACCGATGTCGTTATAATCATGCGGTAAATTTATACAGCCTGTTTGCGGGAGACGTTTGTGAAAGTAAAAACATTATTAACATTAGCAGTCACTGGACTTTTTATTACCGGTGCTATCGCTCAGACAATGAGCGAAGATGAAATTAAAGAGCGCATTAGACCTGTTGGGAAGGTGAAAATAGCCGGTGCAGTAGATGCTCCGGCCGCGGGACCAAGAACTGGCGCAGAGATTTATGCTTCAGCATGCACAGCTTGTCATGCGGTTGGTGTACTTGGAGCTCCTAAGACTAAGGATGCTGGCGATTGGCAGCCTCGACTCGATGAAAAGGGATACGACCAAGTTTGGAAAAATGCGATTAGTGGAATCGGCGCGATGCCAGCAATGGGCGCATGCTCAGACTGTAGCGACGATGACATCAAATCAGCTATCGATTATATGATTGAAGGTATTTAGTTAGTTAAATCGCTAAGAACTTCAATTGTCGGTTTAAGAGTATGAGCAATCTATGCAAAGACGTGAAGTTGTTGGTGAATTAAGCGAGCATGAGCTCCGGGCTATTGTGCCGGAGCTGCAAAGCTTGACTGAACGATACAAGCGCGCTGAAAAAATTCAGAAAGCGCTCTATCGTATCAGTGAACTGTCTAGTTCCTCAGGCAACTTAGACAGCTTATATCCGGCTATTCACAATATTGTGCAAGATTTCATGACTGCCGATAACTTTTATGTTGCCTTTCACGAAAAGCAAGACGAGCGTATTCAATTTGCTTATTTTGTAGATGAGCGCGACGAAGAGACAATGCTCTCCATTCCATACGAAAAGATGAAAAATGGGGTAACTGCGCACATCTTACGAACCGGTCAGCCTCTCGTTATGACCAAAGAAAACTACCTCGGACTCATCGACCAGCATCAGTTTGAAATACTCGGAACCCCACCTGTCGATTTGATTGGCATTCCGCTGACAAGAGAAGGCGTAAGCATTGGTGCAATGGTGGTGCAAAGTTACAATGATAACGTGCGCTACTCTGACGATGACTTAGAAATTCTTATATTCATTTGCCAGCACATCGTAACGACCGTTGACCGTGTCAAGCATCGTGAAGTGACTGAATTATTAATTCGTGAACGTACGAGCCAATTAAGCGATGCGAATCTCATCTTAGAAGAAGAAATTACTGAACGTAAACGCATGGAAGCTTTACAAAAAGCTTTGTTTGAAATTTCAGAACTTTCTGGTTCAAGTGATCAAGACATTCTGAGGTTTTACAGTCAGATTCACGATATTCTCAAGCGCTTGATTAACGCACCAAACTGCTATATCGCCACCATAGATAGGGACAAACAGACTTTGAGTTTTCCGTACTTTATCGGTAGGAGTAGCGACTCGTCTGGTACTCGCTTGATGAGCAATGGACTAACGGAATATGTCATTTATAAAGGAGAGGCCTGCTTAATTGACGCTGCCAAGATTAGAGAACTTATTGCCGATAAAGCGATTGACGACACTACAGGTAGAAATATGTTAGCAGTTAACAACTCGTGGTTAGGTGCGCCCTTAATTCTGAATAACCAAGTAGAAGGCGTTATCTCAGTTCAAACCTATGGTAACGCTGAAGACTACACTGAAGATGACCTTAATATACTTCGGTTTGTTTCTCAACATATTGCAGTAGCAATAGAGCGACGTCGCTCAGCCTCAGAACTGAAGAGCTATAACAAACAGCTTGCTGAAAAAGTTAAAGAACGAACTGCTGAATTGAATTTGACCAATGAATCGCTTAAGAAGCAGATAGACCAGCGCAAAGAAATAGAACTCAAGCTGATTCATGACGCTCATCATGATGCCCTCACCGGACTACCTAATCGCGTAATGTTCAACAATCGATTAGAGCTGGCAATTGCGAGTAAACGCCGTCATAGCGAACAAAGCTATGCCCTGCTGTTCATCGATTTAGACCGCTTTAAAGCCATTAACGATACTCTTGGGCATCACGCTGGCGACCAGTTTTTAATTGAGGTAGCAAGCCGTATAAATGCTTGTAAGCGCAGTCATGACCTATTAGCGCGTCTTGGTGGTGATGAATTTGTCGTGTTAGTAGATACCTACAACAGCATGCGCGATGTTGAAGCTGTTGCTCAACGTATTGTGGACAGCATAGGCGCTCCCTTTGAATTAGAAAGCAAAGAAGTATTCTCCGGCGCGAGTGTGGGCATTGCTGAGCTTATACAAGATTATATTAGCGCGGATGATGCGCTACGCGACGCTGATGCGGCGATGTATCAAGCCAAAAACTTGGGTCGTAACCGATTCGTAATCTTTGATGTGAGTATGCGTAAGCAGCTCATTGATGAAATTGAGCTAGAAAGTGAGTTCAGGACCGCCTTTAAAGATAAGATTTTTAATTGTTATCTTCAAGCTATAACAGATATCGAATCAGACGAAGTACTGTATTTTGAAAGTACTATACAGTGGCATTCTGAGCGCAGCGGTCTTATTAAGGGCGACGATTTTTGGAAATTGGCAAATCAATGCGGCCTGACTTACAGCGTCAATCAGTACCTAATGGACCTCACCTTTGAACAACTTCAGAAATGGCAATTAGACCCTCACAGAAAGCATATGAAGGTTGGGATGAGTTTGTCCATTGAGCACTTGATGCATAAAAAATCGATGCAAAATTTAGTGCAATTAGTAGATGAAGCTTCCTTTGATAGTGGGCTTTTGGTGATAGAGCTATCAGAGCAGTCATTGAGTAAGTTCAACAAATACTTACCCACCATTTTAGACCAATTGCAGCGCTTAGGGGTGACCCTTGTATTGGACAACTTTGGCAGTGATGGTGCATCGCTATCCTACTTCTTCAAATATGATTTCGACTTTATCAAGCTAAGTCATAGCTTAGTAAACACCTTAGGGATGTCTGACAAATATCATACGCTTGTTAAATCAGTAGTAGATATTGCAAATAACTTAGGCATCTCAGTCATTGGCGATGGCGTGCTCGACGAGCAAACAAAGCATGAGTTACAGGTCGTTGGCTGTCAGTATGCTCAAGGTGAGTATATTAGCCCTGAGCACCAAATATAGGCGTTCAACACCTAAGTCTAGTATTCTCAATAGTCTTTAAACCTAATTGTCGTTAGCAAACAGATTCTTCAGATTTGCGATACCTTTTTCAGCCTTTTGTTTTCTAAGCTCTTCAGTATCTTGGCGTTTTTGCCATTCCCACTCTACATCGTCATGAGGTAGTTCATATAAAAAGCGGCTAGGCTCTGGTTCTATCAATTCACCTAGCTGACGACGCTCCCTTGCAATACTAAAGAACAAACGTTCTTGAGCTCGAGTAATACCCACATAAGCAAGCCTGCGCTCTTCGTCTATATTATCTTCATCAATACTACTTTGATGCGGCAATAAGCCCTCTTCCATTCCCACCATAAATACATAAGGGAATTCTAAGCCTTTAGAAGCATGCAGTGTCATCAGTTGCACCTGATCGGCATCGTCAGCGTCTTCGCCTCGCTCCATCATGTCACGTAAGGTTAAGCGTTGTACTATCTCCTGTAAGCTCATAGGGGCTTCTAAGCCATCACCTTTAAGCATATCTTGCACCCACTTAAATAAGGTCGAAACGTTTGCCATCGCCATTTCAGCGGCCTTAGGGCTGCCGTTTTGCGCATACAGCCACTCTTCAAAACCGAGTTTTTTAATAAAATCGCGTAATACCGCGACCGCATCACCACGTTGCATATTATCTTCAGTTTCAACAATTAAACGTACGAAGTCTTGTGTATGTTGATATGCATTATCTGGCAAAGTGGTAGCCAAGCCGTTGTGGCAAAGCGCATCAAACAGGCCACACTGATGATAATTAGAAAATTCACCTAGCTTTGCTAATGTCACTCGCCCAATACCGCGATGTGGTGTGTTGATAATACGCAGTAGTGCATTGTCGTCACTGTGATTAGTCAATAAACGCAGATAGGCCATAATTTCTTTGATTTCGGCACGTCCAAAAAATGAGGTGCCGCCGCTTATTTTGTAGGGAATACGGTTTTTGACTAGTACCTTTTCAAACACCCGAGATTGATGATTACCGCGATACAAAATCGCGTATTGTTTATATTCAGTATCGGCCATAAAGCGGTGAGCTAGCATTTCTGCTATGACTTTTTCGGCTTCGTGCTCCTCATTTTTAGCCACTAACACTTTTAAACTTTCACCGTAGCTTAGGTCGGAAAATAAGCGTTTTTCAAATACGTGTGGGTTATTTTGAATAAGGATATTAGCGGTATGCAAAATACGACCTGACGAGCGATAATTTTGCTCCAGCTTGACTAACTTAAGTGCTGGAAAATCTTTTTGCAGTAATAAGAGGTTTTTAGGCTGAGCCCCTCTCCAAGAATAGATAGACTGGTCATCGTCGCCTACTACGGTAAAACGAGCACGCTCTCCTACTAACAATTTAACCAACTGATACTGACTGGTATTGGTATCTTGGTATTCATCCACCAATAAATAGCGAATTTTGTTACGCCAGGTTTCTAGCACCTGCTGATTGCTTAAAAACAAAATAGTGGGCAGTAAAATGAGGTCATCAAAATCTAAGGCATTATAGGCTTTCAAATGCCGAGCGTATTCTTGGTAATATAGAGCCAATTGCTTGGTATGATCATCAGCGGCATCTTTAATGGCTTTGTCGGGCATAACTAACTCGTTCTTCCATGATGAGACTTTGTTTTGCAAGGCCTTTAGCGCATCCTTGTCGCCATCGTAATCCTCAGTCGTCAAGTCACTGAGTAGTGACATGCTGTCTTTATCATCAAATAAAGAGAATCCTGCCTTATACCCTAATATCGTGACATGCTTTTTAATAATATTTAAGCCTAGCGTATGAAAGGTAGAGACTTTTAATCCGCGAGACGCTTTTTTACCAAGAGTCTGCGCCACACGCTCCTTCATCTCTCTAGCAGCTTTATTGGTGAAGGTAACCGCCGCAATATGCGAAGGTTTGTAGCCACAAATATTTACCAAATACGCGATTTTATTGGTAATAACGCGTGTTTTACCACTGCCTGCGCCAGCGAGCACCAAACAAGGTCCTGACACATATTCAACGGCTGACTGCTGAGCAGGATTTAAACGCATTAAACAACACAACTTGGAGTAAAAGAAAGAAGACACAAATTATAACAAAAGAACGCACTAATGAGACTGCATTCTTTGTTACTTATGACTACAAAATACAATCAGCCATGAATTAAGTGCACGGATGTGATTTGAAGAAACTCGAAAAACTATTAGCTGAAATAGACATCACTGACAAAAAGCCGCATAGGTATAAATTGCTAACTTCGCATAATACTGGCTCTCAAAATAGCAAAAATTTGACAACAGGGAACATTTATCGGTCTGTGCATTACTATTAACTAGGCTAGTTTTGCTAGTTTAATTCATCTAAGCTGTATTCTATGAAAAAGATTTTATTTACGTTACTTTTATTGACTCTATTTTCGCCATCCAAGGCGCTCCCTTCGTTTGGGGGTGGCTTTGAAGATGTGACGGCTCTTCCTACTGAGGCTTATGTGTGCTCTAACTGTAGTTCAGCTACCGCAAAAGCTATCGCTTTAAACAATGCACCGAAAAATACCTGTCATCCATACGCAAATGGGTCAGTAGCTGAGTTTTGTCCTGCGGTTACAAAAGATATCTTAGTTCCAGCTCTCGGCTCAAAAGTTATATATAAGTACACAGTCACCACAAATATTGATGCAAGCGGAAGACAATCCGCGAATGCTTTTCCAGGGTTCGTCACTGCTACTGAATACGAGCTAATGGCTGAATACTTTTACCAGTATGACTTAATAGAGCAAGCTGTAGCGGAGGCTAGCATCAGTATTCAAAACAACGCATTCGGCTCCTATTCATCTGTAAATAAAAGGTTTAATAGTTCTTCTCAAAGCTCAACAACAAGCGATTCTTGTGATACTCATCCGATATCTTATTTCAAAAGTGACGAGGCAAAAAGTAGCAAAAAATTAGATTTGGGATCTAGGATCCTTGAAAATATGGGCAGTGATTCACCTGCTGAATATGTAAATGAACGCTTATTAAATAGTTTCGGTCTGGGCGTATCGGCATCAGGCGCAAATATTACTGTCGGCGGGCAATATGTTCCTAATGAATTAATTGTTACCGAAGGCGACAATGGCATCAACGTACTAGCATTCAACGTGCATGTAGCACAGAATCCGATTACTAAAGTGAATCAAGTTGCTTTAACGATAAACCGACTATTTACAAAAATCGACGGCACTCAAATGAGCGATTTTTTTGGACCAACTTGGGACCTGACGAGCTTTGATGATTATCAAGTTTCAGGTTGTGTTAGTCAATTTATAGAGGAAAACACAACACTTGCAGACAGTCAGACCGATGGAAGCGGAGGCGATGGTAGCGAAGAGAATCCGTTTGTGGGCATCGATACACTTGGAAAGGATAGTTCTACAGAATATTGCAGATTCAGAACAGAAGCCAGAAGCTGTTCCACCACTCGAGACGGAATGAAAACCTGCATAACAACGATTTTCTTCTCTAACAAGCCCTGTAATACATTCAATGTCGGTGGTTAGAAAACTCTTCATCGATTCCGAATAAAAACTAATAAGGTTAGGGTTTAGGTGAGGTATCCTAAGCCTCTGCGATTTATTTCCCAAATATATATCTATCCAATATAACCATAAACTGTTCAAATAGTGCTACACAACACAGAGCTGGCTTGCGGCATTCGCGCAATACTCGACTCTTAAGAGTTAGTACTAGGCTTTAATCTGAACAATAACTCGGAGTAAAGGAAAGAAGACACAAATTATAACAAAAGAACGCACTAATGAGACTGCATTCTTTTGAACTTATGACTACAATGTACTTACTATCATGATTTAAGGAAACGGATATGATTGATCCGAAGAAACTCGAAGAGCTCGCAAAGAATATTTCTGCCGCCATTCCACCTGGCATGAAAAATATGGCAGATGAGGCCGAAGGCCGGGTTAAGCAAGTATTGCAGTCGCAACTCAGTAAGCTAGACTTTGTAAGTCGTGAGGAATTTGATATTCAAAGCCAAGTGCTCATTCGCACCCGTGAGAAGCTTGAGGCTTTAGAGGCTCGTTTAGCAGAATTAGAAGGTGCGGGCGACAAGGCTGAGTAAGTACAAGTGCTAGATTCCTTCCTGCGAAGGAATGACGGTTCCTTTTGGAATCCTTCCTGCGAAGGAATGACGGCCCCTTTTGGATTCCTACCTGCGAAGCAACTAAGAACTCCGTCATGGCTGCGAAGGCAGCCATCTTTTCGTAACACCGATGGCAAAAAAGGAACGACGCGGCCGCTCTACAACAATACTGCGGCGCCTATGCCAATGGCTATCGCCATTCCTACCCAATGGTTATTTAAAAAAGCCTGAAAGCAGGCTTTTTCATTCCGCTTTCTTGTTTTTACGTATTGCAGCGCAAATAGCACGGCTGCAACGTTTAGCCCTAAAAACGAAAACATTCCCAGTGATAGGGTATCAAACACAAAGGCTAACAAAATTAACGACAGCGCTTGTAGTATGCAGATCATCGTCAAGTCATATTTACCAAACAAAACAGCGGTAGATTTAATGCCAACCTTAATGTCGTCATTCCGATCCACCATCGCATATTGTGTGTCGTAGGCCACTGTCCAACACAAATTGGCAGCGTATAAATACCATATCCATACGGGGATACTTTCAAGCACGGCCATCGCAGCCATAGGCATAGACCAGCTGAACGCGGCGCCAAGCACCACTTGTGGAAAGTGCGTATAACGCTTCATAAAAGGATATACGCTTGCGAGTAGTAGTGCGACAACGGATAGCAAAATAGTTTGCCAATTTAGTGTTAGCACCAGTAAAAATGCCAGGAGGACTAGTAAACCAAACAGCTGCTTAGCTTCTTGTTCAGTGGCAAGACCTGATGCCAGCGGGCGATGCCTAGTTCTCTCTACAGCTCCATCAAGGTGGCGATCAGCGTAATCGTTAATGACGCAACCAGCACTGCGCATCAGAAATACACCACTTACAAAGACAATTAACATCCAGATATCAGGTATACCATTTGAAGCTAAAAGCAGAGCCCAAAGTGTTGGCCATAATAATAAGTAGGTTCCTATGGGTTTATCCGCACGCATTAACTGCCAATAAGACTTACGGTTTTGCCAACTTAGCGCAATCATCTCTGCTCCATATAACAAGGACAGTCGGGTAAAAACGCTTCTGCCACCAATAGCTCATGATGTTCGAGTCTAAAGATAGAGCGTCTAGCCCAGTGCTGTATTGAGGAAGGGGATTCTGCAAATACTTTATGGCTTAATGGGTGGCGTTCAAGCTTTCCAATTTCAAAACCACTGCGAACAAAATTGGGATCGTTAAAAATACGTTGCCCAAGTGGTTGATTACCTAAACTCGCCCACCTTGATTGACACAAGTATTCAGGCAAAACTGAGCGGGCGAAGACCCAAGGTTTGCCATCTCCGTATAGAATCACTTCACGGATCTGCCATTGAGTTTGAGCATGGTTTGCTAACACCGCCTTTTCAGCGCCCTGAAGCGGAATATGGCTTTGTCCTAATACTTTGACCGAAAATTCGCGGCTATTAGCCTGCAACCTTTCCGTTAAGGAACCAGTGTCTAGCAACCAATCTTGCATATTCGGCGCTATCGCTGCAAAGCTATTTGGCTCAGCCCAGCATACGGCAAGGCCAAAAGGAAAAATGGAGTTGACTAACAAAAGTGAAGATTTCTCAAAATTAACCGATAAGCTAAGTCTAGCATAGCGATATTAACAACCGTATCTTCTTACTAAGAAAATACTATGAATCGATTGATTGGGGTACTCACAACAATGGCAAATACATGGCAAAACTCACAGCGTTGGTGCCTCATTTATATGGCCATACTTGCCGCTTTATTACTTTCAAGTAGCTTGGCTAATGCACAAGACCAAACTGCTGGGACCTCAACTATCGCCTACATTGCGATTGAACCTGATATTGTTACTAATTACGCGGGGGATAATAGTGAGCGCCTTGGGTTTTTACGTATCACTATTGAGATGATGCTTGACGATACCAGCCTCATACCTGAGCTAGAACATCATATGCCACTTCTACGCGCCACCGCTATTGAGGTGATTGGCGCACAGTCTGAACAAAAAGTTCGCTCATTGACCGGGCGTGAAGAAATTCGTCGCATCATTTTAAAACGCTTCCGCGACATCATGTCAAACGAAGCGGGCAACGAAACAGTGAAGGATATTATTTTCACCAAATACTTGCGTCAGGGCTAGGGTTTAATTCGCTTTCGACTTTGGCACCAGCAAATGCAGAGTAATCGCGAGTAAACAACCCGACACCAATCCAAATGTATGAGCTTGATTCGCCATATTGACCGATAAAATATCGGCGTAACCTATTACTAGCCAAAGCAATAGAAACACCACAAATCCGTTTGGTATACTAATTCCCCAACGCGGTCTTAGCCAGCCTATCCACCATACAAAGCCAAACAAGGCATATACTACGCCAGACATACCGCCAAAATTAGGGCCAGAGAATAAGAGCTGAGAAATATTGGCAAACAGACTGGCAACTACGAACAAAATAATCAACGAGAAACTACCAAAGACACGCTCTAGTTGCCCACCAAAAATCCACCACCAGATTAGATTAAATATAATGTGTGTAGCTGAGAAATGTAAGAAGTTAGGCCCAAAAAGTCGCCACCATTGATGGTTTGTTGCCAACTGGTCAAAATACTGGATGGTGAGACTGTTATACCAAAAATCGAAAGAGCCCATAAGGCTCGCAACATAAATAAAAATATTGATAAACAGCACGCTGAGAGTAAAGGGAGTATTTGCTAGCTCCTTGAGGCTAGGCAGTTTACTCGACCCAAGCAAGGAACCGGAAGTAGAAGAGACGGCTCCAGTTTGCCAGGCCGCCTCTTGAAATTTAGCAGCTCTGGGATTACTCAAAAAATCTTGTGCTATTGTTGTGGCTTCTGGCTTTTGTGAAATATCATTTAAAAAGAGAACAAAACCGCGGCCTTGCTCATCATCACTCGCTTTAACATCACACTCAATGCCTTGCCTTCTTAAGTATGCAGCCAGCAACTGCGCGGGCTGCTCTTGACCAAAGCGAATAAAAGACGAGGAAGTTTGCACTAAGCGTCAGACTCATCGCCCGAGGCAAAGCTGTAATCGCTACGCCAAGCTTCAAAGCCACCATCCATGCTGTACACCTCTTTAAAGCCTTGATGGAGCATATATTGCGCCGCTTGCTGAGAACTAATGCCGTGATAGCATACCACTACCACCGGCACGCTAGCGTCATTGTTTGAAACGAACTGTTGAATACTGGCATTAGTTAAATGATACGAGCCAGGAATATGACCAATCAAGAACGACTGCTCATCACGAATATCGACAATTTTAATCTCCTGTTTATCGAGACGCGTTTTTGTTTCTTGTGCAGAAATATGTGCAAATTGTTCCATTATTTACCTTAATAATAATAGCAGTAACCTGTTCTAGCTTAGTCTATGCCGTCCAGTCTAATATCACTTTACCCGACCTACCGGAGCCCATAATTTCAAAGCCAGTTTGAAATTCATCAACGGGCATTTGGTGGGTAATAATTGGACCCAAATCTAAACCGCTTTGTAGTAAGCTGACCATTTTATACCACGTTTCGAACATCTCACGACCATAAATACCTTTAATAGTAAGACCTTTAAAAATCACTTTGTTCCAATCAACCGCGACGTCTTGTGGAGGAATACCCAGCATCGCAATTTTGCCACCGTGATTCATCTTGTCGAGCATATCTCTAAAAGCACTAGGAACACCTGACATTTCAAGTCCAATATCAAAGCCTTCGGTCATACCCAATTCATTCATCACATCTTTGAGTGACTCAGAGGCGATATTGACAGCACGTGTTACTCCCATATCTTTGGCAAGTGATAAGCGATAATCATTAATATCGGTAATCACTACGTGCCGCGCTCCAACGTGGCGGGCTACCGCTGCTGCCATAATACCAATAGGCCCAGCACCAGTAATTAGTACATCCTCGCCCACCAAATCAAATGATAATGCAGTGTGTACGGCGTTACCGAAGGGGTCAAAAATAGCGGCCACATCATCGCTAATGTTTGCCGGGATTTTAAATGCGTTAAACGCAGGAATAACCAAGTATTCAGCAAAGGCACCATCACGATTCACGCCAACACCTGTTGTGTTACGACATAAATGACGACGACCTGCGCGACAATTGCGACAATGGCCGCAAGTTATGTGGCCTTCACCACTCACGCGGTCGCCTTTTTTAAAGCCAGCGACTTCACTGCCCATGTCAACCACTTCACCGACATACTCATGACCAACAATCATAGGTACTGGGATTGTTTGTTGTGCCCATTCGTCCCAATTGAATATGTGCATATCGGTGCCACAAATAGCCGTTTTTCGAATCTTTATGAGTAAGTCATTATGGCCCATTTCCGGCATCGGATTGTCTACCATCCAGATGCCTGGCTCTCTAGACTGCTTGGCAAGTGACTTCATGCAATAACTCCCATATCACGGCCAACTTCAATAAAGGCATCTACAGCCCGATCAATTTGCTCAGTAGAATGGGCTGCCGACATTTGCGTGCGGATTCTGGCTTTGCCTTGTGGCACAACCGGATAAGAAAAACCTACTACATAAACACCTTTTTCGAGCATTTTTTCTGCCATTTCACTTGCTACTTTGGCATCACCCA
>Ga0307933_1001272_pt1 | contig 20279 bp, 18 predicted proteins | sample OrgLakmetageno88_FD_201811 | JGI IMG/M metagenome (GOLD analysis project Ga0307933, IMG submission 201811) | Saline water microbial communities from Organic Lake, Antarctica - #88 | ecosystem: Environmental > Aquatic > Non-marine Saline and Alkaline > Saline | place: Antarctica: Organic Lake...
CCATAGCTGATTTTATTTCTAGAAAATTAAATCCAAAGGTTTCCAAGCATGCATAGGTCATCGATGCATTATAGGCGTTGAATTCGCCGACCAAAGGAATCGTCATCAACATATCATTAACCACAAGATCCATACCAGAAATACTCATTTGTCGCACCGCAAAGACACAATCTCCTTGTTGGTGAGAGACTGTTTTGATAACAGCACAGGTATCATTTACCATATATTTTCCATAATTGTCATCGATATTTACGATAGCCACCGCATCGGATTCTAGATTATCAAAAAGAAGTTTCTTGGCATCAGCATATTTATTCATTGTGCCATGATAATCTAGGTGGTCTTCAGCAAGATTAGTAAACAGAGCTCTGTGAATATGAACCCCAGAGAGTCTTTTTTGATCGAGAGCCTGAGATGTTGCCTCGAGAATACAATATTCTGCACCTTGGTCAACATATTTCTCAAGGACCTTATGTAATTCAATAATCTCAAGAGATGAAGGAGCCTTTCTGTTTATGTTAACCCTTTTATTATTGTAATAATCACCCGCAGTAGAGAGAAGAATATTATTTTTATCTAGATGTGATAGTGATTGTGAAATAAATGTTGCCACACTTGTTTTTCCATTAGTTCCCGTTACCGCAATGACCTTAATTTTCTGTGAAGGATTATCATAAAATGCTGAGGCTATTTGACCGATAATTTCTGTAACATTTTTAACAAGAACATAGGTAACATCCGTTTTTAATTCTCTTGGTAAGGTACTGCATACGATACAATGTGCACCTTTACCGATGGCTTCATCAATAAATATATGACCATCTAGTTGCGTACCGATGATCGCAAAATATAATCCACCAGAAAAATCTGTATCTCGTGAGTCTTGGGTGATGCGTGAAATCGTTATATCTGTAGTTCCTATAATTTGAGTAATTGAAATATTTTTTAACAAGGTTATTAGATTCATAGTATCTATTATACAAAAAAAAGACCTTTTGGTCTTTTTACGAATTACGAGAAAAGTTTAATAATATCATTTGCTGTTACCAACAACATTAAACCAATCAATACAAAGAACCCAATCACGTTAACCCAATTAACAATATTAGGTTTCAAACGTTTACCGATAATTGATTCAATAAAAATAATTAATATTCTTCCACCATCAAGAGCTGGAAATGGAATTAAATTAAGAACCGCAAGATTGATAGATAATAACGCCGTAAACCCTAATAGATAAGAAAATCCAACAGCGCTTGCTTCACCTATTTGTTTTACGATTCCAACAGGGCCAGAAACATTATCTGCTGATACTTGACCGGTCACAAGTTGACCAAATCCAGCTGTAATAAGTTTCGTAAATTCCCAGGTGTTTTTGGCTCCATAGATTAATGCTTGGCCGACGGGTAATCGTAATTCACCAACTCGATCAACATTAATTCCAACACCATATTTACCTTCGACAACACCTTGTTGAGGAGTAATTTCAATCGTTTTCAGGGTTTCATCTCGTAGGACGACAAAACCTACTGATTGGTCTTGTTGACCTTGATTATTGACGAATTCTGAAACTTCAACAATGGTTTCATCGATAATCGTTATCTGTAATCCATCAGGAGAAAATAATTCGACAATTTCGTCACCGGCAATTAATCCCGCCTCGTCAGCAGGAGCTCCAGCCATAACACCACCAATAATCAAACGCGATTCCTCAAAAGAATAATTTTCAGGAGCTGATTCAATAGGAGCCGTAACGCCAGACATATAAATACCTGAAAACAATATCCACGCAAAAATAATATTAAATAGAATTCCCCCAAACATCACCAAAAATTGTTGCCACCTTGGTTTATGGACCAATGAGACTTTTTTTTCTTGATCAGTTAATTCATTACCATCATCTGATTCGCCAAAGATTTTTACAAAACCACCAAACGGTATCCAATTCATGGTGAAATTGGTACCTTTCCATGAAAACATTTTAAACATTTTGGGTGGATATCCAAATCCAAATTCATCTACTCGGATATTGAATAATTTTGCAAAAAGGAAATGCCCCAATTCATGAACAAAAACCAAAACGCCCAAGACTAAAATAAAAATAAGTATATTCATATTACACTGACATTATATCTACTTGTTTTTTATCAAAAATTTCTTCAAGTTTTTTATTAGAAGCATCTACTTTTTTTTGTAATTCTTCTTTGAAATTATTTTCTGCATCTTTTGAATAATCTCCATTAGATTCTCCAGATTCAATAGCGCGCATTATTTCTTGGCGAACGTTTCGTATTCTCACGCGCGCATCTTCCAGTTTTTCCTTTACTAATTTAAGAATTTTCGTTTTTGATTCTTCAGTCATCTGAGGAATATGCACGCGAACGCCAGCGTCACCTGTTGATAATGAAAAAGGTAGCTGTGAATCGGTGATAGCTTTTTCGATGTCTTTTATTTGACTCTTGTCCCAAGGTGCTACCATCATAGTACGAGCATCTTCCAAGGTAATAGATGCGATATTTTTAACGGGCTGAAATGAACCATATGATTCAACATTAATACCGTCGAGTAATGCTGGATTGGCTCTTCCAGTCGAAATTTGTAAATATTCTTGTTTAAGATGGTTCTCAGTATCTGAAAACCCTTCGTTAGCCTTTGTAAAATCAAAATTCATAAACAAAGTATATCAAAGGTAAACAAAAAGAAAACAATTATATGTTTTCTTTTTGTTTACCTTTGCCAATATCTATTTTAAATACCTTATTTTTTAGTTTCAGAATTTTTATATTTCTCAAAAATTACTAAAATTTGACGTGCATATTCTCGATCTAATTCTTTGATGTCTTCGGATAAATCTGAATAGGGTACAAAGTATTTTGACCATCGTGATTTGATATGTTCAGGCACACTTCCCTGTTGTATTGCATGCTGTGCCCATTTCTTCCATTGTTGATGTTCTCGTTTTGCAAGATCCTCTAAAAGATTATCTGATATCATACCTGTAGCGCAATGAGGTCTAATATCATTTTATGTGACGCACCATTAGCATGTAATGAATTCCGTGCAGCGTAGAGAGTCTCCAATAATACAATATTTTTTTTATCTTTTTTTGATTCATAGATCTCATAGCTATCCAAGAATTGTAATACCTCTGATTTTGTCAGAAAAATATCTTTCTTTTTATCATTATTTTCTTTTATTATTTCGAATCTTTGTAACAAAGACATTTTCTCAAATTCCTCTGGGCGTATAAAATTATTTTCAGTTTCGATATCAACATCAATATTCCCTTTCAGCATGAACAGACGTGAACGTAGTGTTGGTAATAATTTACTTTTATCAGGAAAGACGAGAATAAAATATGTTTGTGAAGAGGGTTCTTCCAAGGTTTTTAATAACGTATTTTGGGCAATAACATTAATAAGAGAAAATTCTAAAATAAAGACCGAAGGCTTTTCTGTTTTTTCGGTTTGCAGTGATTTTATTTCTCGAGCATCACCGATTTTTAGCGTATCGTATTTTTTATGCACTACATATGAAAAATTGTCCTGAGGAAGTAAATTCTTGAGCTTGGTAATCGTAATATGTGAACCATGAACACCATAGGCATGATGTGAAAATGGTAATTGTGAAAATTCTTGTTGGATTTGATTCATAAATGTATTGTACCAAATTAAATGAAAAAATTACTTGGAGTTTATTTTTATAGATTTTTTTGAACCTAAAGAATATTCCAGTTTTTATAGAAATTATGCACTAACGACAACTTTCATGTAGTGTATGGTTGGTATATCTGGATTGTGCTTTTAGCTCAGCTTCACTATTATATATTTCTAAATATGACTCTGATAATCCTTCCCATGCATCAGTATCTTCACAGTAATAATATCTTGAAGAATGATGTGAACTGACATACCATTTTTCCCCGTTTGCTGTTGGTATATCCATAGACTGAGATTCAGTTGAAGGTTGTTCATCAACAGATTCATCGCAAATATCATCTGCCCATAAACCTATCTTTTCATCACGAGCAATTTGCTCAGCCTCTTTAAATACAGATTGATATGTATATGCGTTTGAATATGTATATTCAATAGCGAAACCAGAACGAATCATAACCTCACCATAATTAGAACCATCTGGTAAAAACAGATAACCCAATAAACGATTGAATCTATCTCGTGTATCTTGAGTCTCATCATTTTTAAATGATACAGTTTGATCTAAAAGAAGTTCTTTTGTCTTATTTGACGCTTCTATTCCCATACATTCAACAGGTTTTGATGGATGCACTGTTTCAGGTGTATCAATACCAATTAAGCGGATAGTTTCAATAGTCCCGTTCATATTAATTTTTACGGTATCGCCATCTACGACACTAATTACTTTATATTCAGTCTTAGGTATTTCTTGTATTTGAGAAACTGAGTCACTTGTTTCGGATTTATCTTGTGTTATTTCTATATTTTTTTGAATCCCTAGTTCTGCAACAGCATTCATAACATTAGTGTCTGGAATATTTAATATTGGTTCATCTAGAGGGATTATTATTATTATTTTAATTTCTTCATCTTCTTCAATTTTCTCTATTTCAATAGAAGTAGGAATAGTCTCTTTGTTTGTAATCATGAAATCTTCTCCATTATCAAGATCAGATACAATCATTTTTGCGGGTTCTATTATTTCCACCTCTTTTATCACTGTTTCAATAGGTTCTATATTTATGACTTCGGAATTCTCATCTTCAGGTTTAAAGAAAAAAAGACCGAAAAATGAAATTAAAAAGAGAAATACAAAAAAAATAATTAATATTAACCTAAAAAAACCCTTATTCATAAACCTAGCTAATGCAAAAAATAAAATAGCGTAGACAAGTAAATTAGGTAATATTATTGTTCCAAATATAAAAAAACAAACAAAAGCCCCAATTTTTTGTTTGTTTGTAAGAAATTCAAATTTTAAAAATATTTCTTGTAAATATTTATAAATAATATTAATTATTTTCACGGAATAATTTATAACTACTTACTAATAATTGCTTTTTTGTAGGTATCTAAATGTTCCAATGCGACTCCTGTTCCGCGCGCTACACAGAATAATGGATCTTCAACCAAACGAGCCTCTACTCCTGTTCTGCGATGAATAAGATCCGTCAGATTACGCAATTGTGATGTTCCTCCTGTCATCGTAATACTATTATCAATAATATCTGATGCCAATTCTGGTGGAACTTCTGCCAGAACATCTTTGATGGCTTGTATGATAATTTTTAATTCTTCGTCGATGGCTTTGGTAATTTCATTTGTCGAAATTTTTATTGAACGAGGTAGACCTGTGACATAATCACGACCTTTGATGAGGACTTCTAATTCTTCGTCCAAAGGAATTGCAGAGGCAATTTTTATTTTAATTTTTTCTGCGGTTCGATCTCCTATAGCAAGGTTATAGGTTTTTTTAATATAATCGATAATAGATCCATCTAATTTTCGTCCTGCGCATTTTACTGAATTCGATGCAACAATTCCTCCCAATGAAATCACCGCAACATCAATCGTTCCACCTCCAATATCCACAATCATATATCCGTTGGGTTGCTGGATAGAAATTCCTGCCCCTATTGCAGCAAGAATTGGTTCCTTGATGACGTAGGCATTTTTTGCACCAGCACGTAACGCAGCCTCGATAACCGCACGTCTTTCGGTTGAGGTAATTCCTGCAGGAACTGATAACAAAACATCAGGTTTCCAAATGTTCCATTTACCCAGTGCCTTTTGAAAATAATGACGAAGCATTTTTTCAGTAACTCGATAATCGGCAATAACTCCGTCTTTCATAGGTCGATACGCGACAATTTCATCGGGCGTTCGTCCGATCATTTGTTTTGCCTCTGAACCAATAGCAAGGACCTTGTTATCCTGCAGAGAAATAGCCACAACTGATGGTTCGTCTAAAATGACTCCACGACCTGGTACATATACTAAAATATTTGTTGTACCTAAATCGATACCGAGTTTCTTGCTGAAAATTGACATAGTTGAATAATACCATTATTTGATTGATTGAAAAGAATACTTTTATATAATCATAAATTATGGATAATATTGATTTTTATTGCAAAAATATAACATATACGTTATATTTTTTGTATGGAAAACAACGAATTCACCAAAGACCAATTACGTATTGGGAAATTTATCAAATCTATTAGAAAAGAACGAGGGTTGACTCAGGCTCAATTTGCTAAAAAACTAGGTACTGCCCAATCTGCTGTAGCACGTATGGAAAAAGGCGGTCAGAATTTTTCAACCCAAGAACTGATTAAAATTGGAAATGTTTTAGATCACCAGTTGATTAAACTTCATCGAGAAGAACGAGATGATTTTATTATTCATGGTGGGCAAAAGCTTTCTGGTTCAATAGAAACAAATTCGTCAAAAAATGGTGCCATGGGATTGATGCATGCTGCCCTATTAAACAAAGGTGTTACAACATTACACGGAATTCCAAAAATTCAAGAAGTCCACCGCATTATTGAAATATTCCAAAGTATCGGTGTAAAAATCGAATGGGTAAAAAAACACTCAATTAAAATATCACCACCAAAGAAATTTAAATTTGATGAAATTAACAAAAAATCTGCACGACGTGTTCGATCGTTTATGATGTCTATTGGAGCCCTCATTCACCACATAAAATCATTCGAAATTCCAACGGCTGGAGGATGTAAAATGGGTGAACGAACGATTGCGGCTCATAAACATGGGATTGAACAATTTGGTGTTGATATCACGACCCGAAATTCGGGATATCTTGTTGAAAGAAAGAAACTAAAACCAGCAGAAATCGTTATGTACGAGGCATCTGATACCGCAACGGAAAATATATTGATTGCTGCAGCAGGAATTCCGGGCACAACGACTATTCATTTTGCGCAACAAAATTATATGGTCCAAGACGTCTGTTTTTATCTTCAAAAATTAGGCGTTAAAATAGAAGGAATTGGTTCGTTAAAATTAATCATCCACGGTGTTAAGAATATTAATGTAGATGTTGAATACCATAACAGCGAGGACCCTATTGAATCCATGATGTTTATCACAGCTGCCATTGCAACTGATTCACAATTGACTGTCACTCGATGCCCTATTGATTTTATGAAATTAGAATTATTAAAATTAGAAAAAATGGGAGTCATCATTAAAAAATCAAAAGTATACACATCAAAAAACAAAAAAACGGAACTCGTTGATGTAACCATCATAGAGTCAAAAAATCTTTTCGCCCTCAGTGATAAAATTCACGCACAACCCTATCCAGGAATTAACACCGATAACCTTCCCTTTTTTGTTCCAGTCGCTCTCAAGGCAAAAGGAACAACATTAATTCATGATTGGATGTGGGAAAATAGAGCCATTTATTTTACCGAGTTGAACAGACTAGGTGCATCAATAAAAATTGCCGATCCACATCGCGTATATATAGAAGGCGGAGAAAAATTATTTGCAGGTGAATTGGTATGCCCTCCGGCGCTGCGTCCATCAACAATGTTGCTAGTGACAATGCTGGGAATCCAAGGGCGATCAATATTACGTAATGTGTATTCAATTAAACGCGGATATGAAAATATCGTAGAGCGATTAAATTCTATTGGAGCCAATATCGAAGTCGTCAAAGAAATTTAGGAAATAAAAAAGCAAGTCCGTATGACTCGCTTTTTATTTTATTTTTTTTCTACATATAGTTTGTAGTCGCATCAAGAGTCATTTCCTTATGTAGTTGAGGGCGCTCTAATTGTAAGATATCCAGAATATTTTTGATTTTATTTTCATGATAATTATCTGGATTTACCTCCAGAAGAATTATTTTAATTTTGTTATCAAGGTTCTTTTGATCTTTGATAGCATCTACTATTTTTTGATATTCCATAGTTATGATTTTAAATTACAACCCAGCGGTCTTTAATCTCATTAAAAATATCTAAACCTTCATGGTGCTCTCTGCTATTGTAAATATCCATAATATACTGAAATAATAAAAGCCTTTCTTTATTGGGTGCGATGAAAAGTTTTGCAACAAACAAGATTGCTTCATCAACCAATTCAGGAAAACCAGAAAACGAATATATAAAATTTTGAAAAACGAAAGCACCAGCAAATCTCATTTTTTCTTCATCTCTGCTTTCCCAAGATGTTTTTTCTGAGTATTTTCTTTTGCGATTATGTAAACGCTGAGCTTTCTCTTGAGAAAATTCAAAATACTTACGATCATTACCATTGTTTATTTTACTAATAAGTGAAATAAGCAATGGGTTTCCTGTTATGGAATCAGTAATAGTTAAATACCCACCTGTTTTTGCATGTAGATCAAAGGTAGTAAAATCGCCTTGAGAGCTAATTTTTCTTACCATACTATCTAAGGCGGTTGCGAAATAATTTAAGTCGTTTTTCATGATAATTCAATTTTAGATTAATTTAATTCTATTAAAGCATAAATAAAATTAAAAACAATATATTGCTGGTCTGGGATCTTACCCGTACACTGGGTCTATGCAAATCCTTCATGTGGCGCCGATTGCGCGATCAATAACAACTGAAGTCCTAACATATTTTTCAGTTAAATCTGTTGAACCAGGAACTATTGTGACGGCACCTCTGCGTAAACAAAAAATAAAAGCCCTGGTCGTTTCCAGTACCGAAGTAACCAATATGAAAATTCTTCTTAAAGGTTCTTCATATCAAATCAGAAACATTCATGAAATCCATGATGAACAGGTTTTTTCACCTGAATTTTTAAATACATGCAATACATTAAAAGGTTTTTACGCAACAAATACAGGTAAACTGATCAACCTTGTTTCACCGCGTTTTATTTTAAAAAACATCGAATCGTTTAATCGTCCCAAGGATATTGCTGTTAACACAGAAGCAAGTATTTCATTAATGCAAAAAAATTACAGTGACAGAATTATTTATTACAAAACATTATTAAGGGAAAAGATGTTGTCCAAAGAATCATTACATATTATCTGTCCCACACAACAAAACGCCATTGATCTTTTTCATGAACTTGAAAAAAATAATGAAAATTCTGTCTACATATTACACAGCAAAATTACCAAGAAAAAAACAACAGAAACTTTTCAGATACTCCATGAAAAGAAAAACAGTAGCTGCCTCATCTCGACGCCAGGATATATTGATACCTATCTCTACCAAAAAACAACCATCATTATAGAAAATGAAAATTCAGAATTCTATAGACCTGTTGCAAAACCTCATATTGATATGAGAGAATTTATTATTGAATATTCAAAACAGCTGGGTATTAATTGTATACTCGCAGCAAGCATCTTGCGTCCAGAGTCGTGGCACCTAAGGCATCAAACTACAACACAGTTAGTAGAACCACTGAACAAAAAAGTATTCAAATCTAACGATATTATTATCAATAATCTCCACGTAAGAAAACCAGGTAAACAAACTGACCAAGAAAGAATCCAAGAACTTGACGATGAAAAATCTTTTAGTTGTATTGCAAAAGAGAGTCTTGAGAGTATCAAGCTATCGCTTAACAATAACGAGAAAATCCTTATCTACAGTCATAAAAAATCCCTCGCGCCAAGTATCATATGTAGAAATTGCGGAAATATGGCATGTTCTCCTGAGTCAGGTTTTCCCTATTCTTTGTATATAAAACAAAACCATCAAACAAAAACCAAAGAACGTATTTTTATCTGCCAAAACAGTGGTGAGAAAATTCCTGCCTTTGATGTGTGTCAATTTTGTAGTGGACATCATTTAATTACATTTGGCATAGGAACAGAAAGAATACACGAAGAATTATCAGCCTTGTTTCCCGAAACCCAAATTCAAATACTTGATGCAAATAGTGCAAAAACAAAAAAATCACTCGATGCAATTATCAAAGATTACTCTCAAAGTAGTTCAGGATCAATATTGATTGGAACACAAAAAGCCTTACCATACATAGACAATACCGATTTAAGTATTATTAGCTCTCTAGATTCATATTTCAGTAGAATGAGTCATAATACCTTGCCACAAGTTATATCCTTGGTCAAAGAAATAACCGAGAAAACATCTCAACCAGTTATCATTCAGTCACGTAATATTCTTGAATCATATCTCCCAATTCTACAACATGGACTCTATTCTCAGTACATAAAAAATGAACTATCAGAAAGAAAAGAATATAACTATCCGCCGTTTTCAACTCTTGTTGTTATTAAAAAAAGTACCAAGAAAGAATTCATTAAAAAAGATTATTACAGTTTGAATAATTTACTGGACTCATTCAGTCCGCAGATACTGATTCAACCAGGAAAGAAAAAAGGTTTTGTCGAATTAATCTGTGTATTACAATTACCAATTAACGAATGGAATATCTATTACCAAGACCAAAAATTACGTGAAATACTTTTTTCACTTGACCGTGGTGTTGATATTTTTATAAATCCAAAAGATATTATATAAAAGACTTGAGTATTTATAAGGCTATGATAGTATTTCGTGTATATGGCTACAAATGTTGATATAAAAAGAACAAAGAATGATAACAATCTAGGACTGCTAAGGAAATTTTCACGTAAGGTAAAAGTTTCTGCAGTACTTCCCGAAAAAAGAAAACGACGATATTTCGAACGTGCATTTTCAGATTTCAAGAAGAAAGCTAATGCATTAGTAAAAATTGACAAACGTAAAGAATACGAAAAACTAGAAAAAATGGGACTTCTTAAACCTAAAAAAGGACGACGACGATAATTATGCAAACGGCTGAATATAAAAATTTTACAATTATTCGCCAAAGCAGAGGCAGGATTCCAATCCTGCCTTTTGTTAATATAAAAGAGGCAATATTAGGTAAAAAATACGACCTTTCTTTGGTTTTTCCTTTATTAAAAGAATCAGAAAAACTTCATATGGAATGGAAAAATAAATCTGGACCGGTCAACACCCTTTCTTTCCCCTACGACAATAATTCAGGTGAAATTATCATTACCCTTTCCCAGGCACGAAAAGAAGCCAAGAAATATAGCAGAAAATATACTGAACATTTGGTTTTTTTGATGATTCATAGTTGCTTGCATTTGAAAGGTCTTAATCATGGTGCTAAAATGGAAGAACAAGAAAATTATTTTATGCAGCAATTCACTCTATAAACACTATCACCCCTCTCTATGAACAATAATACTACAATAGGAATAGATTTTGGAACCAACACTATTAAAATTGTTGTTGCTGAATCAGTGTCAAATGGTTCACCTCGAATCATTGCGAACATTGAATCTCCCTCTCATGGTTTTCATCACGGGTATATTGTTGACCAAGAAAAAGCTACAGAATCTCTTAATCTTGCTCTTATCAAATTAGCTACTACAGAACACAAAGTTACAAACGCTCGTATTGCTTTTGGTGGTGTTGGATTAAAATCACAATTTGTAAAAACTTCGATAGATAATATCAAAAATAACGAAGTCACAGAACGACATGTTAACGACGTCGTACAAAAAGCAGAAGATCTTTTTGTAGCAAAATATCCTAATAAGAAAGTCCTCCATATTATTCCCATAAAATATCGCGTGGATAGTCGTGATGTATTAGGTACGCCAATAGGAATGTATGGAAAATCTCTTGAAGTAAAAATTATATTTATTACAACGCTTGAATATCATTATGATGCAATAATGACGAGTCTTGAAAAAAATAATATTGATGTTATTGACACTCTTGCTGCACCAATAGCTGATGCAGCAACAAGCCTTACCTACAAACAACAAAACCAAGGATGTTTACTGGCAAACATAGGAGCTCAAACAACATCATTATCAACCTTTGAAAACGGAATAATCACCTCGCTTGATGTTCTACCAATAGGGTCCGATGATATTACTAATGATATAGCCCTGGGCTTGCAAATTCCACTGGAAGAAGCCGATGCTATCAAAAAGGGTTCAAAAAGCAATCATCCAAAAAGAAAAATCGACGAAATTATTCATGCACGTATTGCTGATATACTAGAGCTTACCGATAAACATTTGATTAAAATAAAAAAGAGCCGCCTTCTTCCTGCTGGAATTATTTTTTCAGGAGGAGGGTCGCATATAGCTGATATTAATGAATACGCAAAACAAGAATTACGTCTTCCCTCAGAAGAAGTCAGTCTTAATAAAATATCAAAAAAGACAAAACGTTCATTACGCGTTCCTAATCAATTTTCAGTTGCCTATGGTCTCTGCAGCAGCGATTCAGGAAGAAATATTTCACGCCGTAAATTTTCATTTAAAAAACTTAGAAGAAACGCTAGCGACTTTATCAGCCAAATAATGCCCTAGCCTATTTCCCTTGCAGGAGAGTATCTTTTTGCTAGAATAGTGTTATCAATTAACCATAAATTATTATGCCCAAAATAAACCCAGAAATAGAAACATTTGCACGAATTAAAGTCATCGGAGTTGGTGGAGGAGGAACAAACGCAATTAATCACATGATTGACGCAAAACTCAGTGGTGTTGAATTTATTGCTATAAATACCGATACCCAAGACCTCCATCACTCACAAGCAACCAAAAAGATTCATATTGGTAAGAATCTCACAAAGGGACTTGGATCAGGAATGAATCCAGAAATTGGTCAGGCTGCCGCAGAAGAAACAAAAGCTGAAATCCAAGAAGCAATAAAGGGTGCTGATATGGTATTCGTAGCCGCGGGTATGGGAGGCGGAACAGGAACAGGTGCTTCACCTATTGTCGCAAAAATTGCAAAAGAACAAGACATATTAACCATTGGAGTGGTAACAAAACCTTTTTCATTTGAAGGAGCACAGCGTCAAAAACTTGCTGAATCAGGAATCGAAAGTCTTGAAAAAGAAGTTGATGCTTTGATTACTATACCTAATGACCGACTTCTTTCTATAGCCGGCAGTGACATGAGTTTTAAAGATGCCTTCAGTATTTCTGACGATATACTGAGACAAGCCGTTGAAGGTATCTCTGAATTAATTACAACTCCAGGAATTATTAATATTGATTATGCAGATATTAAAACGACTCTCTCTGGTGCAGGAGCTGCATTCATGGGTATCGGACGAGGAACTGGCGAAAACCGCGGAAAAGACGCAGCTCTTGAGGCTATCAACTCACCGCTATTGGATATTGCTATTGATGGAGCAAAGGGCGTATTATTTGCAATATCAGGTGGGGACGACCTTACCATGAGCGAAGTAAACAATATTGCGTCAATAATAACTGAATCAATCGACCCCAGCGCTCGCGTTATATTTGGAACCATTCGAGACAATAAATTGAAAAATGGAGAAATAAAGGTAACCGTTATTGCCACAGGATTTGATGGAGTTCAATCAATCAAGAAACCTGCATTTACAGCTTTTAAAAAGAACGAAACAGAACCAATTCCAACCGAGGAAACAGCCTCAAGAAATAAAGGAAAAAAAGAACTTGTAGAAATAGAAGAAATTGATGATACTGATGATGATTGGTCAGCAGTACCAGCCTTTCTTCGCCGAGGTAAAAAATAAAAGGAGGTATTAAAAAAATCCAATGTATATACATTGGATTTTTGATTATTTAAATGTGATATTACTAGAATCGTGTAACGACAATAGCTCCACCTTGAGGGCAAGGAATTATTTTTCCTTCCTCTTTTTTTGCAACCTGTTGAACAACTTTTAATAAAGCCGAAACAGGGGTGCTTGGACGAACTAGATTAAAATCTATATTATAGAATTTTCTAACACTTCCATTCGTAATTGTTTTATTCATAATAATAGCAGATACCTTATAGCTATTATTTCTTTTAAGTCTGCGTAAGTATTTTGGTTCACCAAACACAGTAATATTCACAACTACACCTTTCCCGCAAGGAAGACTAAATCTACGGTAAAACCTACCATCATCTAATTTTGATATTTCATCACTAAGGTTGTTCATTTTGAAATTAACAATTCCAACATGATATCTTTTTTAGTACGAAACGAAATAATTACCTGCTTGAGCGAGTGCATCTGACATTTTTTGCATAATAAAAATATTTTATTTTTAGTTCTTGGGTACAGCCAAGAAATACCTGACTTGTTTATTTAACAAGATTTGATTTATATATAACATACACTATATAAATATTATGTCAATATCTATACATCAATTCCCTATCAGATATACTGAAAATATACTTTCAAGTATTTAATAGAACATAATCAAAAATAATCATTATGTACGATTTAATCATCATTGGTGCAGGTCCAGCTGGTACTGCCGCAGGAGTCTACGCCGCACGAAAAAAACTAAAGACATTATTAATAACAGAAGACTTTGGTGGTCAATCGGTTGTTTCGGAGACTATCTATAACTGGATTGGAAGTCCAGAAATCACCGGTAGAAAACTAGCCCAAGATTTCAAAGACCATCTTGAATATTATAATGATGGCGATACGCTGACTCTACAATCAGGAGCTCGAGTGCAATCTATTAATAAAAACGATGATGGAACCTTTACGGTCATTGATCATAACAACACAGAACATCAAACCAAAACAATTTTTATAGGAACAGGTTCAAACAGAAGAAAACTTCCTGCAAAAGGCGCAGATATATTAGAACACAAAGGTTTGACCTATTGTGCATCATGTGATGGTCCCTTGTTTTCAGGTATGGATGTTGTTGTTATTGGTGGTGGGAATGCAGGATTTGAATCTGCAGCTCAATTATTAGCCTATTGTAAATCAGTAACGCTCTTGCAACGAAGTAGCGAATACCGAGCTGACGCAGTAACCGTTGAAAAAGTCCTAGCTCACCCTAATATGACAGGTATATTAAACGCTACGACTATTGAGGTAACCGGAGATTCTTTTGTTGATGGGATTATATATCAAGATAATATAACCAATGAAAAAATAAAAATGGATGTTAAGGGTATTTTTGTTGAAATTGGTCAAATACCCAATTCAACAATTGTAAAAGATATTCTTGAATTAACACCAACGAATCAAATTATCACTGATCCGTATACACAGAAGACGTCGGTACCCGGTATATGGGCAGCTGGAGATGTGACGGATGTACGCTATCATCAAAATAATATTTCAGCTGGCGATGCGGTCAAGGCACTGGAAGATATCTATAATTATCTTCATGCATAAATAAAAAACTACATATCAAACTATGTAGTTTTTTATTTATCGAGAAACGTTGATAGAATATCTAATTGTTCGGGGGTATTTGCACCCAATGCTTCCCTCTCGTTAATCTGAATTGAATGAATAGGGTGCTGTTGATCAAATGATATTTTTACCAAATCAGTTAAATAATATTCTCCCTGTGCATTATTGTTTTTTAATGATGCTAATGAATGGAACATCCAATATCGATCACAACAAAAATAAGCAGGATTTACTTCATGAATACCTAATTCACTATCTAAGGCATCTTTCTTTTCTACAATTTTCGTAATATCACCACTATCATCCCTAACGATACGTCCAAAATTATAAAATTGATTCATAAAAAGATTTTCATCGTCAATGATCGCTGTTGCAATAGAGAGCGGGGTAAGAGAATTTTCTTTATTTAAAATGATTTTATTTATTGTTTCTTTTGAAATAAAGGGTTGGTCTGCATAGAGAATCAAAACACGCTCTGTAGATAGTCTTATAAGGCTCTGTGCGCTCATTACTGCATGCCCTGTACCCTTTTGTTCATCTTGGGTTGCATAGATGGCTCTATCGCCTAATACTGAGGTAATCATTTCAGCCTTATAACCTACCACAACGATGGGTGGTTTTGAATATTCACCAATGGATTCAAGGGTATCAATAACATGTTCAATCATTGATTGATTTCCTAGTTGAGTTAGGGCTTTTGGGATATCACCTCCCATACGAGATCCCTTTCCTGCTGCTAATATAATTATTTGAGTATTTTCCATAAAGGCAAAACAAAAACACGCCTACGTGTTATTCATTACTAAAAGTATAGAAAACATTAATAAAAAAGCAATAGGATTATCGAACAAATACTCTTTGCAAATAGAGGGCCCTATGCTATACTTTTTTTCGTTGTAGAAATAAATTTAACTACTACCTCATTTATGGTCCCATCGTCTAACGGTTAGGACGCCAGGTTTTCATCCTGGAAATCGGAGTTCGATTCTCCGTGGGATCACCGTCACGAGCACTAGTTCGAGCGCTCGAGAGGGGTCGAAAGACTTCTCGCAAAAATACACCTTTAATTAGGTGTATTTTTGTTATAATAGATTTATGAAGTTATCAAAAACAAATTACCTCACATTTCTTAACTGCAAAAAAAATGCTTGGTTAAAAATTCACAAACCTGAGGTATATTATAAATACCCACTTTCATCTTTTGAGTTAAATATTATTGAAACAGGAAATGAAATTGATGTTCTTGCTCGTGATCTATTCCCTGGAGGGGTAACGGTTGAACACCGTGAAGATGATAAGCTTACACGCATGCTTATGGAGAAACAAACTCCTGTAATTTACCAGCCAGTATTTATAACTGATAAGTATATTACTGCTTGCGATATTTTTGTATGGAATTCTGAATTGAATATTTATTATCTTTATGAAGTGAAGTCTTCGACAGGGTCTTCAGAATCTGAAGGTAGCAAAAGGAAAACAAAAGAATACTCGATTGATATCGCTTTTCAAAAAAACGTTCTTCATGGTCTTGGTATATCTACCGGAAAGACATTTCTTATTCGCTTGAATAAAGAATACGAACGACAAGGATCTATAAATCTAGATGAATTATTTCTTATAGAAGATATTTCTGAGGAAGTAGATAAAATTCTTGACGATACAAATAAAAAAATGATTGTTGCACATGAATATCTTTCACAAGAGTCTGAACCTAAAGGATACTGTGATTGCATTCTCAAAGGCTCTAATGGCCACTGTACGACCTCAAAGTACTCGATTACTGATCTTCCAGAATATCCAATCCATGATATTAGTCGTCTTGGTCATTCAAAAAAAAGCTTTTCTGAACTTGTTGATAGTGATACGTTGGATATTCATGATGTTGATTCTGACTTTTTTAAATCCGATAGTAATTACGCACTTCAAGTAAGTATTGCTCAGTCAGGACAGGAACGCGTAGAGCTTGATGATCTTTCAGGATTTCTTGAAGTTATTAAATACCCTATTGCGTTTCTTGATTATGAAACTTATCCATCGGCACTGCCACGATTTGATGGGTATCGACCGTATCAACAAATCCCTTTCCAGTTCTCTGTACACATAAAGGAGTCATCAGAAAGTGAGCTTACTTATCATGAGTTTCTATATACTGGTTCAAATATTCCTGATCATGAATTTGTGAACGCTCTTCAAGAATATCTCCCAACAACAGGGAGTATAATTGTTTGGAATAAAACGTTTGAATGTAAAATAATCAACGAAAGACTTATTCAAAGGCATTCCGAATATACAAACTTCTTGGATGATCTTAATGGCAGGGTTGTAGATCTTATGCTTCCATTTTCTGGAAACAAGAAAGAAGGTCAAAATATTATTTATCAGCACCCAGACCAAAGAGGAAGCTATTCCATTAAGGCAGTATTGCCAATATTTGCACCCGAACTATCTTATAAAAATCTTGATATTCAAGAAGGTGGAACCGCCTCTGATACTTGGAACCGCATCACTCAGGGTAAATTTTCAAAAGAGGAAATTTTAACAAAAGAAGAGGCCTTGCTTAAATACTGTGAACTTGATACTTATGCAATGGTGAAGATATGGGAGGTATCAAAAAACAAGACTTAGCAGTCTTGTTTTTTGATAACCTATTATTCAGGTTTAATATTTAACTCATCTAGCTTTTTCCACAAAGAATCTAATGCTTCTTCTTTATGTCTATAGAATGCACTTCCAGCTAATCGCCAGAATTGCCATCCGGACCTTTCAAGAATTTGTTGTCTATCAATATCTTCTTGCCACTTATCTATTTGATTATGATATTTATCACCATCGCATTCAATTGCCAATTTTGATTTATCTCCCTGAACAACTAAATCAATGCGGTATCCTGCTACTTCATATTGAGGAATGACAGTGTAGCCTTTACTAATTATAATTTCAGCAACTTGATATTCAAACTCTGAAGCACGCCCTAAATCAACTTCTTCTCGTATTCGCTGAAGACCAGCCTCCCTGACTTCAGTTTTATTATTATAGAACCAATCTAAGATTTTCTTTCTTAAATCATCTGGGTTTGATAGCATGTCTTGTGGAATTGAATGAAATAGAATCATCTTGTTCTTTGCGCGTGACATCGCAACATTAATTCTTTGTTTGTAAGCTTTATTAGATACAGTATACGGGTGAATTGCTTTTGATGGATTATTCAAATCAGGTGCTTTTACCATGGAGAGTAAAATTATATCTCTCTCATCTCCTTGGAAAACATATGGATCCCCACAAATAATCTCTCTCTTTTCAATTTCCTTTGAAGAAATATTCTCACTGATCATTTTAGTTATCAGTTTTGATTGATCTTTTCCAAGCAGAGAAATCACCCCAAGTGTAATAGGTCTTGTTTCTCCTTCTTCATCTGTGGTTGCATATTTTTCATCATTAATAATATCCTTAATTTTTTCCACAATTGCCTCTGCTTCAGGTTTATTTATTTTTCCATTTGTTTCTTCATATCCAGTCTTGACGTAAACAGCTTCTAAAACAGGGTCTAATCTGTAATCAGGTAGTTGATCTCTTAGTACTTTTAAATTACCGTTGTACGATAGATAATTACTAAAACCTATTATCTCTTGAACTGAACGAAAATGCTCAGTAAGTGTAATGATTTCTGTCATTTTTATCTTAGCAATATCAAACAAGCTTGAAGTATTTGAGAAGTGATGACTATTTGGAACATCTGATATGAAACGCGTGATAAGATCTGTAACTTTATTTTGATTTGTAAATGAAGTAGGGCTAACCTGTTCGTCGTCACCGACGACAAGTAATTTCTTTCCTATATATGCAACATTCAATCCTCTTGCATCTACCTGACTAGCTTCATCAAAAATCACAATATCAAACATTGAAGCCTTTGGATCAGGAAACAATTGATGAATGCTATTGATCGGCATAATCCAAACAGGTACAGCATCCTTGCCAACCGCGAGAGTTTTTCGTGCATCTTTTAAATGTTTTGGTGCATGTTTACCACTTCCTTTACCATACTTTTTCATACTCAAGGCAAATGAAGCCAAAGCCTCTTTTTGCTTTTTAGTAACTCTTTCTTTTAAGTGTAACCACGCAGAAATTTGAACTAATTCAGATATAAGTGTCTTTTCTTTATTTTTTAAAATAAAGAGGTCTTTATTAATTTTTGAGAGAGTATCTCCAGCATGCAGAAAATCTAGCCAAGATATAAGTCGCTGTGTTTTCCATGCGTCTTCAATGTCTATTGAAAATTGAACACTATCTCTAAGATCAGATTTTATCTTAGAGATAGTAAGCGGAATCTTATCTCCCAAAGCTTTCTCAACTTCTTTTATCTTTCGTGACTTATTCTGTTTATCTAATAACTCAGGAAGTGTTTTGTAAAATGATTTAACTCCTTCTATGTTTGACTCTTGAATATCTTGAAAAAATCCGATAACAGCCTTGTGATTATTTCTTTTATTTCTGATTTTTGATAAATATTTTTCGTCTATATCTTTTTTATGTTTATTGAAAGTAATTGATTCCTTAGATCTTAAAAGCAACCTACTTAATTCCTCTCTCTTTTCTTTTATCTTAGTGATATTTCTCTCCTTAATCGCTTCGCCGAGTGCAATCGCAAGAGGGTGATTACCTTCTTCCGTAAAATCTTTAGCGATGTCTTTTATAAGACTTAAGTATTGCTTTTCTTTGTAAGTGGACAAGGAATCCTCAAATTGGCCCAGAGCTGAATTAATTTCATCTAGATTTGAAAGTTTTATATCTTTCAAAATATCTAATTCCATAATTTCGCCAAGAAGATTATTTCTTGTGCTCTCAAAATACAGGATTCTTTTTATCGAATCAAAAATACTTTCAACTTTAATAATATTAAAGTCTAATATATTAGGACTAGAAGATGTTATATTCGTAAAAGCTTGTGACCATAAATTTTTTAGATTATCTTCAATCTGTTTTTGAGAAAACAATGAGTGCACCTTTCGGAGATCGCTTTGTGTTGAAATTTCTTTTCCATTAATAGTAATATTTTTAATTATCTTCTTGAAGCTAGAAGAAAAAAG
>Ga0307933_1001277_pt1 | contig 20239 bp, 15 predicted proteins | sample OrgLakmetageno88_FD_201811 | JGI IMG/M metagenome (GOLD analysis project Ga0307933, IMG submission 201811) | Saline water microbial communities from Organic Lake, Antarctica - #88 | ecosystem: Environmental > Aquatic > Non-marine Saline and Alkaline > Saline | place: Antarctica: Organic Lake...
GCTATCTAACAATTTAATATCGACCCAATGGGTCGTTTTTCTACCGGCTGTTGGGTCGTTTTTCTGCTTATCATTTTACTATCGCCATAGCCAACGCATTAATATATCTAAGTTTTACTAAACTCGTTAAGGTTTTGCAAGAGATAAAAACGACCCAATGGGTCGTTTTCCTGACTATAGGAGACGGTGACTAGATATGTACAAAAACACAGTCTTTCAAACTTGTTGGATACACAATGTAAAGGTCTCCGTTGGCGCACATTAGGCCAGTCAAAGTCACTTGTATTTAATACGGCAGCCAATGTATTGATTCATTTTTAGCTAAAAATATTTTACTGAAACACTACTTTTAGAGACGATATGAACAAGTACGCCGCATCATCTGCATTTAATTAAGCAATGCAGCGCAATCTATCAAAACTGTCCTCAAGGCCAATTATATTCGACCAGCAATTGTCTTAAAGTAAAGCCTTCAAGTGAGGTAAGCGCCCTAGCGTTTGCCTTACTTGATGACTCACAAGTTAAATGAAATTAAAGCCCTAAGGGGTATTTTTAAAAAATGAAGGAATAACAATGAAAGACAATGGATTGGATGATTTATCTAAAAATGAGTTGATAGACACGGCTCTATTGGGCGCGGTATCAGGGGGAGGCTGCGACCGCTGGGCGGAATCTTGTGGATGCGATAGCTTACCGGGTGTTGGCGAGTGCTGTGATTGGTGCGGTAGATGGGTGAGAACAACTGTTGAACCAGAGCCATTTGAAGAACTTTAATTGCCCTGCTTTTTCACCTTATCCATAAAATCTGAGTAAAGTATGAGCTTATTAATCAAATTACAGCAAAAGTCACTAGCGCAAAAAGCCATGTGTTTAGATGGGCTTGTTCAAGATAAAAGTATCTTGTTTCAGCCCTCTTTAAGTGAGGTTTTGAACTATCATAATCAACACATTATAGATGGTTTGATGTCTACTTTAGACATCGATGCATCCAGTGCAAAAGATCTGTTCCAAGATGGTTTGAGATGGCTATGGTATTGCAATCATAAAGACTCTGAGGGCCTTCGTAATATTGATGACCCCATCTTGATTTTAGATGAAGTATGGCATAGCTTTATTTTGTATACGCCATACTATACTCAGTTTTGCCTGACTTTTTTTGGTGAGTATTTACATCATATGCCTACGCTGTTGCAAGCAAATCAGGCAAAAGTTGAACTAAATGAAGAGCAATACTTGGCGCAAAAAAAGCGCCAGTTAGAAAAAGTTTACGATTTGTTAGGAAAGGACGTATTTATCCGCTGGTATCATCTTTATCCTAAAATATATAATCGAAAAAGTATTTTGGCTATGCGTAAAAAATAAACAAGTGTTAAGGAGTGGTAATGAAAGGAATAATTTTTCTAGTATTGGTTGGATTTTTTTTGAAGGCTAACGCGATACAAGAAGAAATGTCGACATCTGAGTCTATTGGTCAACAAGAATATATTGCAAAAGATGCAGTTGATTCTGCAACTGACATATTATGGTATAACTGCGACAACGGAGAGGGTATTACGTACGCTCGATTTGAGGCGTTTTTTAAACTAAAAGATACGATAAAGGAAATAGTCTCTAGCGAGCCAATCGCTGTGTACGATACTATAGACCCAGAGTCTAATTATAGTTACTTGTATTTTCGTGTTGAACAGCCATCACCTCGGTGGCGTGTGGCTGCATTATTTGACGACACACTAGTGATGGCAGGTATGGTGTATAAGTTTGATAAGCAAGTTATGGATAACTGGCATTATCACAATAATCTGCGTATTTCTCGAAATGAAGGTTATAAACAGATGATAAGAGACATGGATGATGAAAGTTTAAATTATTGTGGTATTAAAAAACGCAGTAATTAATGTCTGCCTTTAGATACGTACTAAGCCATCCCAGTTTTCATCATTTAAAGCGGTGTTGCAGACGGTAATATGATGCTTGAGTGAAAGGTCGCTAGGGAATTTTGCTTGGAAATTTTCAAAATGAGCCAATGCTGCTTCTATATCTCCGGCCTCGCGAAACGCAATGCCGGTTTTGATTGCTGCAGCAGCTTCTAGTTTTTGCGTTTTAATGTCTTCAGGTAAGTGAGCTAAAATTTCGACCACAGGGACATCAACAGATTTACCTTTAAAGCGTACGAGGTCCAGAAGGCGATATTCGTATTGTTGTTTTTGATTAGCGAGTAAAAGCGTGCTTTCGCTAGCGAGTACATCAGCGTTAAAATAGCTTGAAAGACTCTCAATGCGTTGCGCGACATTCACCGTATCGCCAATCACGGTAGTGTCCATTCTATCGTCTGAGCCTATGGTGCCCAGTACCACGTTGCCAAAATGCAGACCAATCCCGTTTTTAACAGGTGGGTATTTGCTGTTGGCGCGGTGACCATTATAAAGGCTTAGGGCGGTTTGTATTTCCATCGCGGCGGTCACAGCGTCGGCTGCTTTATCTTCATCACTGCCCTGTGGATTATCAAACAGAGCCATAATGGCATCCCCAATAAATTTATCAATAAAACCATTATTTTGGTGAATTGGGGCATTCATGCGTAAAAAATACGAGTTGAGAAAATACATTAGATCTTGCGGGGATAAACGTTCAGATAAGGAGGTGAAGCCGCGAATGTCACAAAATAACACGGCGACTTTATCTTCAGCTGCGCGACCAAGCTCTAAGCCATCGGAGCCTGACTTTGCGAAGTGGTCGACAAACTGACGCGGCACAAATTTTCTAAACGTTTGATGCAGGCGCATTGCTTCATCAGCCTTCGCTTCAATGGTCGACTCCATTTGAGCTTGGCGCTGAGTGTGCTGTGCTTTTTGATCCTCATGCGCATCTTCGGCCTCCGAAGAGGTCCGAAAATATATGATGGTAACGCCAATAGCATAAAGTGATACTACGCCTAACAATATTTCTAACAAGCGCTGTTCCTATTTATCAATTTGAGCAAAGGCTTTGTCAGCCGCCGCAAGAGTGTCCTCTACAATATCAGATGTGTGAGCTTTAGATACAAAGCCTGCTTCATACGATGCTGGTGCTAAGTATACGCCGTTTGCTAACATCGCATGATAAAACTGATTAAATTGCTTCGTGTTACAGCTTGTAGCCTGTTGATAGTTAATTACTTTTTCTACATCAGTAAAGAAAATCCCAAACATACTTCCAGCCACATTAATGCTCAAAGGAACGCCATGTTTATGTGCTAAGTCGCGAAATCCTTCGGCTACGTTGCGTGTATTTTCAAATATTGAGTCGTAAAAACCGTCTACTGCAATTTGTTTTATCGCGGCAAGTCCAGCGGCCATGGCAACAGGATTACCAGACAAAGTGCCCGCTTGGTATATCGGACCGGTAGGGGCGATATGAGTGAGAATATGACGTTTTCCTCCAAATGCGCCAACTGGCATGCCGCCGCCAATAACTTTTCCAAGGCACGTAAGATCAGGGATCACATTATAGTGTTCTTGCGCACCGCCACGAGATACCCTGAAACCCGTCATTACTTCATCAAAAATAAGTAAACTGCCATGGCTGTCGCAAATCTCTCGTAGGCCTTCTAAAAACCCTTCTACCGGCAGAATGCAGTTCATATTACCGGTGACTGGTTCAACAATAATGCAGGCAATATCGTCACCATGCTCAATAAAAGCTTGTTTGACAGACTCTAAATTATTGAACTCAACCGTGAGGGTATGTTTAGCAAAATCGTCAGGTACACCGGGTGAGCTTGGCACGCCCATGGTCAGTGCGCCGCTTCCGGCTTTTACAAGCAGTGAGTCGGCATGGCCGTGGTAACAGCCTTCAAACTTGAGGATTTTATTTCGACTGGTGTAGCCACGTGCTAAGCGAATAGCACTCATCGTGGCTTCGGTTCCCGAATTCACCATGCGGACCATTTCCATCGACGGCACAATTGAGCTTACTAGCTCTGCCATTTCTACTTCTGCTGCTGTGGGAGCGCCATAGCTCAGGCCAAACTCTGAAGCGGCAATCACTGCTTGGCGAATGATAGGGTTGTTATGCCCAAGCACCATGGGTCCCCATGACTGGATATAGTCTATATAACGGTTGCCGTCTACATCCCACATGTAAGGACCGTCGGTACGCTCAATGAAACGAGGCGTGCCGCCTACCGCTTTAAAGGCTCTTACTGGAGAGTTAACGCCACCAGGAATTGTTTTTTGTGCGCGTTCAAACAGTATTTCAGATTTTGTCATAGTATTAGTCAGTACTCTTGTTGCTAAACCAATGCACAGGTCGGTCAAAGTCAGAGACCTTATCTGCTACCCCTAAGGTAAGTGCAAATAAGGCCATTCGAACTAAAACGCCGTTATCGGTTTGTCTAAAAATCGCTAGATTAGGATGTTGATTTAAATCGTTATCTAGCTCGTTAGCTTCTGCTCGTGAATCCCGTGGCAGCGGATGCATGATCACGGTTTGAGATTTAAAATGTTGGGTATAAATTTGCTGATTTAAACGAAATTTACCACGATATTTATTCGCATCATCTTGCGATGGGAAGCGCTCTTCCTGTATACGCGTCTGATAGCATATATCGGCTTCTACTATGCCTTCGAGTTGCTCGGTGATAATGAGCTCATGTCCAGCATCAGATATGCAGTCGCAGATACTTTGCGGCATTGCCAGCTCACTTGGCGAAATCAACGTAAATTTCACGTTATTAAACAATGAGAGTATTTTGGCCAATGAGTGCACGGTGCGACCAAACTTCAAATCACCAATCATCGCAATATGTAGGTTATCAATGCCCGCCCCTTGGAATGCGCGCTCTTTGGCAATGGTATATAAATCTAACAAGGCTTGGGTGGGGTGTTCATTGGCGCCGTCGCCACCGTTGATAACCGGCACTCTGCTACCTTGAGCAAACTCAGCAACAGAGCCGGAGACAGGGTGACGCATAGCTATTATGTCGCTATAGCCACTCAGCACTCTGGCGGTGTCATACAGTGATTCACCCTTTGCCAGAGCCGAGTTACTCATGCCTGTGGTTTCTCTGACTTCACCACCTAAAAGGTTAAAGGCAGTTCCAAAGCTAACACGGGTACGGGTGCTCGGTTCAAAAAATAAATTACCTAAAATAGCGCCGTCTAAAACTGTTGTACGTTTTTCACGTCTGGCATAGGGCAACATACTATCGGCCACTGCAAACACTTGTTCGATTGACGCCCGGTCAAATTGATTGACGCTTAATATATGTTGACCAGTAAAGCCTGACATACCAAATTCACATTAGTTTTGAATTGTTTCATTATAGCAAATTTTGTTTGCGAGGTGACATTCTTACTTTGTTTATGCTGTCGACTTTCGCTTACACTTTTGATTGCTGTCCAGAGACTATCAGCATAACGGTGTTTGCCGTGCGCTGAGCGAGTTTTTGTATGTCAACTTGTGATAGCTCATAAGGCAAATGCAACAAGCTGCGCATATGGTAATTGCCCTTTAATAAATTAAAGAAGTCGACCGCGGTTTCTTGTGCCTCATTACGTTCCATTAAACTGCTGGGGTGGTTTTGTAAGAGTTGTTGAATTAATTCGATACTATGGACAGGTCCAGCATCATAAAAGAGCTCCGCAATTTGAGGGTTTTGTTGCGCTTCGCCAATGACCACATTGTGCATTGAAATAACGTGTTCGTCGGTAAGCAGTTGAATAAACTTAATAGCAAAACCTTCCAAAATTTCTTGTAAAGGTTTGTCTTGAGAACAAAGGCTAGACTCTTCAATTTGATATGAAACACACTTACTTTCAATCACTGCAGAATATAGCGTATCTTTACTTTTAAAGTGGGAGTAGACCGTTTGTTTAGATACGCCACTATGTTTGGCAACGGCATCCATCGATGTGCGCTCATACCCATGGCTCAGAAACATTTCTGCGCCACTTTCTAATATTTGCATGCGTTTTTTTTGACTTTTGGGCCTGCCTGCCAAAGTGCCTAGTTTTGCGCTCATACTTGCCTTTTCGTTTACTCGTAAATAAAATTTAACATTAATAGACTGGACGGTCTAGTATTTATATTCTAGCATGGTCACTTAGGTTGCTTACTAGATTTAATTTTTGCGCCTTAAAATCTTCAATATTTTAGCTCCACTATAGGATGGCTTATGTCAGATAAATTCAGTACTCACCGCAACGGTATTTTGTTGATGCTCGCTATTACAGGCGTTTGTTTTGCTTTGTTAGTCGCGTTGATGGTGTTTTCTGGCAGTGGTGCTTCCCAAGCTTATGCTCAAGAACAACTTATGGTCGTGCAAAACTCAAAATTGACCGTTATGCCGATAAAAATCCAAGATAGCTTTGAACGCAAACGCATTGTATATGGCGCCATTGAATCGGCTAAGCAATCTGATATTGGCTTTGAGCTTGGTGGTGTTTTAAATCGGTTCAGCGCTGTCGAGGGTGATAGTGTTAAGGCGGGACAAATACTAGCAAGTCTTGATGTCGCTCGCTTAAAAGCGCAACAAACAGAAATCGAAGCTGGTATTGCCAGAGCGAAAGCACAAGCCCGCTTGGCGAGCTTATCGAGTAAGCGAGTTCAAGACTTAGTTAAGGCAAAGCTTGAGCCACAGCAGCGATTAGATGAATCACAAGCAGAGCTTGACGCTGCTCAAGCTCTGTTACGAGAAACACAAGCGCGTTTGGCCAGTTTGCAAGTAGAGCTAGATAAATCGACGCTTTCTGCGCCATTTGATGGACAAATTGTGCGTCAATATGTTGATGAAGGAACCGTATTAAATAGTGGTCAGGCAGTGTTTTCAATTTTAGCCCAAGACAGTCTGGAAGCTAGATTTGGATTGCCTGAGGACACAGCGTTTGGCATTATCAAAGGCGATGAATACCAGCTAATGATGGGTGAGACAGCTATCATGGCGCGGGTAAAGTCAGTGTCAAAACAGCGTAATTTAGCCACGCGTACCTTGGATGCGCTTTTTAGCATCGAGCAGTCGCAACTTTCCCCAGCCCAATTGTTTTCACTGGTAAGTGGAAACTTAGTCAGCATTAATGTCTCCATCGATATTGAAAAAAGCGGAGCTTGGGTGCCTGTTGACGCACTCGCAAGCGGAGTGCGTGGTCTTTGGACCATATTTGTTTATGACCAAGGTTCGCAAACGCTGTCATCTAGAACGGTAGCGGTAGAGCATTTAGAGGGTGCGCGGGCGTTTGTATCAGGCGCAATAAGAAACAATGAACAAATAGTGGTAACAGGGACACATCGTTTTATCCCAGGGCAAAAGGTGAATCAAGTGGAAGTGCTTGATGAACTACAAACTGCTGCATTGACGCGTTGAGTCGGGAAAGATTATGAGTTCTCAGCTGCCACCACAAAATTCTCATGCGTCTTCTCCTAGAGCGCCTTGGTATACAGCATTTTTTCGCAAAGGTCATTTGCTCGCGTTAAGTATCATTATCATTTTAGTCGCGGGCTTGTCGGCTATACAAAGCTTGCCGCGCCTAGAGGACCCTCGTATTGATTTGCGTAACGCTTTCGTTTTTACGAGCTATCCGGGGGCTTCAGCCGAACGGGTAGAGGCCTTGGTAACTGACGTCATTGAAGATGAGCTGCGTCAGTTATTTGAAATCAAAGAGATAAAGTCGACTTCAAAAGCAGGATTTTCCTCTGTTTCTGTTGAACTTCAAGACTCGGTTGATAATAGTACTAATCAAGAAATTTTTAGTAAAATAAGAGATGCGATAGGTGATGCTTCCCAGCGCTTTCCTCAAGGTGTACAGCCGCCTATTTTAGAAGATAAGCGCGGAGCGTCCGCTTTTACAGTGCTTTATGCCATACAAGCTGAGGTGTCAGAAAACACCGATTTAAGCTTAAGTAATCGTATGGCAAATGAGCTGGCAGACCGTTTGCGCAATGTCGCTGGTACGGAATTAGTGCGTATTTATGGTGAACCGACTGAAGAGATAACGGTTACGTTAAATGCTCAACAATTAGCGCTTACAGGTATGAGTTTGACTCAAGTCAGTCAGCGCATCGCAAGCTCTGATGCAAAGCTACCTGCAGGCGTGTTGTACAACCCTACAAGAGATATTCGTGTTCAGGTTGCAGAGCCATTAGAGTCACTTTCGGTGGTCGCCAATATCCCAATAGTTACTGAGCGCGGCGATTACCTGCGCCTTGAAGATATCGCGCAAGTGACTCGTTCATTGCAAAACCCGCCACAGCAAATAGCCTTGCTTGATGGTCAACGCACTATTTTTGTTGCGGCGCGCATGCAAACGACTGTTCGCGTAGACCAATGGACGCAAGCTATTCAAAAACAAGCGAATAGTTTCAATCAACAGTTTGTAGGCAGTTTTTCTGCTGAGTTAATCTTTGAGCAGAATAAATATACCGAACAACGCCTATCTGAATTAAGTCAAAACTTGCTTTTAGGCTCTGTAGTAGTGATGTTTGTAGTTTTATTCTTTATGGGTGCGAAAGCAGCTTGGATAGTGGGTTTAGCGCTACCGTTGTGCGCGGCGTTCGCAATATTTAGCCTCAGTTTCTACAATCAACAAATTCATCAGATGTCGATTTTTGGGATCATTATTGCGATTGGCTTATTGATTGATAATGCGATTGTGATCACCGATGAAATTCGCCTGAATTTACTTAATCAATCACTGTCTCGATTAGAGGTATTACAAAAAAGCGTCTCGCATTTATTTTCACCGCTTTTAGCTTCTACTTTAACTACAATATTAGGCTTCATGCCGGTATTTTTGTTGGTTGGCAACATTGGAGACTTTATAGGCGGCATTGCTATCAGTGTAGTAATGGCATTGATTGGCTCATTAGCAATCTCTTTGACTATCATTGCAGCTCTTGCAGCGCGCTACTTACCTCGCGATAGCAGCGAACATCATGCATGGTATCGTCGCGGCTACCAACTTCCTAAAGTATCAAATGCATTTAGATACTCGCTGTCAAAGTTAATTACAAAACCGCTATTAGTATTACCCGTCGTCGTTGCGCTTTGCCTAAGTGGATTTGTATTGTCTTCTAGCTTGGCAAACGTGTTCTTTCCGAGTGCTGACCGCGATCAATTTGAAATGTATATGTTTATGCCAAGCGGCACGAGCATTGAGCGCACATATGCGGTGACTCAAGAGATAGATACTTACCTGCGTCAAGAGAAAAACATAAAGCAGCTAACGTGGTTAGTGGGCGCTTCAGCCCCCTCTATTTACTACAATCAAGTGATGACGCGTGACAATAGTCCTGAGTTTGCAAATGCCGTATTCACCATGAATAGCGTTAGCGATGCAGAAACGCTAGCAAAAAACCTACACTTTGATGTTCAAGACAGGTTCCCACAAGCGAAAATAGTGGTGCGAAAATTTGGCCAAGGACCGCCGATTGCGTCGCCCATTGAAGTCGATATTTTTGGGCCTGACTTGGAGCTGCTAGACCAATTAGGTCAACAGGTTCGACTTGCGATGACGCGAGTGCCTGGCTTAACTCAGTCGACGTCTTCTATTACGATGAACGAAGCCCAATTGAAGTATCAGGTATCAGAGAATCAATCATATTTAGCGCAACTTTCGCTCAATGATATTGCGACGCAGATGCAAACTGCCTTGTCAGGTATTACTGGCGGTTCAGTGTTAGAGGGCACCGAAGAAATGCCTATTAGAGTGCGCATAAGTGATGAACAACGAGGTAGTTTAATGGCACTCGAAGCGCTTCCCCTTATTGGAGGGCAAGTTGCTAATACCGGGCCATTGGGCGTGGCATCACTAGGATATTTTGATTTGCAGGCCAGTATTAGCGCCATCACCCGTGAAAATGGCGAACGGCTTAATAAGGTTCAGGCTTATTTATTACCCGACATCCCAGCGGTAACCGCCAGTGAAGAGCTACGCGATATATTAGAAAATGGCGGCATCGATTTGCCTGATGGTTATAGAATTAAAATGGCGGGTGATGCAGATGAACAGCAGCAGGCGCTTGGGCAACTCGGCACTTATGCACCGGTATTGTTAGTGTTAATGATTACCGCATTAATACTCAGTTTTTCAAGTGTGCGCTTTGCCGGTGTGATTGCCATGGTTGCAATTTTATCGGTGGGTTTAGGCTTTTTTAGTCTGTGGCTATCAGGTCTGCCCATAGGCTTTAATCCCCTATTAGGGAGCGCGGGCTTAATTGGTGTAGCGATTAACGGTTCTATAGTGGTCATTGCGTCTATTGCTGGTAATGCAGAGGCTATGCGTGGCAACATCAATGCGATAGTTGAGGAAACAATGAGCTGTAGCCGCCACATATTATCAACCACATTCACTACCGTAGGTGGCTTGATCCCACTATTGCTTTTCAGTGAGGGAACCTTTTGGCCTCCTCTTGCGGTGGTTTTAGCTGGGGGAGTTGGATTTTCTGTGATACTTTCACTCATATTCACGCCAACAATTGTAGCTGCATTATGTCGTCTTCGAGAAAAACGCAGAGCTTTTATGACAAAAGCATTCAACAATTAAAGCAATGGTGGCATACCGATTGTGCTTTTTGCAGACAAACACGGTATATCATTATATGGGCTTTGTTAATGATGGTATTTTATTTTTATGTCTGGCAATGAATCCTCCGATTCAATCTTTATAAGAGGCGTCTCGTCTCACAATGGCATCACCACGCTGCTGATTGGCGCCGCTGGAGTGCTTTTAGGCGCACTAACAATCACCGTATTGCCTGAGCTCTTCTTTTTGGCTGGAATTTTAATAATTGCTGCCGGTATTATCGCATTGGTCATGGGGTTTTTTAAAATTCGAGAGCCTCAATATAGTCTCGAGATCACCAAAGAACGCCTTACCTATTATCACCGCCTAGGTAAGTGGCAGATTGACTGGCACAATGTTCAAAGGGTAGACGTTCCTCGTATTCATTCAGGGCTTACTCACATCGATTTGGAAATGGTCGGTTTTAGGTTGAAAGATTCTGAAGCCTTCTTAGCCAATATCTCTCCTCGTTTGATTGCTCATTTACTTATGGAGCAGCGACCTCTATTAACTCAGGCTGAGCGCGGAAGTTGTGATACTGGTCGTTGTTATGGTGATGATGTAATTGACGATGCTAAATACAAAACCGCTGCGGGTGAAGAGCTCAAAGGCATCGCCGCTATGTTTGCGCACCGCATGCGCAGGTTGCAATCGGGTTTAGGGTATGATGTCTTCATTTCGGTAAATGAGCTCGACCGCAGCGCCCCTGAGTTTGTTACCTTAATGCGCGAATGTCATGAAGCGGTAAAGGAAGAAAGCACAGCCTCACTCAACTGAAAAAACTAAACTAAACGCTGTCGCCTAGTAGGCCATTCAGTACTAAGCAGTTTAATTTCTACTAATAGTTCTTCAATACTAAATGTGTAGGCTTGAGTTGTAGGGCTTTTAAGCGCTTGCTCAATAGCTAAACACATTGCCTGTAGCCTAGGTACACCAGTGTAGCAGCAGGCCCCGTGAAGTTTATGCACACTAGCGATGATAGCCTGTACATCATTTTGTTCTGCCACCTGTCTGATATCTGTTTGATGCTCTTCCAACTGTGCCACAAACTCATCCATAAATGACATTGCTACCTCGGGGTTATGATTTGAGCGACTCAAAGCCAACTCCCAATCAATACTTTCGGGCAGTTTTGTGTTGAGCCCCTCAGGAATTTCGCACCATTCGTGAATAAGATTGACCAAACTGTCGATTTCGATAGGTTTGGACAAAAAGTCCTCAAGACCAGACTGTAAGAAGTGCTGTTTTTCTTGTTCGAGGGCATGTGCGGTTACTGCAATGATTGGAGTACCCATGTTTAATGGAGTTTTACGTACATGTTTTGTGGTCTCAATCCCATCCATGTTAGGCATTTGAATATCCATCAATATAATGTCGTATTCGATCTCTTCGCATTTAGCGATGGCGGAAGGTCCGTCGTAGGCTAAGTCGAGAGTGATGGGAGAGTTTTTTAACCACGTTTCAAGTAAACGTAAGTTTAGCTTCATGTCATCAACCGCTAGCATTCTTACGCTCGGTAGTTGTCTCAGTTGTCGTTCAGCAGAGGAAGGTTGCGCCTCAATAGATTGGCTCTCTAGTGTACTGAGCTTGCGTGCTGTTAAGGGTAAACGAATGACTTTTGTAGACATCGGTAGCACACTCAGGAGTGGGCTAGGGGGCGGTGGACCCGAAAACAAAAGCACAGTATTCGCGGGTGCAAGCGCTGCAAGCTGCTTCACAATCTGAGGGCGCTTATTTGCATGCTTTAAGGCTAAACTAACAAAAAGATAGCTGTCGTTATTAATATGTTCCACCGCTTGTTTCAGTGACTCAAAGCTACTGACTTCAAAACCTAGTAATTTTAATTGTTTGACTATAGTACGGCGCGAATCTCCTGATTTGTCGTAAACCACGGCATGTCTGCCTGAAAAAGGTATACGAGCAAAATACTCCTGTTCCGATTGGGGGATTTTAAAAGGAATTGTGGAGGTAAATATGCTGCCAGAGGAAGATAGGCTCTCTACTTCTATTTCTCCCCCCATCAAGTACACAATTTCTTGGCAAATAACTAGGCCTAAGCCGGTGCCCTGATATGAGCGGTTTAAGTCATCATCTAGTTGATGAAAGGCTTTAAAAATCTTATCAATATCGCTTTCGCTGATCCCAATGCCAGAGTCCTCTACGATGATACTGAGTACGCATTCGCCCTCACTGCGAGAGATGACTTTTGCACGCAGTGCAATATACCCATAGTTTGTAAATTTAAGAGCATTACTAATGAGGTTTGTGATGAGTTGTTTAAGCCGAAAAATATCACCCATTAAATAATGCGGCATGGCATCAATATCGTACAAAAACTCAAGCTGTTTTAAGTGGGCAGTTTTTGACATAGTGGCTGCGATGTCTTCAAACAAATCAAGGGGCTTAAATGGTTTGGTATTGAGTGTAAGTTTTCCCGCTTCCATTTTGGAGAAATCAAGAACATCGTTAACTAAAGTGAGTAAGTCAGTGCCCGCTGAATTAATAATTCTAACGTGTTCATCTCGCTCTGCAGGATTGGCTTTTGATTCTAGTTCTTTACTAAACCCAATAATGGCATTAAGTGGAGTGCGAATTTCATGAGACATATTGGCTAAAAATTGTGATTTTACGTCACTGGCCTTAATTGCATCTTTGCGCGCAATATCTAAGTGTACGTTTTGTTCTTCTACTAACATAAAGTTATTTTCAGCATCCGCTCGGGCCTGCACCAAATCGACTTCTAAGTCATTTTGGGTGCTGCTTACAATGGATAACAAAAAGGCACCTGCTTGTATGTTTAAAGCAAGTTGAAAAAGCTGTGAATTGAAGGTGTTAGTTGGCAAATAACCATATATGTAAAGAGTGCTTAAGCTTGCCCCTATGAACATAACGCCCCAACCAATCATCATAGGACGCGCAGGTTTGAATTTATTCTTAAAGGCATAAAGAGCAATGCTGAGGTTAATCGACAAGCATAAAAAGCTGGTTATGTAGGTGAGTATAAAACGCCAATCTAGCTTTAATAACGTCATAAGCATTAATGCCAATAGCACGCTTGTAAGACTTAAAAAACCGATACAAACTTGTTTCAATTGCACCGGATATTGAGACTTTGGCACCAAGAAAAGGGTAAAGGAGGAGCTTGAAATGCACAACAGGAGAATCAATTCCTCTGGTCGCATAATGGTAAACAGCTCGCCGAGCGTTTCATTCATCAAATATTGATGGCCACTCCAATTAACCTGCCAAACTAAGATCACCGCAATATGACCAAAGAATAGAATATTACTTATTTTAGGATAGTTAAATGTGAAACTAATGGCATACATTGCCAAGATTAAAATAGTGCCGTAAAACCCGCCCCAGAGTAAAAAGTCAATTTGGTCGGTTTTACCATGCACAGCCTCTGTATGCATATAAATGGGGACGAGAAGGGACATACTGGAAGCTTTCGTATAAATAAATACTTCTAACTCTTTTCCTTTTTCTAAATTGAGCGCAAAGGTGGGATTAGCATAGCTTGATTGTTTGTTGTCGCTGCCGTCGGTACTCTCAAATATAAGGGTGCCTTGGTCGAAAATATAAAGCCTAACGTCGCTCAATTGTGCAAAGCGAATAGACAATACCCACTTTTCTATATCGCTCGTATTTTGAATATATCCATGAAACCACAATCCATTTTCAACATACCCAAAGTTTGTCTTATCGGAATATGTTAAGGCTAAACTGTCTTTGACTGCTCGAAAAGTATCAAAATCCTGATTTTCACTACTAACTTCATATACTGCAAAGTAAGGCGTAATAAGAGTTGAGTCGTCGGTTTGTGAGAGCTCCACTGGGGTTTTCGCAAGCGCCAATGAGGTGCACTGCGCCAGCAGCGATACACACATAAGCAAAATGTAGAGGACTTTATTCAATGAGGCGTTATGCTTTTGTTAAAAATGAGATACCATGCCAATAATATAAAGACTCCACAACAATAAGTATATAAGGCTAATTCATTAATTGAACCCCAGCTTATGAATAATGAAATAACAATAAATAATGATGGTATAGAGCAACTCCCACTTGGGCGTTTTACTGAAGATGCGTACTTAAATTATTCTATGTACGTGATTATGGACCGCGCATTGCCAAATATTGGCGACGGCTTAAAGCCAGTGCAGCGTCGTATAATTTATGCGATGTCTGACTTAGGCTTAAGTAACAACGCGAAGTATAAAAAGTCGGCGCGAACAGTAGGTGACGTATTAGGTAAGTTTCATCCACACGGTGATTCGGCTTGTTACGAAGCGATGGTGTTAATGGCGCAGCCGTTTTCTTATCGCTACCCCCTCGTTGACGGCCAAGGTAACTGGGGTGCGCCAGACGATCCCAAGTCTTTTGCTGCAATGCGCTATACAGAAGCGCGTTTGTCTAAGTTCTCAGAAATATTATTAACGGAGCTTGGTCAAGGAACAGTCGATTGGTCGCCTAATTTTGACGGTACCTTAGATGAACCTAAGGTACTTCCTGCAAGACTACCGCACATATTATTAAATGGTATTACCGGTATTGCGGTAGGGATGGCAACAGACATACCTCCTCATAACGTTAGAGAAGTCGCCACTGCTTGTGCCATGTTGCTCGACAACAATAAAGTTGAGTTGCATGAACTACTCGAAATAGTGCAGGGACCCGACTATCCAACCGATGCTGAAATCATTACGCCTAGAGCTGATATACAGAAGATATATGAAACAGGGCGCGGCAGCATTAAGATGCGCGCGGTGTTTCATGAAGAAAATGGTGAGGTTATCATCACTGCCTTACCTCATCAGGCCTCTGGGGCAAAAATTCTTGAGCAAATCGCTGGGCAAATGCAGGCTAAAAAACTGCCATTTGTCAGTGATTTGCGCGATGAGTCTGATCATGAAAATCCGACTCGATTAGTGGTTACGCCGCGTTCAAATCGTGTAGACGTACAACAAGTCATGCAGCATTTATTTGCCACAACTGACTTAGAAAAAAGCTATCGCGTCAATATCAATATGATTGGCTTAGACGGCCGTCCGCAAGTCAAAGATTTGAAATCGATTCTGAGCGAATGGCTAGTATTTAGAAAAAATACCGTCACTCGAAGATTACAGTATCGTCTTGATAAAGTACTCGCACGCTTACATATCCTAGAGGGCCTACTCGTTGCCTTTTTGAATATCGATGAAGTGATAGCGATTATTCGAAATGAAGACAAGCCTAAGCCTGTTTTGATGGAACGTTTTGGGCTAAGTGATATTCAAGCTGAAGCTATTTTAGATTTGAAATTACGTCATTTAGCTAAGCTTGAAGAAGTAAAAATCACCTCAGAACAAGACGAACTAAGCAAAGAGCGTGATGGATTAGAGCTGCTATTAGGCTCAGAGAGACGCTTAAAATCACTTATTAAAAAAGAAATACTCGCAGACGCTGAAACTTATGGCGATGATCGCCGTTCACCCATTGTAGTTCGAGGTGAGGCTAAAGCGCTGACTGAAAAAGAGCTTGTGCCCTCTGAGCCAGTGACCGTTGTGTTATCTGAAAAAGGTTGGGCACGTTGCGCGAAAGGCCATGATATTGATGGTACCGCCTTAAGTTATAAATCGGGTGATTCATACTTACATAGCGCAAAGGGTCGCAGTAATCAGCCCGTGGTGTTTTTAGACTCCTCCGGTCGTACTTTTTCTTGTGATTCACACAGTTTACCTTCCGCGCGCAGTCAAGGTGAGCCCATTACAGGTCGCTTTGCGGTAGTTGGAGGGGAGCAAGCACTCTTCGTAATCATGGGGCAAGACACCCAGAAATACTTAATTGGCTCAGATGCAGGATATGGATTTGTTGGCAGCTATAGTGACATGCTAACTAAGAACAAGGCTGGAAAGGCTTTTGTATCTTTACCAACGGCTGCAAAAATCATGTGCCCTCAACCGGTGATCAATGTTGAGAATGATTGGTGTCTTTGTATATCAAATCAAGGGCGTATGTTGTTGTTTCCGCTTAAAGATTTACCGGTATTAGGCAAAGGAAAAGGCAATAAACTGATCAATATTCCATCGGCAAAATCAAAATCTCGTGAAGAGTATTTAACCCAGTTAGTGGTAGTGCCAGATCAAGCCAGTATCAAGGTTGTTGCTGGAAAGCGTGTGATGACGCTAACGCCTGCTGATTTATCTCATTATCAGGGCGAACGTGGCCGTCGAGGAAATAAACTCCCTCGTGGATTGCAACGTGTAGATGAGGTAGAAGTTGTGGTTAGAGCGACCGCTGTAAGTGATAGTAGTGATATGCCAAGCGAGTTGCCAGAGTCAGATGCGGGTTCTTCAGAGGGTCCAGCGGGAGATTCACTAGGAGATTCATTAGGAGATAATCCAACTGAATAAGGTCGCGATTTTTGTAGATGTGCAGAACATTTACTATACCGCTCGTCAGGCGTTGTCGGGGCAATTCAATTATCGTCAGTTTTGGCAGCGCGTAGCGCAAAAAAATGAGATTGTGCTTGCCAAGGCTTATGCCATTGACCGAGGGGACGCACAGCAGCAAAAATTTCAAAGTGCGCTTAAGCATATTGGGTTTGATGTAAAGTTGAAACCGTTTATCCAACGCGCCGACGGTTCTGCAAAAGGAGATTGGGATGTGGGGATCACCATTGATGTGCTAAGCGCAGCGCCGAATGTAGACGAAATTATTTTGCTTAGTGGAGACGGTGACTTTGCCATTTTACTCGATACCATAACGGCTAGATACGCGGTTCGCACTACCGTTTATGGAGTCTCTGCCTTAACGGCTCAGGGCTTGGTTAATTCAGCTACAGCGTTTATTGAGATTGACCAAAGTTGGACTTTGTGAGCATTCATTCACATTGCAGTGGCCTTGCTTAATGTCACAATCTATTTGGCAGTGTCCAGTATGTAAAGCTTTGTTAGCTCCACAACTAGGTAGTTGGCGTTGTGCTAACAATCACAGCTTTGATAGTGCAAAAGAGGGTTATATTAACCTCTTACTCCCCCAACATAAAAATAGTCAAGCGCCTGGTGATAGCAAGGAAATGATTAGCGCTCGCCGAACTTTTTTATCCAGCGGTGCATACGAGCCCCTTGCTCAAAAGCTTTCTGAATTGATCCATCATCACATCGTGCGCAACGAGGCAAACGAAGCGCCTGCTTTGTTAGACGCAGGATGCGGTGAAGCTTACTACTCAGGATTAATAAAGCGTTTATGGCAAGGGCAAGGTGAAGATTTACAGGTGTCGGGTATAGATATATCCAAACCTGCGGTACAAAAAGCAGCCAAAGCCAATCCTCAGGCGCAATATGCGGTTGCTAGTACCTATAATATCCCTATAAGCGATGGTTCTGTGCAAGCCGTCCTACAAATATTCTCACCCTCCAGTACCAAGGAAGTACAACGCATATTGGCAAGTAATGGCATTTGGATAACCGTAAATCCGGCTCAGCAGCATTTGTTTGAGTTAAAAGAATATGTTTATCAAACCGTGCAAGAGCATCAAATAGACGAGCAAGTGCCCGAGGGCTTTACTTTGCTTGAATCTATCAGGCTAACATTCAAATGTGAGCTGGCAACAAAAGCACAACGAGAGAGTTTGTTATTGATGACGCCTTTTTACTGGCGAATTTCTGATGAAAATAAAACACGGTTATATGAGGGCTTGAAGCATGTTAGCGCTGATTTTGATGTGCGTATATTTGCTGTCAACTAAGATATATTTAGAGCAGCTTGTCTAAGAGCTTACTTATGTGATTGTTTACGAAAGAAGTATTTATGGCTCCCATACTTAAGTAAGAGTAGGGAGCCAATATGTACTAAAGCTCGAGCCCAGGACTAAGGCTTGCGGGCAGTGTCACTTTATCAAGTTCTACAGATGCAACCGGATAAGCACAGTAGTCAGCAGCGTAGTAAGCACTCGCTCTATGATTACCACTTTCACCAATGCCACCAAAAGGTGCCGCGCCACTAGCGCCAGTTATTGGGCGATTCCAATTTACAATGCCGGCTCTAATTCGTGGTAAGAAGTAGTCGTAATCTGCCTGCTCATCAGCTAATAACCCCGCGGACAAACCAAACTTAGTATTATTTGCCAGCGCAATCGCCTCATCAAGCTCTGTATAGCGGTAAACTTTTAACAATGGACCGAAGTGTTCTTCGTCAGGAACTTGCTGTGCGATTGACGTAACGTCAATAATACCAGGGCTCACAAATCCGGTTTGAGTATCCATATGTGTTAGCGCTAGTAGAGCTTTGGCGCCCATATCTAGTAACTTGTTTTGGGCACTTAGCATTTGTGCCGCTGCACCGGCTGAAACCATCGCGCCCATAAAAGGCTGTTCAGCGGCGTCATAATGGCCCACTTTAATGCGTTTAGTGGTATTCACCAGAGCTTCAAGAAGCGCATCTCCGGCAGGTGTGGCGGGTAAAAATAGTTTTCTTGCGCACGTACAACGCTGACCGGCAGTAATAAATGCTGATTGAATAATATCGTGCACGGCCGCTTTTACATCGTCTACCGTAGTGACGATTAATGGGTTATTGCCGCCCATTTCAAGCGCGAGGATTTTACCCGGGTTACCTGCAAATTGTTCGTGCAATAATTTACCTGTATTTGAGCTGCCAGTAAAAAATAAGCCATCAATTTGCTCATGATTAGCCAGAGCTTTACCGGTTTCCACTTTGCCTTGTATAAGATTGAGCACGCCATCGGGGATCCCCGCTTTTTGCCAAAGCCTAACCGCAAATTCTGCAACTAGAGGTGTTAAGTCGCTCGGTTTAAATACGATAGTGTTCCCTGCGAGTAACGCTGGAATAATATGTCCGTTGGGTAGATGCCCAGGAAAATTATAGGGCCCAAACACCGCTACCACGCCGTGAGGGCGATGACGCAATACTGCGCGACCTGCAGGCATTGGATTTTCTACCGTGCCTGTGCGCTCATGGTAAGCACGCTCTGATATACCAGCTTTGCCTATCATGGCGCCTACTTCGGTCAAGGCTTCCCATTCTGGCTTACCGGTTTCTTTGGCAATTAAGCCACCAAGTTCAGTTTTGTGTTCTTCAAGCAGGGCGGCAAAACGTTTGACAATTTTAAGGCGGCTCTCAAAACTACTTAAAGACCAATCCACAAAGGCGTCACGCGCCGCTAATACGGCTTTATCAACCTGTGCCGAGCTCGCGGCTTTGCCTTCCCAAACTGAGGCATTTTTAGCTGGGTCGATAGACTCAAAGCTTAGGTCTTCGCCAGCGCACCAGCGTCCATTAATAAAATGAGTAGTCTCTTGCATATTTTTCTCCGTCTTTGAGGTTCTGTTTCAGTTCTGGCGAGCTTAAAAAGAACGTTTATGGAAATAATGTTGGCGTGCATGGCGCTATGCGCACTTTGCTGCCTGATTCAATTTCTAAAGCCGCTGCGGTTTCAGTGCTTATAAGCGCGTCGTTAGAAGCTCTTACCACAACGGGTGCAACACAGGCTCTGAAACCTTCAATTTTGTCATTTATTACAAAATATTGATTGGCGTCTGCAAAGTGTGGGCTATCGTCTATCGTCACGCGCAGAGATTTACTATTGCGTACGGTTGAAATATTAGACAAGTCAGCTTCAACTGTAGGTCCCGCATCAAATATATCGACGTAACCTCTGCTACGAAAGCCTTCTTGCTCTAGTAAGCGCAGCGCAGGAC
>Ga0307933_1001279_pt1 | contig 20216 bp, 20 predicted proteins | sample OrgLakmetageno88_FD_201811 | JGI IMG/M metagenome (GOLD analysis project Ga0307933, IMG submission 201811) | Saline water microbial communities from Organic Lake, Antarctica - #88 | ecosystem: Environmental > Aquatic > Non-marine Saline and Alkaline > Saline | place: Antarctica: Organic Lake...
ACCGTTTTTATATATTTTATCTATTTGCTAGTTCTGTAGCTCTTGGTCGATCATATTCGTAACTATTTGATATAAACAAGTCACCATTATTATTCCGTAGAAATGCTCCATCGATCATAGTATCGAAATATGGTCTTTGGTAATTTGATTCATCAATTTTTGAGATCAATAGTCCTGTTTTTCTATTTTCATTTGGAGTAACAAATTCTTCTTTACAATCATATGATTGTCTGAACTTATGAACCATTCCTTTCTTTTTTGCCCATGACTTAAATAAAGCGATATCTTTGTCATTATTGGTATAGATTCTATCCATAAAAGAACCCTCAAAAACAGTTCCATCGTTAAATAAAATTTTAGAATCGTTCCAAATAAGTGCTCTACCTCTAACTTTTTTAGTTTCTTTATCAAAGAGAACTAACATAGAAATTTCATTTGGGTTATAAACATAAAAGTCAATTCGACCTTGGTAGTGATCATACCTTGCACAAGACCTAATCAGAGTACCAGTTCTTTTATGGTAGTTATCTTCAAGATAACATTCTCTAACTTTCTCACCAGTTACAACTTCGAAATATGCTCCTTTCAATTTTGGTTCTCCCACTTTTGAATAGTAATCATTTACGAAAACTTCGATATCTCTTTCAGAAAATTCTTCAATTCCATTAAGTTCAAATACTTTTTTCACAAAACGTCCAACCTTAATTTGATTTTTCTTGTTTCCAAATGGAATATCAAATGTGATTGTATCTTTTTTAGTCTTGTAAGCTTTAACATTTGTGAATGTCGAGACAATTCTTTTTCGTTTGTTGAGGTATAAAAGTTTTTTAGAAACCTTTGAGTTAATTTCTTCCAAAGTTTCAACCATAGTTTTGTTCATCTTTAGTTGAGTTTTACTTTGTGCATGTTTGATAACATCTTTGTGTAATCTCACATCTTTATTTCTTGAAAGAAAAAACTTTAGGTATCTACTTTGACCTTTATTAATGACAACAGAAGGTGTTTTACCTTCATACTTCCCACTTTTAAATTTATCAGATAATTTTAGTAATTTCATTAATTAAATATTTTTTGGTTATTTTTTAGTTCTGTAACAAAGATAAGAAAATATTTTAGATATACAATAGAATTTTAGCTTTTTTTAATCATTTGAACCTTCTGTGAGACCACAGACAGATTTACCTCTTCCCTTTTTCCAAAACTCGTCCTTTAATATTAAATGTTGTTTCATATATTTATTTAGTTTTTTTAATAAGAAAACCCAAGTGTTAGGAATCGAACCCAAAAAACTCCGTTTCGATGAATTGCCATTAGTACTTATCAGCTAACAAGTTTAATTGTGGATTTGCACCACTACGCATAATTCCCAGCCATGCTGTTAGACATATCACCTATTTGTTACCACTCCAGAGTAACCACTTGGTTTTATTTAACAAATATACAATAAAAATATGAATAAACCATAAGTTTTTAAATCTTTTTACCCTTTAAATCATATAAATAAGACAAAATAACCACTACGTATGAAAGCTTTTTTAATATCCGATACCCATTTCGGTACTCGACCAATCGATTCTGATAAATGGTTAAGTATGATGGAAAATTACTTTTACGATTTCTTTATACCTCTAATCAAAGAAAAATACGAAGAAGGTGATGTTTTAATCCACTTAGGAGATCTATATGATAATAGATCTCAAATTCCGATAAATGTTTTAAACAGTGTAGATAAAATAATATCAGAGTTATCAGATATTTTACCTATTCACTTACTTATTGGAAACCATGATATTTATAACAAATCAACCAATGATGTAAACTCACCTAAGTCTTTGAGGTGGATACCCAATGTAAATATTTATGAAAAAACTCAAACAATTGAATTAGGTGGTAAAAATCTTACGATGATGCCATGGGTAGAAAGAAAAGTTGATCAAGTAAAACTTCTTAAAGAACATTCAGCAGATTACCTTTTTTGTCACTCAGATTTAAATGGGTGTAGAATGCACTTATCATCAGTAGCTTGGAAAAATAAAAATAAAATTGATATTGAATCATTTGCTAGTTATGAGAAAGTTTTCTCAGGACATATCCATATACGACAAGAAAACAAAAACTTTAAATTTATAGGATCTCCGTATCACTTAGATCGAAATGATATTGGAGATCAAAAAGGAGTTTATATTTTAGATATCGAAAGTGGTGATGAAGAATTTGTACCGAATGAGATATCCCCTCAATTTAAGAAAATTCAAATAATAAAAGAAGAAGATATAAGTAAAATCGATATTAAAGATTCTAAAAAGAATTACATTGACTTATCTATATCAAATACATTACTTATCAATAACCGAAAGTTAAGAAGGAAAATAGAGCAATTTTTAGAAGAGGGGAGTTTTGCTAGAGTTGATTATATCAATGATATGGTTAGTAAAGAAGAAGATGATAAGGATAATGTGAATGAAAATAAAAGTGAAGATATTGATTTGGATATGGATTTAGAATCAATTGATTTTGATGACTTTGGTAAAATAATTAAAAAGTATATCAAATCACAAAAATGGAAATCAGAAGATGTTAAAGATGGGGTTTTAAAAGAGTATGAGGAAATTATCAATACTTACAAAGATCAATATTAATACAGGTGTTGTTTAATTTTATATATATGGAACAAGATTATAAAAAAGTAACACAATATAATGAGCGATTCGCTGATTTTCTTCGATAAGAATGGTAATAACATAAACCTCAACTATAACGATAACATAAACAGATATGAGGGTAGGTTATTTTTTGATGAAAATTCTGATGATACTTTTAGAACTATCACCTTAAATACATTTGAAAGAATAGAAGCATTCGATTTTCAATTAAATGATGGTGAAAATGATGATTTATTTTTAAATAAATTTCAGTTGTTTAATGAGTTTGGTATAGATTATCAAGGAACACCATTTCAAGAACAAAAAGTTGAACTTATTGAAGTAACAAATGAAGATCCTGATTTTTATAGTAAGTGGATATATGGGGAGAACTTTGAAGCTAAATTCCCAAAGGGAACAGAAATAAAATTCAATGAACCCGTAACGGAATTCAATACCCTTAACCAAACATATACTGTTGTTGGTTCTAAAAAGGGAGCTATTATGGTGATCTCTAATATGGATAATGATACATATGAATCAACATATAACGGTCTTACTTCAAGTGCATATAATGGTGTTACGATTGATGGTATAAACGCTATACAAATACGAAAATATGTCGATGGTGCTACCGAACCAAATTTATCAGAGTGGTCAGAACCATTCTTTTATGATAAAGTGTTTGAGGGTCAAAAATTATCTGTTGTTAATTCGGAAAATAATGATGGAGTATATACAGTTAAAGAAGAATTAGCAGATAACTCTAATTATACATATGAATCCGATGGAGATAATTTAGGTTTATCACAATCATTTATTGTTGAGTTAACATTACTTACCGATTTACCTCTAGTATATAAGGGATCATTAACAATTGATGGTACTAACCAAACAATAACATTTCCAAATGATGTTCCATTATACCTTAGACCAGGAGTTGAATTTAAAATATCTAACTCTATTTTAAATCAAGGTACATATATTGTTGATGATATTCAAGACTTTGATAGAACACCAGGAAAAGTATATGCTACGGGTTCATTAGTTTTATATGAGGGTGAGATATATGAAAATATTCAATCTTATACTCAAAGTACATCAACTATTCAAGATTCAACAAACTTGTCTGGTTCGTCTCCATCTACGTTAAATATAGGGACAACGATATCTCCCGAAGATACTAACTATTGGCAGGTAAGTGATTATATACCAATTACTCAAAACTTAACAAGTGAAAGTATCCTTAGCTCAAAAATATACTTAACAAGTAATGTTATTTATTTTGAAACACCCTTTGATACAAGTACCGAAATAACTCTTGCTGAAAGTGTTGATCAATATGTAGATGATTTAGCTTTCTTTGATATCACATATACATATGATGATAATAAAGTTACAGCTGATCTAGATTTTTCATCTAAGTATGCTGATATTAAGTTTTATAATGGTTCACTTTCAAATGATATTACTGAAAGTATATTTAATTATGAAAGAGTATTAGAAGTAGAAGAAACACTAACACCTGAAAACAACAAGAACATTTCAGAAAGAGATCTATGGACGATAATAATTGATGATCTTGATGAGTTTGGATTATATGTTACTATAAATGGGTTAGAATATTATGTTGATACAGTTTTTGTTTTTAATGGAATTAATATTGATTTAAATAAAACAGTTGATAAAACATTGAGGTCATGGATTAATCAACACTCTAGTAAGTTACTTAAATTAGGTATATTAGTTGAGGTTTTACATACAGGATATACAACAAGTCTGTATGTTAACACTTTAAAATTAAGAACAGTATATCCAAATGTACCATTGAATTTCGATGTTAGAGTTGGTTCAACAGCAGATTATATTATTGAACATAGTGAGGTTATTATTTATGATATTGGAGATATACTTAATATAACAATAAATGAAAGATCATTCATTGAAGAGTTTGATACAGATGTTAGTACAACACTTAATAATTGGGTTACTTCACATTCAGAATTTTTATTTGATATAGATATTTTAGTATCATCAAATAACCAAGTATTAATATTTGATGTTAAAGAACAAGATACTCTATTAGATCTAGATATAAGATTAGGTAAATCATTTAAACCGGGTGAAGATAGTTTCAAAATAATTAGAAGAAATTTTGGAAACGAAGGTAATTTAATAACTGCTAATGAAGTTATACACGATGTAGAAGATGTAAATTTTGAAGATGAAAACTTCTCAACGGGACAAATCGTATCAGTAAATAATTCTTTTTATACTCTAAATAATAGGGAATATAATATTTTATTTTTAGATCCCGACAAGATGATATTAAGTTACGAGGGACCATTTTGGGGGAATACTCAAAGTGGGATATTATCAGGATTCTTAGGTTATGCTTTTGATGATGGGTTTGGTTATGATCCAAACGCACCGAATCTTTCCGCTCCTATAAGTCCTACTTTTTCTTCTAACATTATTGGAACATCGAGTGGTATGGTTGATATTGATTACATACAACCTACTGAAAATATATTCACACTTGGTGATAATATTGAAGTAATAGATGCTACTGATTCAGATATAGTTGATACTCTTTTAGGAAGTACATCATCAGTTAAATCTGAAATAAACCCAGTGAATCAATTACTTTATGCTTTAACTGATAATTTAATTTATTATATTGACCCAGTACTTGAACAAATAGCAGGTACTATATCTATACCTTCAACGGGTTATGATATTGATATAAATGACAATAATGGTGATATTTATGTATCCTATTCTGATTCAGCACAAGTATCAATATATGATGTTTCAAATAATTTAGCGAGTAGTGTTTTACTTACCACTAATTCTAACACATTAGAATTCAACCCATTTGAAGATAAGATGTATATTTCTGAACCTCTTAATAACCAAGTAACTGAAGTTGATGGTAATACAAGATCTATTGTAGATACATTCTCAGTAACTGGTGTTTCGGAAGAAATATATTATAACCCATTTAACAATAAAATATATGGGTTTGATAACACATCACTTTACGCAATATCAAGTGGTTCTTTGACTAGTATTGGTGGAGTTACATCAGCTACTTCAAGTTGGTTTACTTTTGATCCAAATAATGATAAAATGATAGTTTCAACAACTGATGATATAATTTATGAAGTTGATGGATTAGATAATGTTACAGACACTACAAATGTTGGTTATCATGGTTTTTTACTATTTAATAACTTTGATGGTAATGTTTATATATCATCAAATAACTCAGCAGAGTTAGCTGTTTATAGTACAGTTGCCCATGATGTATTCTTAAATATTAACCTTAATGGTATTATGACTAAAATGGTTTATAATCAGTATAGACAATCTATTGTTGGTATCATACCATCTACAAATGAGATAGTAGAATTTGTAGTAAATACACTTTCATCTCCAACTTTAAGAGGGTTCTCAGCAGCTTTTAACAATTCATTTTTTAAAGCCCCAACAGTAACACCACCACCAACTCAAAGTGACTTACTACTTCTAAAGGTGAGGGAATATATTCGAAGACCGAGAGAAAACTTTGAAACAAATGATGATGTTCAAGTTCAATATAAGTGGCATTGGTTAGATGACCAAACGCCAGATATTTTCCTTTATGATATAACAGGAGATCAATTAGAATCAAGTGGTTCATATGAATATACTGGTGAAAAACCATTAAAGGATATTGTTTTAAATAGAACTCCTAATAGAGATATAACTAAAACAAATGATCCACGAGCTCAACAAACAATATTTGATGAGATTGTATATACACTTGATTATGTAGATAGTAGTGATAATTTTAATTTTGTACCAACCCCTTTACAAACACATATTGGGTTTAATTCTAAACAAGAGGGTGTTAAAAATTCAACCCTTTTATTAACTAAAATAGAAGATATCGAATTTTCAATAACTCCAAATTCAACGAATGATAATAATATAACATTTAAAGTTTTAAATGATAATGAGGGTAATTCTTGGGGAGAGATAAAACTAAACACAATGAGTCAAGAATTGTTTAGTGATAAGAATTTAAAGACTGGTCAAATACTACAAATATTTGTTGAAGATAATTTAAATGATAACAACCAATATATTTCAAAAAACTATGGGTTGAAATTTGAAATAAGAGATGTTTTTGTAAGAAGTATAATTGTTGATTTTATTGACAACCCACTTATTGAAGAACAAACTATTATAGAAGATTATCCAGAGGTATCTGAAACAACATATCTAACAACAACATTTAAAGTTGCTGATAAAGTGATCGCTAATTTTAGTATTTCGGGTCAAACAGAAATTGAAGATATTAGATACAAAATTGAGTTGAACAATACGGGTAAGAATATTAAACCAGAAGATATTTATATCTTTAAAGAATATGATATAACAGAACAAGGTATTGATTGGACATTTTTAAATAAAAAGAGAAAGGAAATGATACTTGTTAGACCTGATATATTTGATTACATAGGTTCATATAAGGCAATCATAAATGCTATAAATTACTTTGGTTATAATGATTTAGAATTATATGAATATTTCAGAAATGTTAAACGAGATTCAGAAAACTTTAACAAGTTGATTAAGACAGAAATTCCTGATATATTTGATCCATCACTTCCAGGTTGGTCAGATGATGAAAACCTTTTAAATGTCTTACCAAATGCTCAATATGAAGAAACTAAACTATTTAATTTAGCGTACAGAATAACAGACATTGATGGTAACTTTGTTTTAAATTATAGTTTAGATGAGGTTATAATTAAATTAATGGGTCTTAAAAAGTGGTTAGAGAAAAATGTAATACCTGTTTCACATAGGATATTAGATATTACGGGTAGAGCAGATACTTGTGGAGCAACCACAGTATATCACGATCATTATGATGTCGAGTTTATTAAGAGTACAAACACTATGACACCTATTAATTTTGATATTAATGAAGCTTATATTTTACCAGTTAATTCGGGAAGTGCGGTTTATAATGTAGTGTTAGATTTCAGCACTCAAACAGACGATCAAATACCTGATTACTATACTATAAAAGTTAGAACATATCAGATTCTTAAAGATTGGGAGCCATTTAGAAGATATGATATTGGTGATGAAATTAGATATTTAGGTAAACAGTATGAAAGTGTTGAAGAAGATAATGTAACTAATAATCCTAGAGAATTTCAAGATACTACATCATGGACTTCTAATAAACAATATGTTTTTGGTCAAGAAGTTGAATATAATAGAGATATCTACCAATACCAAACAACTCTTGGAGCAACGGGTAGTATTTTTTCGGGAACTTTCTCAGCTACTCAGTCATCTCAACCACCATTTGATAATGATGATTGGTTTAGAGTAAATAGTTGGAGAGAAATAGATCTAGATCCTGTTCAAACAATAAGTGAATATAGAGTAGGAGATGATCTGAATTCTTACAATTTCACATTAGATACAAACATAGATCCGTATGTTATAATAGAAGTAACATCTGATAATGGTTATGGTCAAAATTACACAGTTCGAAAATCGGTTGAAGTTAGATTGGATGCTGATTCAAATGAGTTACTAATTGAATAATTAACTTTAGTATTTAATATATAAGTAAAATAATACCAATTATGAGAATCAAACGATTTAACAATTTCAAGATAAATGAAAGTAATAATCAAAAAAGTATTTATAAGGTTTTAGATAATCCCTTTTTGAAAGTCATAGCACAAGATGCTGGAGTAGAATTTCTTAGAAATGAAAATCCTGATGAATTAGGTCCAGCTTTACTTGAGGCATGTAAAGTATTCTTTGAACAGTTTACAACACAATATCCAAAGGGAAGTGAAGAAAGAATGTTCTTTGATTATTTACATAACTTATGTAAAAATGAATATGAATATAAAGTTCCAGCTTCATTAAGTGAAGCAGAAGATTTAGATGAAAATGCTTTACATATATTTGAGGAATTAGTTTCGGGTCGAAAATTCTACATAGATAAATTTTTAGAAGGAGCTTACGAAGAAAAATAATTAAAAACTGATGGCATTAACAAGGTACACTATAAATCAAATAACAGATTCTAATGGAATATTAGGGGATAATGTAGATGGTGATATATCTGCTCAAGATTTGAGAGACGCTATATGGACACTTTATAATGAATCATTAGATTTAGTGAACAATATACCTACTGGAGGGGGTTCTCAATCATTGTCTGATACCCTTTCAATTGGTAGTACAACTAGTGGGAATGATTTAATAATCAGTAATAGTGATAAGATACGATTTTATGATGGTTCTTTTTATGGAGATTTTATTTTAGGATCAATATCATCAAATGTAGAATATACTCTTCCAACGTCAAGTGGAACACTAGCATTAACCTCTGATATCCCTTTCCCAGGTACAAGTGGTATTTATAGTGGTAGTGGTACAGTACCATCGTCTACAAGGGTTTCAATAATTGATAATTTAAGTTTTTTTTACGATGGGATTGGTTCAGGAACAGCCTCTATTAAATTCAATTTAAAATCAATCTTTGGACAGTCAAGTTCATTTAAAAGTGTAACTTTCCAAACAAATGAAACTAAATTTGGTGATATAGACATGTTTCTTAATTCTACAAATGATGATGGTGATAAATCTAATGTTATAGGTTTTAGACATGACCCAATTACGGGAGTTGCTGATGGTACAACTGGGTTAAAGAGATCACAATTGGGATCTATAATAGGTAAGTTATCGTGGTACGGTTATGAAACGGGAGATGCTTCTATTAGTGAGTCTACAAGAATTGATAGTGTTATAACAGACTTCTTATCTCAACATGGAGAAATAAGATTTTTCAATAAAGGATCTTTAGGGTTTACACAAAGTGCGGTAATAAACGAAGATGGTAACCTTGGACTAAATGTTTTGTCACCAACTGAATTACTTCATGTAAATGATGGTAATTTAAGATACTCAAATGGAACTGAAGAAGAAGGATATATTTTAACTTCGGATGAAAATGGTGTAGCTTCATGGACATCATCTTCTAACGTTGGTGATGGGAATGGTATTTATAGTGGTAGTGGAACTGTATCTGTTAAAACCACAGTCAATTTAGATGGAAATGATATAGGATTTGTTGAGGGTAATGAAGCATTTGTTATAAGGGATGGTGGTGCTGATTCATCTGGACCAAATGGTAGTATAGCATTATCAGGATCTAGAGAAGGTTTATACTGGGAAGGAAGTGCTCCAAGCGATGGAAATATATCTTTAAAATTTCCAACACCTGGTTCATTTGCTTCATATAGACAAACATTACAAGAAGCAGATGGTACACTTGCTTTACTTAGTGATATTTCACCAACTTATTCCTTATCAGAAGTATTAGCTCAAGGTAATAATACTAATGGTCAAAATATTAATGTTGAACCTGGAGATGAATTGAGAGTTAATGGTACTCTTTCTAATAGCGGAGAGTATGTTAAACCATATACAAAATATGCCACCAATGGGTCTATTTCAAAAGATTCACCATCACACCATTTTACAACTACTGGTGGAAATATAAATATGACTATGTTTGCTTCACCAACAAATGGACAATGTATTAGTTTTATATGTACTGATGATAGTGGTAATACGGTTACAATAAATAGAAATGGTACTGACTTTGCGTATACGGGTGTTGGTTCTACATCTTCCGTTGTATTAACAGGGTTTGAATCTATTAGTTTTCAATATGATTCCACTGTTGGTTTATGGTTAGAGTCAAAATAATAATTATATTTAAACACTTTCAAACCAATAGTTGAAATAATAGAAATTTAAACCTTTGATTTCACAAGGCACATCACCGTGAGTAGCAACAATTGTATTGTTATTTAATGTTCTTAAAACTTTGATCTCACTATCTTCATCGATTATTAATAATTCACCAGTTTCGGAATTAGTACATTGAATTGGTTTTAAAGCTTTCCATTTAGTGTTAGGACTTACATTTAACCAGTTTTTAATCGTTTTTAGTAATAGACCTTTCAATTTAATTCTCCACTCTTTATTCACAAATAAATCACCATCTTTGAATACTTCAGATTCAACTCTTGGGTTAATTATGAAACTCTTAATCACACCAAAGTAATTCTTACCTGCTAAATCAAAAGTAATATACACATCAACATCTATATCATTTAAAGAAAACATTCTTTGTATTTTTAAATTAGATATATCTAAACCATCCATAGACCTATCTAATTTGGTACTATAAATGTTATTGGTACTTCGGATACTATTTAAGATATCATTTAATCTAACGTTAGACATTCTAATATTATCTTCATGTCTATCAAAAGCACCATGAGATAGATTTGGGTTATTCGCATGTACATTTGGCATTCCACCACCATGTTCTCCTCCAAATCTTTGAAGATCAAATTCTGTAAATTCTCGTATAAGGTATTTTCCCATATTCTATATATTAAAAATAATATATAATATTAGAAAAAAGACACTAGTATGGATAAATTTAGTAAATTAATAAATGAAGCAAATGATATAAGTGAAGATAAAGTAAAAGAAATTTTAACTTCTCTTAAAAATATATCTAATACATTAGATTCTGAAAACGAAAAGGTGAAAGAAATAGTAGATACCTTAGAGTCCTTTAAAAGTGATAAGGATAAGAATGATCAGATAGATGATTCATATGTATCTTTAAAGGAAATAGATAGTCTTATAAATGAGTGTATAGTTAAGATAGGAGAAGTAGATTCACGAATGGAAGACTACTTAAAGCAAGGTAGGAAATATTTATATTAATTACTTACTATGGTGTATTAAATCGATGATTTTTAGATTCTCAATTAAACCATCAACCATTTCTTTGTTACCACTGAATGAAAAGATATTTAATATTTAATCATTACGATATTTTTTACAAATATCATTAAAGAAACCTTTCCAAAAAGAATCACTTATGAATTTTATTTTATCACTAATTTCAATATGAATTTTATGATCTAACATTATTCTTCCAAGTATATTTTCTTTATGAGTATAATTTTTAGAAAAACTTTCTCCCTGAAAGGTAATCACTATCTGATAGTAATTCTTCTAAATATAATATATGTGTTTCCTTTTCCATTATCATTATTATCACTATTATTTAATATCATTAACGATATCTTCAATTTTTGAAGTTATCAATTCGTCTAATTTCTGTCTTTCAGATTCTAATTTATTTCTAAATTTATATGATAGCCTTTTATATAACAATTCAAATATCAATTCAGTTACCACATTCCCACTATCTATTAGAGTTATTTTTTTAGGTGTTATAATCACATATTTATCTTGGGTTTCATTCTTGATATATAGGTTTTCTGAGTGTATAGTTGTAGATAAGTATGATTCAGAATTACGGATCATCTTTTCGACTATAAAAACTAATTTTTCTTGAGATGGAGAATCATATTCAATAGTTCGATCTTTATCTTTATATAAACCTATTGAGACTAGAAACCTTTGAAACTTTATTTTTCGTTTAAGTTTCCTTCGTTTCTTTATTTTCTCTTTTAATTCTTTAGTACTCATATTATCTTTTTAAGATTACCAAATGAGTAAATATGGAAATTTTCCAATTTCTCATGATCCTTATACTTATTTATTAAGTATTTAGGGTTAAACCCAACCATAAATCTAATAATATTAATTGGATTTGCCAAAATTCCTCGAATAGAATTTTGAATTCCACATAATTTAGCAAATTTCATCAGTTTTTTAATAGAACACTTGTTAGGTATTCCTAAGTAAACTGGTAGGGGAGAATCATCTAAAAACCTTTTTATAGATTTTTTACTTAATGACCATTGAGTTACTACAAAATCAGCATAATCTTTAGACTTTAATATTTCCATCGACTGATCATATGTTAATTTACCATTACCCTCTGGGAATCCAGCAACTCCAATTTCAAAATTATCGAAAGCATTTGTATCAATGATTTGAGAAACCTTTGAATATACTCCCGTTGGAATCCCACTACCACCAATTAATAAAACTTTTCTACAATATTTAGATAATTCATTTGAAAGGTAATAAGCTTGTTTCCTACTTTTAATTCTTTTAGCAGGAATATGCGGTATTGGATTTTTACCTAATAAAAAAACTTCTTCAACTTTTTTAATAATATCTTCCTTTTCTTGGTTTGGTAACCAAGTAATAAATATATCATCAAAGTCTATATCTTTGTTTATTTTATTTTTTGTTGTTATTTCTATTGTCATATTCATATTAATATTCATTTGAATTTAACCTATTAAAGTTTCTGAGTACAGAAATAAAGTCGTTGTTATCTAATCCTCTCCATGAGTTAACATTAATTATTCGATTATATGGAATTTCATCTTTACCTCTTCCTAAACGGTCATAGTATTCATGACATTCAACATCAATAATTAAGTAACGATCATAACCTTTATCTCTTTGAGATATAACATACTCAGCTCTTTTATCACAATCTCCAATTGTTAAATTATTAACAATGATACCACGATTCTTAAAAAAGTCTTTAAACTCTTCAATTTCACTTTCACTAACACCTTTATATTTTCTACCCCATGTAGATATAATACATATTTCTACATCGAATAGGTTAATAATATTATTTAGAGATTCAACAGACAATCTTGTGAAAATATGTTTACCATCAGTTACATCCCTTTGTTTTAAGTTCAACATACTTACAAGGACACCATCGATTTCTAGATATATTATAAATTTATCTTTACTTTTCGTTGTCATTATCGTTGTCTTTAACTTTAGATTTTTTTCGATCTCTCCATTCTTTTTGATACATGGCTAAATAAACTCCTATACCACCCCCTGATACATAACCTATAAGGGGGAACATAAGCATCCAATCATAACTTTCACCATTTAAAAAGGATGTTATTGCAGCAATTGCTGAGTTAAGACCAATTGAAGTAGATACTAACCATATTAATGACATTATCATACCAGTAAAAGCCGTTTTATGTTTTTTACCCTCTGTTGTATAGATAACATTAATGGTTCTCAAGTAAATGAAAACTATTTGTGTGAAAAATACGAATACTGTTAATGTTAAAATATGGTCATTCATACTCTAAATATACGAAAAAAATACTAATTACAAAAAAAGGGATTTTAAAAAACAATATATAAGATCAAATAAGAACAAAAAGAGATCAAAAATGGACGCTTATAAAAATCATATAAAGTCAGAAATAATAAAGAGGTGTAGGAACTTTAACGTGAGTGAAATTGAATCCATTCTTAAAGATTTAATTACTGAAACTAAAATTGAATTTTACAATATAAAAATAAATAAGGTAGATCCAGATTCTATAAAATCAATAGCGTTTATATCAAACGTTGGTTACTATTATGAGTTATCTTTTGATAGTATTAAAAGTGAGTTTAGAGAATTTAGGTTAGGTAATATCTTAGAAAAAATAAACACAAACAAATTATGAAATCAATAAAAGAAGATACTATCCAAAAATTTATAATGGATATAGATTTCACATCAGATGATTGGTCAGTAAATAATATTAAACAAACTATTAAAAATATGATCGGTGAAATGCCAGGAATTAAGATCAATTATAAGAAAGATGTTTTGATCAATGAAATAAAAGGGGAAGCTCAAGAATACAAAAAACTAAATAGTATCGAAATAGTTTTCACAGACCTTGATGATAAGATTAAAAGAGTAGAGTATATCATAAATTAATAAACACTAATAATATTTAACCATATAATAACACATGGAGACAATCAAATTTTTTATAAAAAGTAATAATGGTAATAAAAATATGATTAAATGTGTCCATAAATATGGTGAATATATGGAACTCAAATTATATAAAAAAATGTTTTTTATATGGTATAAAGATATCACGTTAAAAATATTATTTGATAATGATTATAAATATTCATTCTTAATGCCCTCATCAGCATTGAGACATCTTAGTAGGGGTGGAACTACTAATAATGAAGGACATAGATTCAGTAAAGGGATCTTCTCATATCGAGATAATGAAATAAATATAGATAAAAATTTCAAAATTTATGTATTAAAACTTTTATATTGTAGTAGTATGAGAAAAAAATATACTATCTTCCGAAAAGTTGATGGTGGGGGAGTATATTCCCGAATTGTGTATAAATCAGACAAAGATCCATATACTTATAATCCTAAATATGAGATGAGAGAAAAAAGACTCAAAAAAATATTAACAAAGAATGAAGATTAATTTAATAATAGATGGAAATTATATACTAAATAAAAGTGTTTTCACTTTACATAAATATAAAGCTCTTTTTGGAGAACTACATGAATCTCTTGAAAAGACTGTGAAAGGATTTAAATCTCTTTACTTTTTTGATAATATATTCTTTGTATCTGATTCGGGAACTTCATGGAGAAAAAACATTTATACAGATTATAAAGCTAATCGATCAAAAAGTGATGATATAGATTGGGATTTTGTATATACAGCGTATAGAGAATTTAAAGAAGAATTACCACCAAACGTTACTCTTTTAGAAGCTCCTCAAATAGAGGGAGATGATTGGATAGCAAGAATAGTGTTAGAGAGTAATAAGAAAGGATACGCTAACTTAATCATTAGTAATGACCATGATATCAAACAATTGTTGAAGTTCTCTTTATCACCCCTTTATATGAACCTAATGAGTAATGAGATGTTCAATAGGGAAAAAGTATTTCTTCCTAACAATTATGAAATATTTATGCAAAAACTACATCAAGAATCTAATAATAACGATTTGTTTAATTTATCAAAGGATGCTGAAACACTTAACTTTCTAAATAAATTTACTGAAAGAAGAGAAAAACATATAGTTGATGATAAAGAATCATTGATCACAAAAGTTATTAGTGGTGATAAATCAGATAATATAAAATCAGTTTTCCAAAAGGCTACTAAGTCAGGAAAAATGAGAGGGGTTGGTGAAGCTGGAGCCAAAAAAATATATAAAAAGTATTTTGAGGAATTCGGTGAAATGGACTTAGATGATAATGACCTTTTTGAAAATATAGCTGATTTAGTTGTAGAGAATAAGAAAGGTTCATTTGATGATATTCCAAAAGTAGTAAATAGAATTTCAGATAACTTACAATTGATTAGCTTGTTTGATTTACCAGATTATGTTGTAGATCAAATAGATGAAAAAATAATAAAAAGATTTAACTAAATGAGAATGAAAAATATAAATTATTTTATAGAAGAAATATATAACAAAGTAAGATGGGGAGAATTTGATTACAAAGGTAGAGTATCAAATAATTACTATTTTTCAGATGAAACACATGAGGTATGTTATGATCTAAAAACAAATTCTATCTATGTGGCACTTTTAACAAGTACGGGAAAAGAAAGCTTACTTCATTTAGATGTAGAAAATAATGGTAATCATTATGATAGATACTTGATAAACTCCCTTGTTGAATTTATTATTGAATTTGTGATTGATGATACAGAAATGGAAAGACTTAATAAAGACCTAGATATGTATGTTAAAAATGAGGAATTTAGAAAAGCTTCAAATCAAAGAGATATAATCAATAATATAAAAATAATGCTCAGTAAGTTATGATAAATATGATAGTTGCATCTTCTGATAATAACATTATTGGAAACGATAATAAGTTAATTTGGACACTTAAAGATGACTTAAAAAGATTTAAAGAGTTAACCTCTGGTAGTACAGTTATAATGGGTAGGAAAACCTATGAATCAATAGGAAAACCACTTCCTAATAGGATTAATATTGTAATAAGTAGATCTAAAAAAGTAATAGATGGGTGTATAGTAGTTGATTCTATTGAAAAGGCAATCAAAAAAGCTGATAAAAGAAAACAAGTATTTATAATTGGTGGATCTCAAATATATGACTTATCTATTAATATTGTAGATACTATCTATTTAACAAAAGTTCATACCGAAGTAGAAGGAGATTCTAAATTCTTCTCAGAAAAAGCAATAAAAGAATTAGGTTTCAAAGAAACAAGTAGACAAAAGTTTGACAAGGACGAAAGGAATGAATATCCATTTTCATTCATAAATTATTCTAAATCCAATTCTATCTAATCGATTTGTATGTTCTATATTTAATATATAGACCATGAAGAAGTTTTTAACAGATGTTAATTTAAATAACAATAGAATCGTTAATTTGGACAATCCTATTGATCAATTAGATGGGGTAAACAAAGACTTTATAGATGATTTAAACGTAGATAACTTTGATGTTTATAATTACAACTATTCGTCTTTATTAACAGATCCACCATCAAGTGGTGAAATAAGGTTAAATAGTTTAACCTTTTCTTCTGCAACTCAATCATATATAAATGTAACTGATTCAAATAGTTTCGATAGTAGCGATACTCTTGATAATTTATATCAAAATCAATGGTTGAGAATCCAACAAAAAGATGATAAGTCTAAATTTGTTATATATGAAATAACAAATGATACAGACAATACTAGTTACCACACTTTAAATATAAATTATATAAAAGAATCTGTAATCGGTGGTCCTGATTCAAATTCTGATTGCGTTATAATATTCGAAAATATTTTTTCTTTTCAAAACACTACCCATAGAGGTTTAACTAGTAACCCACATAATGTTACTAAAAATCAAATAGGACTTGGAAATGTGGATAATACAAGTGATTTAAATAAACCAATATCTACATTAACACAAACAGCTTTAGATGATAAGATAGATTTAATAGAAAAAGGAGCTACAAATGGAGTTGCCACATTAGATTCGAGTGGACAAGTTCCTTCTTCACAACTACCATTTTCTGATAGTGAAAGATTTGAAGCATACAATAGTGTGACAACTACAGGTTTTAACACCTCACCAGCAACCATCAATTTAAACCAGACTAGAATTAATAGTGCTCCTTCTTTATTTAGTATTACATCTTCTGAGGTTACTATTAATGAAAACATAAACGCATTAGTATCATATAGGGTAAGTACTGAAATTAGTTCTGGAACTAGTAGAAGTACTTCATATGCTTGGGTAGAAATAGATACTGGGTCAGGTTTTACAGAAGTAGATGGTTCTAGAGTCTTTATGTACAATAGGACAGATGGTAATAGTGTTAACACTGGAAGTGGAAATGTTTTATTAGATGTAAACTCAGGAGATGTTATAAGATTAAGAGTACAAAGACAAGATGGGACAGATACATTAAATACTGTTATTGATGGTTGTAATTTATCAATAGTAGATTTAAAGGGTGGTAAGCAAGGACCACAAGGACCACAAGGTATTGATGGATCACCTGGAGGACCACCAGGACCAACTGGACCAAATGGATATGGTATATTTGCGTTTTCGAAAACCGATGTGAGTGGTTCTATTTTAGATTCAAGAGGATTTTCATCAGTTACACTAGTAACAACAGGTACTTATGATTATGTATTTTCAACCCCATCAGATAATGCAGATTATGTAATATCTTCATCAGTATTTAATATTAATGATGATACTAATGTCTACATATCTAATACTACTGTCAATGGATTTAGAGTTGAAATCGGAGTAGGTGACAACGGAGACTCTCCTGATGTTTTAACAAATACAGAACATTCTATAATTGTTATAAATGCAAGCGGTGGTCTACAAGGAATATCTTCTGCGTATGACTCATGGCTAAACATTGGAAATACAGGTACAGAAAGTGATTTTATTGATAGCTTAGAAGGTCCTTCAGATCACTCTGGATTAAATTTAGATGATGGTACTAATCCACATGGAACAACGAAAACAGATGTAGGTCTCGGTAATGTTGAAAATATAAGTACGACTAACGATAGAGCTATGGTTGAGTTAAGTACAACTACTGTAATTACAACTACAACAAACTCTCCAGTAAATGGATTAACATATACTACAAAAAACCTAGGAGGTAATGGTACGTATTTAATATCTACAAGTCTATCTAGAAGTCACAATATATCAGGTGATGACACTAGAGTATCTATTGAAGTAGGTGGTACTGTAGTTAAAGAATTTAGAACAGCGTCGTTTGCTGGAGAGGTTCATATTGTTGCATTTTCAGTTGTCGTAAAAAATATAGCATCTGGTACAATAATAAGAGTTTTATCAAGGACTGAAGGAGGTACACACACAATAACTGAAAGATCACTTACAGTAGATGGAATATTAGATGGTAGAGTGGCGTAGCAGAACGTAAACTATTTACGTAGTAATAAAAATATAAATTAAGAAATGAAAAAATATATACACGCATATATTGTAGGAGGACAAACTCTATATACAGGCTTATTATCATGGTCTGAAACAGATTTGAATGGAAATGAACCATTAATAATATCTGATAATGTATCAGAAGCAGGATATGATAATATTTCTTCAATTCAAAACTGGGAGATTTACGGAAATAATACTGTTGAAAAAAGAAAACAAATAAAATTAATATTTGCTGATACTACATGGGAAAATTTATCTTTAAGTGAAAAGGAAATTGTTGCTAAATACTTTTTAGTTGATAAAACCAAAAGGGATGAAGTTTTAACTCAACAACAACAAGATGATAATAACTACTTTAAACTTTACAATTACCTTTCAAAAGACACTATTGAAAACAATAATATATCTAATCTTTTTTTAGTCCCTAAATCAATTGATTATAAACAAGAAATAGATGGGAATTTAAATCCTGAATATACTTTCGATGAGAACGGGTGGTTAGTTGAAGCTACTTATTATGAAAATGTAACTTTAACTCAAAACGCAATGGGTTTCACTCAATATGATTATGATAACCCTATTTTGAAAGTGGAAGCTGTTTATAATATGAAACCTGATGGTTATGTAGGTTCACGAGAAGTTACTAGAAGATGGTATAGAATGGATGGAACACTAGATCCAGACTCTAAAGTTACTAATAAAGTTTATACTCCAATGTCAGCAAGAGATGAAGGAAAAAGACGTAGAAGAAACCTAGTCAATGAACTTATGATCGAAACAGTTGGTTTATTTATAATGACGTCTGGTGATTTAAGTGATGTTCCTACCGCTGAATCAGATGCAATGCCACTTTTGAAAGAAATATCAAGTGGTATTTCTGATTATTATGAATATGGTAGTAAAATAGACACACAAGGGAATGATTTTTTACTGAAAAGTCAAATCATAAACTCTACATATTCAAGACTTGATAACTATGTACCAAACACTAATGATACAGTAACAATAAGACAATATCTTATATCAAAAATAGATATATAAATGAAAAAAGTTTTCCCAGCTTGGACTTATCCAGCAACAATTAAAGATATACATGATGGTGAAATCCAAAAATAGTAAATCTAAAATGGAAAAATTAAAAACTTTCGAAAACTGGAAAACGGGAAAAGTTGGTAAATTTTAAAAAAAAAATAGTACATTATGAAACATTTAAAAACATTTGAGTCTTATAATTCGGATAAGTATGAATTT
>Ga0307933_1001282_pt1 | contig 20196 bp, 14 predicted proteins | sample OrgLakmetageno88_FD_201811 | JGI IMG/M metagenome (GOLD analysis project Ga0307933, IMG submission 201811) | Saline water microbial communities from Organic Lake, Antarctica - #88 | ecosystem: Environmental > Aquatic > Non-marine Saline and Alkaline > Saline | place: Antarctica: Organic Lake...
AATTGTGTCAGGGAAATATGTAATTTTTTTTAAATTTCCGAATAATTTTGATCCAATATCAACCACACCTTGTATTTTTAATTTATTTTTGTCTTGAAACTTGCCTGGATTTAATTTTTGAATATCTGAAAAATTATGGAATTTCAAATCATAACGAAAAGAATTTATATAATGCGTTGTGTTGAATAAACAATTGAATCTCAAATCAGAAAGCATAATCAAAAAATTTGTCATTGCTGTTCTTTCATTGATGAGTTTTTTTGAAACTAATAATTCTTCGATATTTTTCCAAGAATCTTTTGGAATTTGATGCATGTATTCTTTTATTGATTTTGAAATACCATACATTGTTTGTGAATATGTTTCTTCTTTTTTCCCAGCATTCAATTGATGTATTTCAAAAAGTTTTCTAATTATATATTGGCATGATAAAGAATTTTTGTGTTTCAATGCTAAAAACACAAATAAATTAATGAATGAAACAGTATGATAAATCAGTTTTGAATAAATAGAAAATGATGTAATTGAAGTTTTGTTTTTTTCTTCATTATCATTTCCCAAATTATAAACTTGTCCATAATCTTGATTCAAAAGAGCTTCTGTAATATAATACATGATATCAGTTGGCATATTTCGATCTTTGCTGAAAAATAATTTGTTTGATAATATGAATTTCAAAGCCATTGAATATAACAATACCACTTTTTTTATGACCTGGTCATCGTTTTTGATTTTAATTGAGGATGATATGTGTTTCATTTTGTGTTTAACATAATCCAATAATTCATTTTTCAAAGAACATACGATCGATAGAGCAAATTCCATGGTAAAAAATGTTAAACTAGATGAACAATAATTTTCTTCTTCTTGTTTTTCTAGTTTGAATCTATAAGATTCATCAATGGGATAATCGGATGTATTATTGAGATGCATATATTCACCATATAAGATTGAGTTAAACAAAGGAAAAAAAACTGAAAACGAATCTGAATTAATTTTGTGAACAATGTCATTTTTGATTAATTTGATTTTCTTCTGCATGTCTGTTTCAGATGTCACATATTGTAATTCAAAATCTATAAAAAAGTCTACTGAAAGCTGACACATCAAATTCAAATTTGCTTTTTGTCCTTCGACTTTTCCAACATTTTGTTCTGATCCCAATAACCTTTGTTTAGCCAAAGAATAAGCTTTTGAATAAAAGTTATGACAAATGTGTGAAATAACAGATTTGTTTTTAGTGATATATTGTATGTTTTTGGATGGCGAAACAATCACATCCGATATGATACTTTTAAATAGTTCTTTTTTTCCATCATCATCTATTGTTCTATTTTCAATCATTAGATTTTGAACATATATCGAATGTTCAACAATACTATTTTCATTTTTGTCGATATGAGCAATAATTGAAGGTCTTAATGAGTTAACAATTTCTTTGTTTAAATTTAAATTTGTTTGATGTTCATCGCTCAAAGGTAAAAAATAGTAACTTTTGTTTTTTTGAAACACTATTGTTTTGAATTCCACAATGGCTTGGTTTTCGTTTTTGGATTTAAAATTTTGGTTTGGATTAAAAGTAACAGACAAATCATTAAGGTCTTCTTTTGTTTGAGATTCTTCTTTTTCATTTTCTTCTTTTTGTTTTTCTGTTGAAATTTCTTTTTTAATTTCTTCTTTTTTATTTTGAAGATCTAAGACTTTATTTATGGCTTTATCAACCACTTTTTGATTTTGATGGTGATATTGGTCTATTAAGTCATATTCATCTTGATCTTGAATCTCTTGATAGACTTGTTGTCCTAAATTAATTAATTTCTCTAAATCAAAATCATTTTCATTTTCCAAATCATTTTCATTTTCCAAAGATGATTCTTGTTGATCTGGAATTTCAATAGATTTTTCTGATGGTGAATTCATGTGCATTATTTTACCAAAAACAAGTTTGGTAAATATCTGATTTCTCACAGCTTCAAAACTTTCTTCTTCCATAAGAAAATATGCACAAACATCCATTGTAAGAGGTTCTTTTCCTACATCTTCTTCTATTTCTTTTGCTCGTTGTCTCACTATATTTTCAACATCATCCTCTGTGTATGAATAATTTTCGATTGTTTTTTTAGTGGTTTTTGATTTTAAATCAGTTATAAAATCTCGTGAGTCGTTGGTCATTTCATCATTTGATGTCGTTGAAAATTTTCTCCCGTTGTTTTTAAAATAATAACACTTCAACAGTTCAAATAAATACCTGATTAAAACATAAATCGATGCAAAGATTTCTATATAATTATGTGCCCCTATTTTTTTTGTGTTTTTAATCAATTTTTTTTCAACACGCACAATATCGTTTTTCTCTTCACTATTTTTTATTCGTTTGACTATTTTTTTGATATTCTCGGATTTTTGTTTAAAGTCACTGTCACCAATTCTTGAATTATTATGATTTTCAAAAATATCGAATAAGGAATTTGTGATATCCAATGATATCTGTCTTATTTTAACTTGCAGATAAGCTTCTCCATAGGGACGTTGTCCATCAGAGATTTCCATATTAAAAGTGGACACAAAATCTTTTGAATCTGCATACAATACTTCGATCTTTTTTAATAAAAAATCATTTTTTATGGTTGAATCATATATAAGAGAAGAATGTAAAGCATACATGATTGCGTCGTTAAATCTTTCAACGTAAAATTCTTCTTCTTCTTCGTCTTCACTTTTTATTTTATTCATGTCGTCTCCCATAAGATCTTCTGGTTTGATATTATCAGGAAATGAATTAGTAAAGTCTTCAACTTTAATATACTCTTCCAATGTGTACACATATATGAAAACGTCTTTCGAAAAAATATTAAATTGTTCATCATCAAAGGCTGTTTTCAATTCAGAAAGCAATGCACAAAAGTTTTTGGCTGATTCATCTTTTATATATTTTATGTTTTCAATGTCAGTTATTTGATCAAGAATAGGAACCAGTTGATAAATTACTCTATTAAATTTTTCATATTCTTTGTCATGGCTTTCCCTCTTATATTTTTGTACACCTTTTGATTCAGTCATTATTTTATGTTCAATAATTTTTTGTTTTGAATTGTTTTTATATTATATTCTTTCAAATATATTTTTATTTTGTATAACCAAAAAATAACATTTACTTTTAAAATCAATTTTTCGTTTTAAATTCACAAATCAAAATTAAAAGAGCCCAATTCATCACATTGTAAAACATTTTTCCATTATTTTATTCAATCATTTTATTTTTCAAGCATTACAATGCGATAAAACACTCGTTATTTGTTTGATCATGTGTTTTTCGACCACACTTTTGGAAAAACCTAAAACACTTGGAACACATGGATCACAATGCATAAAATGAAATACCATATACCCATCCCAATGTTCTTTTTGGTCTTGAATTCTATCCCACAACTTGTCAAAATTTATTTCCCTTTTTAAACTATAATGATCGTATAACTTTTTACTACATGGAACAACCATCCAACCAGACATGTGTATTTTACCCTTGACTTGTTTCCCTTTTGTTTTTTTAGCAGACAATTTATAATGATCAAGAATTGGTTGATTGATGTCTTTTAAAACACAATAGCACACTTTGAAATCATGATTTACTGGAATTAATTCGTTGACTGGACATTCTTTTATGTGACCCACAATATCAAATATACGATCACTGATTGCTAACATTTTAACTTTGTGTTCTACGTTTACTCTAAACACAACATCTTGTTCTTTTTGGTTCAAAGGAAGCATCATTCCATTTTGTCTAAAATCATCCGATTCCATGGTTTTATTATTGGAACCATCAGACGAATCGCCCCCGTACATTTTCTTGTGAACATTGATCACAAAGTCATATGCACTGACATTCTTGGATGAAAAAGGAACAAAAAATTCAATCATGTAAACGTTATCTGGTGAACTTTGTTTTTTATCAGTCGGTGATTTTACATTTCGTTTGGTTGAAAATAATGATTTGTCTTCTGATATAGTTGTGTTTGTTTTATGTGTCCATTTTTGATTAAATAAATAATCGCAAAATTTATTTTTCAAATGATCTTTGTATTCTTCAATCATAGTTTTTTAAAGTGTGAGTGTGTTTTGTTTTTGTTTTCAAATCAAATGATTTTTTTGATTGCACTGTTGAAAATAGTTTTTCTCTGTGAAACATTTAATGATGTGTTGACTTGAATTCAAAATATTGTCAATGAAGTCATTTCACAAACACCATTGGTGATTTTTTTAATGAACATTATCATAAAATAAATCACACGATTCCATAGTTATTAAAAGATGGTTCCAGATAAATTTGACGCGGATGGCGCAGAAGTAGATTTAAATGACGTTTCAACGGTTCAAAATTTTGATATTGATCAAGGGACAGGTCGTGTCGGGGATGCAAATGCACCTGATATTAGCATAACAGAAGTATTATCATTATTTCTTGTTGCTGGTTTGGCTTTCGCTTCAGGATCAGCTGCTAACGATGTTGTAAAATCTGTTTCTGAAAAAATACGCATATCCAAGAAAAGAGAATGGTTGTCAAAAACGATAAAATTTTTGGTCATTGTTTTGGTTTCCATTCTGATCATTTATTTATTGTATTATGTTTTGGGAGTAAACACCACCAGTCTTTTTGTAAGAAGATAAGTTCAATTATGGAAATATAAAAACACTAAATGTTCAATTTTCAAATTGGAAAATGCCAAAAAATAAAAAAAATAAATGATATAAATATTTTAATACCAATACAAACGAATCGCTAACGATTAACAAAAATACAATTTAAATTTTAAAAATGTCTTTAACTAAATTATTCATTGCAAGAATACCTTCACAAGATTTGATCATTGATTCAACGCAATCTAATGAATTCAAATCCAAATTTGATTTTTTCAACTATTTAATAACCAAAAACAAAAATCAACGAAAGGAAAGAAGTGTTGTCTTTTTCAATGAATCTGATGTCAACAATGAAAAAGAAAACATTCACATCAATTTAAAAGATTTTACTCGAACATTGATTCATGGGTTAGAATATGCGGAGTTTGAGTTTAAAATGTTTGGTAAAAAACAAAAATTTTGGATAAAAACAAACAAAAAAGACATAATCACATTAGATGATAGTCCAGATAATTTTATTTCCATCAATTCTAATCTCATATCTGATGATGAAAAAGTAATTGCGGATCTTGAATTTACAAAAGACCTTCTGTACCCAGAAAAAAAAAGATATTCTATCAAACCCATTGTATACCCAGAATTATGGAAACAATACAAAAATCATGAATCATTGGAATGGAAATCAGAAGACATTTCACCAGAAAAAGACAAGTCTGATTTCAATAAACTATTACCATCAGAAAAACATTGTTTAAAAGAAGTTTTGGCATTCTTTGCATGTGCTGATTTTATCGTTATGGAAAATTTGGAACACAATTTCATATCTGAATGCCACATACCCGAAATTAATATGTTTTACACCTTTCAGGCAAGAATTGAACAAGTCCATTCTGAAGTGTACGCTAATTTGATTGATGATTTGATCGATGATCCAGCTGAGAAAAAAAGATTATTTAATTCGGTTGAAAATCATCCAATCATTATGAAGAAAGCACAATGGATGGGAAAATATATGGTCAAGAGAGAAAACGAAACCAATATATTCAATACATCGTATCCAGAAAGACTCATTTCATTTGCTTGTACTGAAGGTATACATTTCTCATCATCTTTTGCATATTTGTTATATTTCAAATCAAAAGGAATATTGAAACAAGTTACTTTGAGCAACGAATTGATATCGAGAGATGAAGGATTGCATGCGGTATTTGCATGTATCATTTCATATTTTATTCGGGCAATTATGCCATCGCAAGAAGTTGCTCATCGAATTATTAAAGAAGCAGTTGAAATCGAATGTCAATCAGTGGATCATAGTTTACCAAAAAAGATGGAAGGAATGAACAGTGATTTAATGAAAATTTATGTAAAGAACACTGCCAACATTTTATGTGAACAAATGGGTTACGATACTATTTATGATAATGTTTATAATCCATTTGATTGGATGGAATTGCAAATTCATACGATAAAATCTAATTTCTTTGAACAGAGACCGAGTGAATATAAAGAAACCAATGTTCAAATTAATTGGAATAATGATTTGAAAAAACAACAAGTAGAAGAAAGCGATGATGATGAAGAATTTGACGAAGATGTTGAATGGTCAGATGAAGAAGAAGAATGTGTTGGAAAATTAAATGATTTTAATATAGATCAAACAATAAAAGTTTATTAATTTTTTAATTCATTTTCGATTCTCTTTGTATGTGTACATTGGAAACATGCTGATTTCTTCCGTTTGTTCTGTTATTGTAAATTTGACTAACATTTCCTTGTTGAAGATTTAATAAATGGTCAATTTGTTCTGTCACAGTTTGCAAAAGTTTATTTTCAAAATGAATATAATTTTTTTCTTTTTTGTTTTCTTGAGTTTGATCTTCAATTCTTCCATAAAAAGTTTTTCTAACATTCATTTTTCCAAGTTTATATTTTTATCTAAATCATTCAAAAAAATAATTTTATTTTTAATCATCTTCTACATCATCTTCATCTTCTTCTTCTATTTCAATATCATCATCAACTTCAATATCATCTTCATCTACTTCAATATCATCATCATCATCCAAATCATTATGTGAAGCATCATCATGGGACATGTCATCATGTGATGTTTGGTCATGCGAGTGTTGGTCGTTTGTTGTTTCATCTTCATCATGCTTGTCTCCATTGGAAGTTAAATCATCCAATGTTGTTGTATCATCTTCCAATGGAAGGGATTTTTTGTTTATTTTTTTCTTGGAAGACGATTTTATCATTTCAACATCTTGACCCATGTTTTCCAAGTGTATTTGAGCAATGTTGTTCGCATTCAATTGCAATTCAGAAGTTTTTTCATCGCCTTGATGTTTCAATGTTTTGGAAAATAAATGATCAGGTTTGCTGAGACAAGAATCCATCATTTTTTGATAATCATCTTTTTTTTTAAAACTATTTACTTTTCTACTTTCACTTCTTGAAACATTTTCTCTGCTCATGTCCTGTAACATAAAATCATATCGACTAATCATTTGTTGATTATTTAAATCCATGACATTGTCCATTTTGTATTGATTGATTTCTTCTATTGGTGAATTATCAATATGATTTGAGAATGGATGCTTGAACGTGTGTTTCAAATAAATGCATATGGACTTCCAAACATAATCACAATATTCTTGTTTCATTCGATTCATGACACAAAATTTTTCATTCATCAAAACAATGTTTACTGAGTCAGTGTAAATATACATGTTCATTGGAAAGGGAATCAAAAAAAGATTCAAATAATTCCACTGGGAAATACACATGTTTTCAGAACCAAATTTTTTGTTTTCAATCATGTGTTGAAATTGTTTTTCTCTGTCATAATAACAGACCATGTATATGATTTGATGATCAATTGAATTTTTTTTATCATAATTTATTTTGACATTTTTCAAAGGAATGTGATAATAATAATGGAGACAAGAATCAGAATCTTTTTTATATATTTTTTGTGGTATTTTTTTTTCTTTGTTTTTTTTCAAAAGATTGAATTTTAATTCATAAGAACAAATGGATTCAATGTCACTCAAATTATTTGAACAGTTTTTTGGTTTTATGGATATCATGTTTTTTGAAAAAAGATTTTGTTGTTTTAAAAATGAAAATTTTTATTTTTGCAACAATTTGAAACAAACATATCAACATGCTCATTTAATTCACATTTTTTTGTTCCATATCGCATAAAATGGTTCTCGTTTTTTATTAAACGTTTCCATTGTGTGTTGGAATGAACAAACAGTTTCTGTATTTAATTTTAAAGGATTTTCATAAATCAGTAAAAAATATTTTTTTAATCTTGTTGAAATTCGAAATGAAGAATGAAAAATTATAATTCGAAATAAAATTAAACATGAAGTATCATGAAATATGTTCAAATGATTGGTGTTTTTCTTTTCTGTTTCAACAATTGATTTTTTATCTTCATTTTCATAACAATTTGTGGACAATAAATTTACATTTTTTTCTACTGCTGTGTTTGAAATTATAATTTTTCCATTGGACATGATGTTGATTGTGTGAACAAAATTTTTATTGCAATGAAATAATTTTTGTTTGAAATGATATTGAAATTGAACAACGATGTGATTAGATTGTCGAACATGATTATTTTTCCAATCAAACATGGAACCCAGTTGTTTTATTTTTTTATTTTTTTTACAATCTTCCCATTCATTTATAAATTGTTGCATGGGACACAAAGGAATTGATTTTGAAAATAAAAAAGCATCGATCATTTTTTGTATTTTACAATATAACAATCTCTGCATATGGCTCTATATTTATCCGACCCACCAACGGGATTTTTTAATTGTTCTTCTGTGGTCATATTATATATATCTGTCATGGTTGCTTTACCAGAACATTTACTACAATATGAATATAATTCTGTTTTTTCTGAACACCATGGCAATAACAATTGAACTTGCTTTGGGATTTTTGCGTTAGTATAATAATTCAACAAAGTCAAAACAATATTTTTTGTAAAATACCATCGTCGAATGAACGTGTCCAAATCATCACAATCAAAAAAATGAATCTCATCAATTCCAACAATGTCATGATTATTTATAAATTCTGATTCTAAATCACTCAATCTTTCCACCTTGACACAATCAAATGATTTTCCATTATGCGTATAATTTTTAAACATAAACTGTTTCACATTAGAATCATTGACTTTAACTTCTCTTCCACACAAATTTTTAATCTTTTTTACATTCTCAATATCTTGGAATCGATCATCTTTCAATGGAGAAATCAAAACACATTTCTTGTTTCCAAACATTGTCAATCGAGAAAGTTTGCTATTTATAGAATCTGAATTATGGGTCAATATTCCAGTAGAAAGAGCAAATCTTCCACTTCCTTTCAATCTAAAACCAAAGTATTTTTTCTTTTCTGACAATTCTTTCAACTTGAATTTATAAAATTGAGTACTCAAACTTACATAGTCATTTTCATTGATAACGTGTTCTAATTTTTGAGCCAGTGTAACAAGATATTGATTTCCTATTTTTCGATACACATATCTCAATGCAAGTGTTTGGAGTAAAAATACAATACAATCAAAATCCTGTTTTGTTTGCAATTGTATTTTGTCTTGTCCTGAAACTTTTGTTTTTGTCTCGTGTTGAAAAAAAACTCTTCTTCGATGAACCAATCCTTTGACAAAAAGCATTCTATCTTTTTGTGATTGAATCACTGATTCTTGATTAATTTGATTTGTGTGTTTCAAAACCATTTCAATGTCTTTGTTTTTTTTAAAAATGTAAATTTGTGTTGAATCTTTTTGTTGCTCGTAATCAAATTGAATGGTTTCATTTTTCAAAAACATTTCAAATTCATTTGTCACAATATCTGGCACTCGGCAAATCAAATCGCCATTTTCTTTCAATTTGGAAGAACCATACAAATATCCCATAACAAATGGACTCATTGGTTGAACTTTATATTCATCGAATTCCATTGGTCTTTGTATCATTCTAAAATGATCATTGTTTTGTTCCAGTAATTGACTCATGTGGATATCACATATTTCTTGTTGACTGGTATCCCATAATGTCATGACATGATCCTTGTTGCAGAAAAAGTCCAAGTCAGATAATTTATTTTGATTCTTTTCAAATGAATCTACTTCTACATGAACTACGCAATCAATTCCCATTGCTGTTTCATCCACAATAGTTGGTTTTCCTTGATCATCAATCAACACATCTCCTTGTTTCACATTTTCAACAGCACATACGTCTCCATTTGCTTTTATAATTTTTGTTCCTTCCACTAAACATTTTCCCGAAAACATCGGTCCAATAAAACATTCCACTGTCATTTTTTTTCTAAATAAATGTATTTTTGATTTTGTTTTTTGGTATAACAACAGTTTTTCAAATGAAAATTAAATCTGTATTTTTATTGTTTTTAAAAGTTTAGAACATTTAAAACATCTATCTTCTATAAAATTCTCTATTTCTTTGTGGCAAATCATATTGTGTTCTTTCAATGTAAGAATCATTTGGTTCACCATAAACTTGCTCTTCTTCATATACATCTTCATCATCAGAATCATCTGAAGCGTCTGATATAGATGATTCGGAATCGTATGATTTACAACAATCTTTTGCGTTATCAATTATCTTGTAATTAAACTCAGTGTCTTGGGGATCATAATTATATTCTACTCGTATTCCTCTTTTTTCTGCATTTTGTTTGATTTTGTGTATTTTGGTTGGATCGAGATCAATTTTAGTTTCAATGTATCCACCCGTTCCATCTTTTTTTCTCAAAACAAACTTGTTGGAGTTTTTTATGATCAAAACATCTCCTGCGTTAAAATTTTCCATTGTTCAAAAATTGATTGTTTTTTTGGTTAAAATATTTTTTTATTTGTTTGTTTTTGAATTTTCAATCTCACATATTTTTTAATTCATAATACCAATTATTCGAAAACATTTATTCATTCTTAATGTTTTGTTTTTTGATTGTCATTTTTTGTTTTTTCTTGATCGAATGTGTTCCTGTTGAACCAAAACCATTTTCTCCTCTTGTTGCTTTCATTTCTTTTATTTTTTCACTAAAATCCTTAACTTGAATCAATTCAGGAAACTCAACTTTTTGAAATGCAATTTGACATATTCTTTCTCCCTTTGTGATCAACTTGGATTCTGTTTTATGGTGGTTGTATAATATACATTTGATTTCTCCCAAATAATCGGAATCAATTAATCCCGCTCCCCTTTCAATGTTGTATTTGAATGAAAGTCCGCTTCTTGAATATACAATTCCAGCATAACCATCGGCAATAGATATTTTTATTCCTGTTGAAAATGAAACTGCTGTTTGGGGAAGTATTTGTTTTTCTTCAATGGAAAACAAATCATAAGCAGCTGAATTGGGTGTTCCTCTCTGTGGAGTTATTGCATCAGGATGAATTTTAACGAATTCAAATTGCATTTTTAATTATTTTTAAAATGTTGTCTATTTGAAAGATGTTGATGTTTTATTTTGATTGTGTTTTGTTTTGAATGTGCATTCGACTTTTAGTTTTTTCATCTGCAAAAACTAAAAACACATTTTATAACAATATTTTTTAAAAAGATTATTCTTTTTTTTAAAAATAAAACATGAGTGAAAAACAAAAAACAGAAATTGAAAAGTTGATTGAACAAACAAATGATGAAGTATCCAAAATAAACAATTCATTTTCCCAAATAATGAAAAATGTCAATATTCCAACATTTGAAATAAATGAAAAAACACAAAAAAATGAATCATTTGGTTTGGGTTTTGAAAAACCATCAACTGAATCGAAATCAAATAAAAAAATAAATGAAAATGTCAAATCTTATTTTGATAATATTTTGAACAGCAAAGACATTTTGAAAATAAACACTTTGTTTCAAAAAAATATTATTGATCCGATGTCCGAGAAAAAAATGAGCGATGTCATGGCATGCATTGTGATTGAAGATAAACATAATTATTATGAAGAAATGCATGAATTGTTTTCAGAGGTTAAACGATTGATTGAAAAGCATATAGAATCAATTGAACAGTTGATGAAATCAGATTGGTTGGAATTGACTGAAAAGGCGAGAAATGAAATTGATCAAACTAAAACAGTGAAAAAATTATTAAATAATCACATTAATTCAGTTTTGATTGCATTAAGTGTTTTTGAAAATAAAATACAAAAACTTAAAAAAAAGACACAAAATTCAAATCACAAATTTTCCAAAAAATGTTCATTTGTGGTCGACAATGTCAAATATAATCAAATGCTTGAAACATTAAACACCATTTATAAAAATACTGATCTTTTTATTTTCCTTCAACAAAAATGCATTGAAAATCCAATCATTCTATATTCGAGTGAAAAAAAATCACTGCAAGAAATGGATGATTCGAAGAGAGACGATTTGAGAATTAACAAAAACATACAAGGATTCAAAGTGTTGATGAAAGAATATATTTCAGAAAATATGTCAAATGTGACAATTGTTCCCAGTGATGCACATTAAATAAAAAAATAATATTCGACTGTTTTATATTTTTTATTTGATTGTTTGTTGTGCAATTGACCAAAAATAGTTTTCAAGTTCAAAATGTGTTTTTGTTTGATTGATAAAAAAGCAGTTGTATGCTAATATAAAGTCCTTGAGTCAAACGATTTAAAATATGACACAAACAATGGAATTCATTTTTTTTTATTTTATCATAAATAAACACGAAAAAAATAAAATACACCCAATTTAGTTTTTTTTATGAACTAACAGATACATACAAAAAAACACAACCAAAAACATATTTTTTTATTGTTCAAACCAATTTTGACAAATCATGCAACAGTCAATTCCAAAAGTTTCAATATCTAAAAATGATTTTGACATGGAGTATTTCAGAAAACTAATCAAACCGAGCACCAATACAGTCATTTTATTGGAAGATATATTTCTTGATGAAAGAATACAAGTCGATGAGTATGATGATGCCATTCACCAATTCTTCTTTGCAACATACAAAAACAAATACATCAAAAACAAAGGACAAGAGTATGAAAATCTGCAAGAAAACATGTATGAATCAGTCAATGTAGAAGATTACAACGACAAAAAAGATGAACAGATTGATGAAATAATCGATTCAGATGATGTTAAATCAATCAAAACAACATTGAATCAAATTGTTGATTTAAACACAAAAATTCAATTGTCAAAGGGATCAAGTAATGAATCATTTGAGAAATTTAATGTTTTTTCAAAAAGTTGTGTTTTCAATGGATTAAAGATTATCAATGATTTCAAAACCATAAATCCTGAAGTATATGGATTCGTCTTCAATTTGATAAACAATATCATCAGCAGAAGATGTTGTATTATTTTGGATGATTCTGTCCGTTTAATGTTGAAACTTTTTGTTTCTTATTTTGTTTATTACAATGTGTCAGGGGCAAAAGATTTTTTAAAATCAGTGACGGATGCAAATGATGTTTACAAATTCTTTGGCATGTGTTTCATGGTTCACAATGTTCACAAAAAATTTGATAATTTATTTAGATTGGACACCATGAAATTCAAAGATGAATCTGAAATGAACAAGGACTTGAAAGAAAGATTGTCCGCTATGAAGTACTATGATTCCATTCGTCCAAATAAATTAATATTGGACTATACAGGAATGTTCCGGGTGATCAAAGATTTATGTGAATTGACAAAGATTAACGGTTACAATGCAGTTTCCAGTTTCAATTCTGCAATGCATTTTGTCAAAGAAAATTTTATCAAGTGTTTAAAATGCATGGACAAAATAGATGTCATGTTCATGTACAGAATGATTTTTAACATTACCATCGCAAAGTATGAAAATTTAAAAGAAAAGGAAACATTGAAAAATCAAATCAATCAATATTATCAAAGTTTTGTCATTTATTTCAATAGTCTTTCTAAAGAAGAAGTGAAAAAACTTTCTGTTTCATTTTGGATTTCGGGAATGCCATTAGATTTCATCTATATCGTTTCAGAAGTAGATCGTCAAATAGAAGAAAATAATGAGGAAATTTTATTGGAACCAAGACACATATACATTGAAAAGTATTTCCAATCAGAAGATTTAGTTATAGAATACAAGAAAAGCTTGACAAGAAATAGACCCATTGCTTTGGAAACAAGTTCTTTTGAAAGTGTGACGCGGCAAATCAGTAAAAGGGATGAAAACAAAAGATTTGGATTGAGTTCCGATATTCTTGTGACATGTGTCAATAAATCATTCCAAGATCAAATATTGAACACAACGTGCAAAAAGTATAGTGTTGTGTACATCAAAAACCAACTTTATTCAAAGTCAAAAGATTGTAATTTCCTTTCATACACAATTAAGAATTTTGAAGCATTAGTCGAAATTAACGAAAAAGCAATTGAAAGCAAAAAGATTGATTACACTCATTTGGAAAATGCAAATTTGTTGTTTAATATTTTGAAAAAGAAAAGCGGATATCTTGAGGGAGAAACAGAACAAGATGATGAAAAATTAAATGAACATGCATCAGAAGTTTTCACATTGAATTTTATGAAAGCGTTGATTGAAAACATTGGAAAAAACACAGAAAAAAAATACTCATTGTCCAAAAAAGTGTCCAATTTTGTCGAAAAAGAAAATATATGTGACAAGTACATTTTGAAATTCAAATCAGAAAATGACGATGGATTGAAATTGAAAAACAAACAATTGATTGGAATTTCAAATACAGACATGGGGTCTTTATTGAAGGATATCAGAAAGACTATGAACGTGGATGATGAAACATTCAATACTGTGTATCATCTGATGCGATACAAATATATTGTGGATGATATGATTGTATCTACCGAACGATTGGATGAAATTTATGGAAATAAAGTGGGATTAACTGCATTGAAAGATTCGGTTTTTGTTTTGCTGGACAGAATGTCATCACAATGTGACAAGACTTTTCAAGAATGTATTTCCAAATTCTTGGAAAATTATTCACAAAATTTGTATCCTGAAAACATAATCAAACAAATTACAAAAGATTTGAAAACAATGATGATATCACAATCCGATGAAACAATAAATAATTTTGTTTCTGAATTTTCAGAAATGGAACAATCCAATTATATTTTTGATTTCGAAGACAATTATGTGTTTGAAAAAGATGAAAATGACAAGGAGAATCAAGAAAAAGATGAATCGAAATATTTGAAAAAAATGTCACAGAAGATATCAGCAAGCGAAGATATTGTTTCTCTTGATAAATTAAGTCAAAAAATACAAGAAAATTTGAGTAAAAATGGTTCTTCTATGAAAAAAGAAAAAATTGACAGCATATTGAAAGAAACATTGAATCAATCACAAGAAAAATCATCATCTAAAAAACTAGACAGTGTCAAAAAGGAAATTAAAAAAATTGTTTATGAATCAGATGAACCGATGTTGATTCAAATAGATGAAATCGATCAATTATTGAACACCTCGAATCAAGATGAAATTGTACAGGAGACAATTGATCAAAATCCAGGAATGGACAATGAAGACCTTGCATTACAATCTATTGAAAATGCAACAAACAAATCGTTCAAAAAATCATTTTCAAAAAAGAAAAGTCAATCTGTTCAAAATAAACTCAAATCACAAAGCAAGAAAAACTTTGAAAAGTCAAAATCTATGCTCATGTCCTTATCCAAAGAAGAGAAAAAACTTGCAAAGGAAATATTGGAAAAGAGTTTATCAGATTTGAAAAATGAAAAACAAGAATCAAAAGAAAACATAATTGATGATGATATTGAACTAAATCAAAACGAAAACAATATGCTTGGATCATTGGGTGATTTTGATATGAAACAAAATATTTCAAATTTAATTGGATCATCATCTAATCAAATAACAGACGATGATTTGTTTGATGACGACTTAAAAGAAGATGAAATAGACAATGTGTTTGGAAATTTTTCAAAAAACAGATCAAAGAACATTGATTTGGGTGAAAGTGACTCAGACGAAAATGAATCCGACGACGAATGGTTATTTGACGAAACAAACAATGATCAATCAGATGATCAATCAGACGAAAATGAATCCGACGACGAACAATTATTTGACGAAACAAACAATGATCAATCAGATGATCAATCAGACGAAAATGAATCCGACGACGAACAATTATTTGACGAAACAAACAATGATCAATCAGATGATCAATTAGAAAATGATTTGTTTTTTATTCCAAAAACAAATAATTCAAAGAAAAAATCAATGCAAACAAAACCTTCTCAAAGTTTAATTGAAATCGACTTGAACACGCCTTCTAAAAAGAAATCTTCTTCCAAGAGCAAATCAATTGCAAAAAAGAAATCGGCTTCCAAAAAAAAATCCATTTCAAAAAGCAAGTCATCTTTTAATGATTTTTTGTAGAAATTCAAATGTGAATAAATGAATTTTGATTTTTATTTTTTCAAACAAAATGAGTTTAATGGTATAACAAAATGGTTTTTTTTTGCTTCCTTGACTCTTAATCTAGTCATATATTTCGAAATCAATTTGGATGGTTGTGCTGATACACATGAGTCAGTTAAACTGTAATTTTGATGATATAAATTTTGACGATTTTTAGAACTACAATTTATCATTCGATTATTAGGGCATGAGAATGAAGGAAAAGCCACAGAATAATTTCCGTCGCAATTTAATATGGCATTGAAATATCTAACAAATTTGTATTTTGAATTATTTGGATTTTGTAAAATAGAAGCTAATTTTGAATCCCATGAAATTAATATATTTCTAGCCAAATATATCAAATCAGATTGATATAAAATTTTCTTATCAACCATGCTCATTATTGCTCTGTTATAATAATATTGTTTTCCAATTCGTACTCTCGATCTTCCAAAATCAATCAAATGAAATATAAATCCATTAGTTTTAACTTCATATATGTTCTCGCGTTGCCCGTTCGAATATTTGTAATACATTTTTTGTTTTTTGTCAATCTTTTCAAATAACACATTCCCCTCATGTAAATCAAAATGAATAAAAGAAAAAGCTTTTTGAGCCATATATAGACCAAAAGTCAATTGTTCAATCATGGAAGAATAAAAATCTTCTCTCACTTGAAGAGAAACTGGATTGTTTTTGTCTGAAAATTTTTTAATTATTTCCGTTATGCGATATCCAGAATCTTCTTGAATGGAAACAATGACAGGTAATTCCTTTCCATTATATGTTATACTTGACAATGACGCATAATAAAAATATGGAAACAATGGACACACAAAATTCATCAAGTTAATGATGTTGGATATCAAAATTTCATTAAAGTCTTCTTCGTGTGCATCATAAAATTCTTCAGTTATTTTTTTTTGAATCTGTTTGTTTGTTTTATGTTGTTTGATGATGTCAAACATTTGATTGAAATCTAACGATTTAGATGGGTTGCTGAATTTATATTTCAATATTAATGCTTTTTTGTGATTTTTTATTTTAATTCGAGTTATTCCAACTCTTTTATTTTTTTCCAAATCAATTAATTTTTCACTCTCCACAACCATGTCTTTTATTTTGTTTTCAATATCAAGCAAAAAACCATTGACTTCAAATCTTGATGTCAGTTTGTTAAAATCATTGTGATAAAGAACATATTTTCGATTCACGTGCGCATTTAAGATTTCTGGCATATTAATCATTTTTATGGAGTCATAGAAAAATTTAATGTATTGTTGATCTTCCATGAAATCTGAAAAATTTGAATATTTTTTAGGAGGAGACAATTGATCAATCCGCCTTGATAATTTTCTGTTGATTGAAAAGAAATCAAAGATTCTTTTTATTTGTTGTTTGAACAAAGGGTCTTCCAAAAGCATTTTTTTGAAATCTTTTTGTGTTTGTATTTTGCATTGATTTTCCATTTTTTTGTTGCAATTATTTTTTAACGAAAATGGACAATAAAATAAAACAAGTAGTTTGGTTTTTTATTTTGTTGAGTACAAAAAACATGTGCAAATGTTTATTTCTTTTTGTGTTTCAAAAACAAAATGTTTTTGAATTTTGATCGCAAATCATTTTTTTCTTCATCACCAAGTGTTTCCGATTCATAAACAATCAAACAATCAACTCGTTGTAAGAAATTATCTTTCAAATCTTCATGGTTTAAATCAATGAAATGTGTGTTCGGATTTTCCAGCAGTTTTGTGGTTGAAAGTGTCAAGAAATTATTTCTTATGCAGTCGTCTATTGTTTTCTTTGATTTCGCGGTTTCCACTTTAAAAAACGAGGAAAACAACATTTTTTTTTCTTCTTTTAAAAATCCCATTTCCAAAAACTTGTTTGAGTTGTTTTCATCCAATTTGAAATAAGAATTTAATAGTTTCAAACATGCATTGTTTTTTGTCAAAAATAAAATTTTTCTTGGTTTTACAATTTGCATCATCTTAAAAATCAAAACAGCACACAATTGAACATCATTATTATCTGTTTTCTTGGATGGTTTGGGCAGTTTGATTGTTTCATTGACAATTTGTTTTGTCTTGTTTTCATTGAAAAATTCGACGATTTTGTTTTTGTGAAATTCTGACATGTTCAAATAATTAGTTTGGTCGATTTGATTATTGAAGCATTGCTTGATTAAATACTTCATAGTGTCTGAAATATCATCTACTTCAACCGATTCCATGGACTCGATTTCCATTTCTACATTGTTGTTTTCAAAAGTACTCATGTTGTTGTCTCTTGGTTTCTATTTTTATAATTTTTATGATTGGATTGATGTTTTAAAAATTACAACACAATAAAAATATATTAAAACCAACAAACAAAACATTTAAACCATCAATAATGTTTATTGATTTTTAAAATAAATAAGTTGTTTGTCAAAAGATTAAAAAAGAATGCAGTTTCTGGGATTACATCACACAATTCAAAATGACAATTTAATGGACAGAAACCATATTGTTGTCAAACATCAAGCGGTGTTCAAATTAAAAGACAATGTGTCAAAATGGAAATCTATATCTTCCATGGATTTGTTGATTTATATGAAACATCCGAGTCATTCTTGCATACATTTTTATAAATCAATTTCCATGGTCAAAGATTATCAAATGAAAAAACATATTATTGTTCATTCATTGAATCACACAAAATTTGACATGCACACAGATTATTATTTTGAGTTAAACATCAAGTTCTTCAATCATACAGAATGTGTACTTAATAAAACGAGTTTTGGACACAAAATTCAATTACTTTTAAACAAAAACAATGGTTGCATGTTTATGTCTTGCAATGGAAAAGAATCTGATAAAACGCCAAAACACGAGCACCAGTGGTCGAATTATAAGAAACAAACCAAAGCATTGAATCATGTTTTTTTGTTCGGTTTGGGGGATCAAGTTTATTTGGATGACAAACACGAAAAACATGATATTTTCATGACTTATATTGAATCTTTTTACGGGAAAAATTCATTTAATGAAAGGTTGAACCAAAGCATTTGTGTAATGTGTTGGGATGATCATGAGTATGATAATAGTTGGGAGTATGATGATTTTTTAAATGAAAACAGAAAATGCAACAAATCATACACACTTCCTCAAAAATTCAAATGGTGCTATGAATATTATCATTTGTTTCAAAAGTTTCAAATTAAAAATATTGAAAAGGATATCAATCCGTTTGGACGATTGGGAAATCATCGATATTTGTTCATACAAAATACATTGTTTGTTCACTTGGATACAAGAAGTGAAAAATCTGAAAAGCACATGCTCCGAAAATCAACCTATCAATCATTGTTCCTGACATTGGAAAAATACAAACATCAATTTGATAACGTGTGTTTATTGATCGCGAGTCCGATTGGTATTCCGAATATGGGAAAAGAATTTCAATGGATTCAAAATGCAGATAATTTTATCAAAAACCTTTTGGGAAGAAAAAAACATATATTTTCATTTTTCAAAGATATTAATGATATGTGGTGGAACAAAAGATATGAAAAAGAAACCAATGATTTTTTGAACAAATTATCAAAAACATTGAGAAATAAAAAAATTCATATTGTTGCGGGAGATGTTCATTGTGGAATAGATTGTACACAAAAAATAAACGGAAATTATATTAGACATTTGACAACATCATCGGCTTCGAATAATCCCATACCAAGTGTGTATGCCAATTATTTGAACAGTAAAATAAAATATAGTAATAATTCCAACTTACAATTTATGTACAGAAGTACTGAGAAAAACAATAGATTCATTTGTGTGAAAAACAATATTTTGACTTGGGACAAAAACAAAAATCGATTCAAATTTATTATTTGTGAATAATTGTTGACTTTAAATAAAAGATTATTTTTCAAACACAAATCCATTTTCAAAATGAATCATTTTAGTAAAGGCTTACTAAAATCACAACTTTTGCCACAAAAATCACAATTCGTTGAAAATATTCACAATTTTATTAAAAAATGATAAAAATAGAATATTCTTTATTTTTATTTTGAATGTTCTAAATATT